>ENA-OQVM01000504-OQVM01000504.1-marine-metagenome-genome-assembly--contig:-NODE-504-length-61046-cov-5.622218_pt1 | contig 61046 bp, 59 predicted proteins | sample MGYA00237776_ERZ505498 | MGnify/ENA primary metagenome ERZ505498 (study PRJEB26159, sample SAMN06265151) | marine metagenome | isolation source: Helgoland LTER site | place: Germany:Helgoland, sampling... | reverse complement strand
TGGAGTTCTTGGAAAATAATGTTAGGTCTTAATGGGTATTATTCTGAAGTTTTAATTTCTACTCCGAAAAAATCTACCTCTTTTGCAAATCCATCTATAATTGAAAATGAAAATAACAAATACGTTATTTCGCTATTTATTCCTACTGAGGGGAATCATTACAGTGAAAATAATGGTGGGGTCATCTTTTTAAAAAATAAATGAATCAAATTACATGAACAAATTTAAGCTATTTCACATATTTTGCTTGTTATTGACTATCAACCATGCTACTGCACAAAAATCCATTTTGGAGACGCGCTATGCCAACACTGACTATTTTTCAAAATCCCAAATAGATTCACTTAAAAATATTACCTATGGTGAAGCTCTTAATTATATGGGGAATTTACAAGATTTGAAAATGGATGTATATTTTCCAAATACTGACATTGACACTCAAGAGAAGCGTCCTTTAATACTTCTCATTCATGGCGGTGGTTTTACAGGAGGCACTAGAGAAAGTATGACCTATCACTCTAAAGAATTGTCCAAGAGAGGGTTTGTGGTAGCTACAATTAGCTATCGTCTTGGCTATAATCGTGAAGTTTTTGGGAGTGTTCAAAAAGCAGTTTATAGGGCCCAACAAGATGCCAGTTCAGCGCTCAGGTATTTTGCAAGTCAAAAAGAAAAACTTAAAATTGATATGTCATGGGTGTTTATTGGGGGATCCAGTGCAGGGGCAATAACTTCATTGTCCACAAGTTATGCAAGTCAAGAAGAATGGAATATAATAGCTCCTCAACTTGAGTCTGATTTAGGCCCTTTAGAATCTTCGGATAATCGTCAAAATGAAATATTTACTATTAAAGGAATTTATAATTTCATGGGAGCTATTCTACCCATTGTTTTTAATTCCGGAGACTTAATCCCTACCATTTCATTTCATGGTGATCTTGACGCCACAGTTCCCATCGGAAAAAGTATGATGACTGGTTTTGGATCTAGACCCATTCATAAGATGCTTATTGAGGCTGGAGTATGTAACGACTTAACAGTTGTCCCTAACGGCGGTCATGGCATATATAGATCTAAAAAAGACGTAGACTTTAGAATTAACCGTGTTGCTTGTTTTTTCAAAAGTTTAATTTGTGATACTTGTGTAGATTTTATGGCTGAGAAAAGTGTCCCATCAACTTGTACAAATTAGCTTAATGCAAATATTTAAAACTCATAAAAAAACGATACGATACTTATTCTTGAAAAGCAATCCTTGGTTTTAATACATAGCTTTGTCCGAATATAACTCTTCCTTTTGGGCGCAAAAATTTACACGTATTAGTACGTTTTTTGGAAGTAGAAAAAGAAAACCAAAAGCGATTGTCGTTTAATTTTCAATTGATTTCATCAAATCTTTTACAAAAAAAAGAGAATACATTCGTATTCTCTTTTTTAATCTAATGAACAATAACTATTATTTCATTTCAAAATCTTCCATAAATTTCGTTGTATAATTTCCTGATACATAATCTGGATGATCCATTAATTGTCTGTGAAATGGGATGGTTGTTTTAATTCCTTCTATCACAAATTCATCTAAAGCACGTTTCATTTTGTTAATTGCTTCTTCCCTACTTTGAGCTGTTGTAATTAACTTCGCGATCATGGAGTCATAATTGGGCGGAATCATATAACCTGCATATACATGGGTGTCAATTCGAACTCCATGACCTCCTGGAGCATGAAAAGTAGTTATTTTACCTGGAGCGGGTCTGAAATTATTCAAAGGATCTTCTGCATTGATTCTACATTCTATAGAATGCATTTGAGGAAAATAATTTTTTCCAGAAATTGGCACTCCTGCTGCAACTAAAATTTGCTCTCTAATTAAGTCATAATTAACGACTTCCTCTGTAATTGGGTGCTCTACTTGAATACGTGTATTCATTTCCATAAAGTAGAAATTTCGATGCTTATCTACCAAAAACTCAACAGTCCCTGCTCCTTCATATTTGATAAATTCAGAAGCTTTTACTGCGGCATCTCCCATTTTTTTTCTTAAATCATCCGTCATAAAAGGTGAAGGAGTTTCTTCTGTTAACTTCTGGTGACGACGTTGAACAGAACAATCTCTTTCAGATAAATGACAAGCTTTACCAAAAGAATCTCCAACAATTTGAATTTCTATATGTCTTGGCTCTTCGATAAGCTTTTCCATATACATATCATTATTTCCAAAGGCTGCTTTCGATTCTTGTCTTGCAGAATCCCAAGCTTCTTTTAAGTCTTCTTTTTTCCAAACGGCACGCATTCCTTTACCTCCACCTCCAGCAGATGCTTTCAACATCACAGGGTAACCCGTTTCGTCGGCTACTTTAATACAATCTTCAAAATCGATGATAACACCTTCACTTCCTGGAACACAAGGAACTCCCGCTGCTATCATGGTAGATTTTGCATTCGCCTTGTCTCCCATTTGGTCAATCATTTCGGCAGTAGCTCCAATAAACTTGATGTGATGTTCTTCACACAATTTAGAAAATTTGGCATTTTCAGATAAAAAACCATATCCTGGGTGAATTGCATCTGCATTTGTAATCTCTGCGGCTGCAATGATGTTAGACATTTTTAAATAGGATTCTGAGCTAGGAGCTGGACCAATACAAACTGCTTCATCTGCAAATCTTACATGCAAACTTTCTTCGTCTGCAGTAGAATAAACTGCAACCGTTTTTATACCCATTTCTCTACAGGTTCTAATAACACGAAGTGCTATTTCACCTCTATTGGCAATTAATATTTTTTTAAACATCTTTATTTTTATTAAATTAGTTAGTTAGCTAATTGGCAACATATAAATAAGAAAAATTTATAGATTGCTAATTAAACTAAGATGGATCTACTAAAAACAAAGGTTGATCAAATTCAACAGGAGAAGAATCGTCTACTAAAACTTTGACAATTTTCCCTGAAATTTCAGATTCAATCTCATTAAATAATTTCATAGCCTCAATAACACACACAGTATCTCCAACAGAAATCTCTGTACCTACTTCTACAAAGTTAGGTTTATCAGGAGAAGGTTTTCTGTAAAATGTTCCAATAATTGGAGATTTAACAGTAACATATTTAGCATCATCACTCTCAGCTACAGGAGCAGCTACTTCTGAAGCAACTGGTTGCGCCGCTATAGGTGCAACAACTTGTGGCATTGCTCCCATTGGGGCAGTTTGTAAAATAGTTGTTTCTGTTTTACCAGCACCAGTTCTGATCGTAATTTTCACATCTTGCATTTCTAACTTTACCTCGCTAGCGCCAGATTTAGCTACAAATTTGATAAGATTTTGAATTTCTTTAATATCCATACTTCTTATTGTTTAATTATTTTACTTGTGTATTATATGCCCATTTTACGTATGCAGCTCCCCATGTGAAACCTCCACCAAATGCAGCAAAAATTATATTATCTCCTTTTTTCAATTGTTGTTCATAATCTGCTAGTAAAAGAGGCAAAGTTGCTGATGTGGTATTTCCATACTTTTGAATATTCATCATTACTTTTTTTGAACCAACACCAACTCTTTTCGCAGTTGCCTCAATAATTCTTTTATTTGCTTGATGTGGAGCCAACCATTGAATATCTTCTTCTTTAAGTTGATTTCTAGTCAGCATTTTTTCTGCAACATCTGCCATATTAGAAACGGCATATTTAAAAACAGTTTTTCCTTCTTGATAGATAAAATGTTTTTTCTCTTCTACTGTTTTAATCGTTGGTGGCATAATAGATCCTCCTGCTTCTATTCTAAGAAAATCACGTCCAATTCCATCACTTCTCAAATACTCATCTTGTATTCCCAAACCTTCGTTATTAGGCTCAAATAATGCTGCACCGGCTCCATCTCCAAAAATAATACATGTAGCTCTATCTTTATAATCTATGATTGAAGACATTTTATCTGCGCCAATCAATAAGACTTTTTTATATCTTCCAGACTCAATGTAGCTCGCTGCATTAGACATTCCATATAAGAAACTTGAACAAGCTGCTTGAAGATCGTAACCAAAAGCATTTATAGATCCAATTTCCGAAGCCACATACGCGGCTGTTGAAGCAACAGGTAAATCTGGAGTTGCTGTGGCTACAATTACAAGGTCTATTTCAGCTGGATTCGTATTTGATTTTTGTAATAAATCCTCAGCTGCTTTTATTGCCATGTATGAGGTTCCTAAGCCTTCTTCTTTTAAAACTCTTCGTTCTTTAATACCCGTTCTGGTGGTAATCCACTCATCATTTGTATCGACCATCGTTTCTAACTCTTTATTGGTTAGAACGTACTCTGGAACATATTTTCCAACAGCAGTAATTGCTGCAGTAATTTTAATCATAATTTTAGTTATTTTCTATATAATTACGAACGTCAAAAGTAGTGAAATTAATTTCACTTTTTTAAGTAAAAAACATCAAAAAAGATAATTTTCACCTAAAAAACATAAAAAAACCCTCAATTACGAGGGTTTTTCTATGACTTTTAAAGTTTTTTTTATGCTTCTGCTACGGCAGATTCTAAGACTACCTGTCCTCTGTAATATAATTTACCTTCGTGCCAGTGAGCTCTGTGATATAAGTGTGCTTCCCCGGTTGTAGGATCAGTAGCTATTTGTTGAGAAGCTGCTTTATAATGCGTTCTCCTCTTATCTCTTCTAGTTTTAGATATTTTTCTTTTAGGATGTGCCATTTTATGTCTTTTTTTCTGTTATTAAATTCTTTAATTTATCCCACCTTGGGTCTGTTTGTTCAACAGTTTTTACTTCTTTTATTTCTAATTCTTTCAACTTGTCCAATGCGACAGAATTCATAGTTCCATCTAGAACTTTTGGATGAACTCTTTTATTAGGAACAAATAATACTATGAGTTCGTATATAAATTGAGCAACATTAAACTCATAAGCTTCATGGGGTACTATTAAAATATCTTCATGATCATCATTAAATTTTGGTCCAAATTTGACAACCAAAGGTAATTCAGATTGAATCTTTTGATCATACAACTCACTGGTAAGGTCACAGGGAACTACCACAGAGCCATTGGCTTTAAAAGTAAGCTCAAAAAATGTGCTTTTCTTTATAAAATCTAACGATATTTTAATTGATGAACTTTCAAATTCATCATAATTAAAAGCTTCAAAGAACGTATTATCAATTTCATATTCAAATAAATGACTTCCTTCTTTTAATCCTACAAACTGTATGTTGAATTTTTTTAAGTCTTTCATTACCAAACATCCATTGAGCGTGCAAAGATATAAAAAATTATTATTCTACAATCTAATAAGATAAAAGTTTTTTACTTGGTTTGTAGTGGATTTATTGAGAGTTCTTTGTACTCTTTTCTTGTTTTAAAAACGTGTATTGCTGTAAACAATGCTTCTTTAAAAGAAGAAGGGTTTGCGCTGTTTTTTCCAGCTATATCAAATCCAGTTCCATGATCTGGTGAAGTTCTAATTTCACTTAATCCTGCGGTGTAATTTACTCCTTTTCCAAATGACAACGCCTTAAAAGGAGCCAATCCTTGATCGTGATAGGTTGCTAAAACACCGTCAAATTGTCTATAAGTTTCCGACCCAAAGAACCCATCTGCTGCATAAGGTCCAAAAACCAATTTACCAGAAGCTTTTATCTCTTCAATTGTTGGTTTTATAATTTCATCATCTTCTTTTCCGATAACCCCTTTATCCCCACAATGAGGATTCAAGGCCAAAACTGCAATTTTTGGTTTGTTGATGCCAAAATCTTCTAGAAGAGATGTATGCAGCGTTGCTACTTTTTCTTTGATTAGAGAAGGCGTAATCGTTTCTGCTACTTTAGAAATTGGAATATGACCAGTAATGAGCCCTATTTTTAAATTATCTGTCATTAAAATCATTAAACTTTCTCCCTCAAGTTTTTCCTCTAAATATTCTGTATGTCCTGGAAAATTAAAACCCTCTGATTGAATTGTTTCTTTGTTAATTGGTGCTGTTAATAAAACATCTATTTTTTTGTTTTTTAAATAATCTACAGCAATTCCGAGAGATTTTGCTGCATAGTCTCCAGATTCTTTCGAGGCCTTACCCAAGGTTATAGAAACATCTTCTTTCCAAATGTTTAATACATTAATTTTCGTGTGTTGTATTTGACTTAAGGAAGTAATTCCATGAATGGGTATTTCTAGATTCAACGCTTTCTTATGATAAGAAATAGCTTTTGTGCTCCCAAAAATAAGCGGCGTACAAAAATCTAGCATTCTGTTATCTTGGAATGTTTTAAGAATTACCTCTACTCCTATTCCATTTAAATCTCCTATTGAAATACCAACTATAATTTTATCAGATTTATCCATAGTAACTATCGTATTATCCTTATTTTTGAACTTTACAAAAGTAACTAAATTTTAGAAATATGTTTACCGGAATTATAGAAACACTTGGCACTATTAAAAAGATCGTTAAAGATCAAGACAATATTCATCTAACTATAAAAAGTGAATTCACCCACGAATTAAAAATAGATCAAAGTGTTGCGCACAATGGCGTTTGTCTGACCGTTATAAACATTGAAAATAACGAATATACAGTTACAGCCATAAAAGAGACGCTGGACAAAACTACTATTGGTCACTTATCTGAATCAAGTTTTGTAAACCTTGAAAGAGGCATGAAATTAGGAGACAGACTCGATGGACATATTGTTCAAGGACACGTAGACCAATCAGCAACGTGTATCAAAGTAAAAAAAGAAAATGGAAGTACTATTTTCACCTTTAGCTACGACCCTTTGAATAATAACATCACCATAGAGAAAGGATCCATCACCGTAAATGGGGTAAGCTTAACGGTCGTGAATTCTAAAGAAAATCAATTTAGCGTCGCTATTATACCCTACACAATAGAAAATACAACCTTTAAATATCTTCGTAAAGGAGACCTCGTAAATTTAGAATTTGATGTGATCGGAAAATATGTTAGCAGACTAACTAACGCTTAAGTTTTCTTATTCCAAATAAAACAGCTACAATTGATAAAAATAGCAAACCTCCATCTATAGGTAAATTTGGTAGATTTGTTGGGGGTGGAACTCCTGGTTGTACTTGTGCAACGCATACTGCTGCTACAAGAATGAAGAAGATGCTGAATATGTATTTTTTATTTTTCATTCCCCCCGGTTAATATTGAATATACTATTTTTTACTAATTATAATTTTAAAAATATAAAGTGGTCCCACTTGGGCTCGAACCAAGGACCCTCTGATTATGAGTCAGATGCTCTAACCAACTGAGCTATGGGACCAATCCTAGCGACAAATGTACTATTTTTTTTAATATAACACATCTATTTTAAAAAAAATGATTAGACATTTCTATCCATTAAAGATAAACCAAAATTCTTCAATATCTGCTTTTTTTGGTCAGAAATATTAATTGAGAACAATGTTTCAAAAGCTTTCTCTGTGTATTTTTGAATTTGCTCTTTGATCAAGATCGGAATATCATTTTGATCAAAAATTCGAAGAACTTCTGTTATTTTGTAGGAATTATCCGCTAACTTTTGATTATAATAAAACTCCAACTTACTCCTATCTTGTTCATTTGCAACTTCTAATGATTTTAAATAAAGAAAAGTCTTTTTATTCTCCATAATATCTCCTCCAACTTGTTTTCCAAAAGTTTCTGGATTCCCAAAAGCGTCTAAGTAATCGTCTTGAAGTTGAAAAGCCAATCCCAAGTTTAATCCAAATTCATAGATTAAATTTGCGTTTGTCTCAGAAGTGTTGGAAACCAACGCACCCATCTTGAGGGCTGCTGCAACCAAAACAGATGTTTTTAAGCGAATCATATTGATATACTCCTCAATAGTTACATCACTTCTAGTTTCAAAATCAACATCTAGTTGTTGACCATCACAAACTTCCAGAGCTGTTTTGCTAAATAGTTTTGCTAATTTCTGAAATACAATAGGTTCATAATTTTCAAAATATTGATATGCTAAAATTAACATGGCATCACCAGAAAGAATTCCTGTATTAAGATCCCATTTTTCATGAACAGTATCTTTGCCTCGCCTAAGCGGAGCATCATCCATAATATCGTCATGAATGAGGGTGAAATTATGAAAAACCTCTATCGCAAGGGCCGCTGGCATCGCCTTTTGGTATGCTCCTGAAAAGATATCTGCAGCCATCAAAGTTAAAACAGGTCGCATTCGCTTACCTCCTAATTTAATGATGTATTCTATAGGCTCGTATAAATTTACCGGCTCTTTGACCCATTTTGTTGATGCTAAGTATTCGATAAAATCTTTTTGATAATTTGAAATGTCCAAATCTATATTTTTTTGTAAAAATAATGCAAAGAAGTTTGACTTCTAAATAGAAATGTTAAAAATATATTAAAACTTTGGAAACTTTAATTGTTTTTATAGTTTCCTTTCTTAAATTTGCACTTTATACTATGAAAAATAAAATTCTAGAAAAATCAAAGCATCTCTTTTTAAACTTTGGGTTTAAAAGCATCACAATGGATGAAATAGCGAGCAGCATGGGTGTTTCTAAGAAAACTATATACAAATACTTTCAAAACAAAACAGCACTCGTGGATACGGTCACTCACGATATGTTTAATACAATTAGTTCTGGTATAAATGAAATTTGTGAAGTAGGAATGAATCCTATTCATGAACTTTTTTCAATCAATAAGCTTGTGATGGAAAATCTCAAAAACGAGCGATCATCTCCTCAATATCAACTACAAAAATATTATCCCAAAATTTATGAATCTTTAAGAAAAAGACAGTTTCATCTTATGCAAAATTTTGTGTGTAATAATTTAAAAGAAGGAATTGAAATTGGTTTATACAGAGATTGCATAGATATTCAATTTATTTCTAGAATTTACTTTAATGGAAACCTTGGTATTAAGGATAAAGATTTATTCCCTCTAGATGATTATTCAATGAAAACACTTTCAAATTTTTATTTGGAGTATCATTTACGTGGTATTTGTACAAAAAAAGGACTTCAACATTTAGAAAATCAATTAAAACTGAAAACAGATATTCAATGAAAAAAATAATTCTGGTAAGCATCAACCTGTGTTTTTTCTTTTTAACAAATGCTCAAGAAAAAAATGCTAGTATTTCTCTAGAAGAAGCTATTGTCTATGCTATTGAACACAGTTACAATACAAGAACTTCAAAAAATGACATCAAATCTGCCTACGAAAAGATCAAAGAAACTACCTCTAGCGGACTTCCACAAATAGAGGGTAAAGTGGACTATCAAAATTGGATTCAACAGCAGGTGAATCTATCTGATTTTAATGGTGATGGAATAGATGAAGAGTTAATTTTTGGTAAACGACAAGGAATTAATGCTTTTGCAACTGTTCGTCAATTATTATTTGACGGCTCTTTTCTAATTGCGGTTAAAGCTTCAAAAACATATCTAGACATCTCTGTAATGGCAAATGAAAAGATAGAATTACTGACCAGAGAGAACGTGATCAACGCCTATGGAAATGTCTTAGTCACAGAGAATAGCATTACAATATTAAAAGGGAACATAGATATTCTGACAAAAAGCTTGAGTGATGCGAAAAAAATATATAAAAATGGACTTAATGAAGAGGAAGATATTGAGCAACTAGAAATAACCCTTGGAAATTTAATAAGCGAGTTAAATGGAATGAAAAGGATGAATGAAATTTCATACAAAATGTTAAACATGTCTATTGGAAATCCAATTGAAACAAAACTCACACTAACGGACTCACTAGATGGATTGGTAGAAAAGAACACCAACTTATCAATTTTTTCAAAAACATTCAATGCCTCTAATCACATAGATTATAAAATTGCTGAAAATGACACAGAATCTAAAAAGTTACTTATTAGACTTGAACAAAGTAAAGCTTTACCTAGCCTATCTGCATTCATAAATTATGGATATTCAGGGTTTTCGAATAGTTTTTCCTTTTTTGATAGCAATCAAAAATGGTTTGCATCTTCGCAATTTGGCGTTAGTTTAACGATTCCAATTTATTCAAGTTTATTTAGAGCATCTAAAACAGCTCAGGCAAAGATAGCGTTTGAAACCTCCAATATTAAATTAACAGAAACACAACAACGTCTAAGTTTACTGGCAGACAAAGCAAAAAGTGACTATCAACTTAGTATAGAAAATTACACAACAGCCAAGAAAAATGTTGGTTTAGCAGAAAGAATAGAAAAAAAACAGCGCATTAAATTCTTTGAAGGAATTTCTTCTAGTTTCGATTTATTACAAGCCCAAAATCAATTGTATACTCAGCAACAAAATTACATTCAGTCGATGTTGAATGTAATCTCAAAAAAAGCAACACTAGAAAACGCATTAAACCTACCAATTAAATAATACTTCGCATGAAAAAAATATATTCATTATTCCTAATCACTCTTGCCTTTAACTCCTGTGGAGAAAAAAAATCAGTCTCAATAGAAGAGCTAGTTTCAAATGGAAATCTAAAGGAATTGATTGCCGTTAAGAAACAAATTTCAGCAAACATTGAAGCTAAAAATATCGATTTAAAAAAAATAGATAAAGCAATTGCTAAAAAAGACACGCTTCAAAAACTTCCACTAATCACAACAATAATTACAAAAGAAGAAGTGTTTAAACATTACCTAGAAATTCAAGGGAGTGTAAAAACAAAACAAAATATTCTAATTTATCCAGAAATTCCAGGAATTTTAAAGACTGTTTTTGTAAAGGAAGGACAGCGAGTTTCAAAAGGAGAATTACTAGCAACAATAGATGATGGTGGGTTAAGCAATCAACTAGCACAGTTAGAAGTAACAACTCAACTCAACAAAACCACCTACGAACGTCAGAAACGATTATGGAAACAAAAAATAGGTTCAGAAATTCAGTATCTACAAACAAAAGCAAATTATGAATTTCAAAAAAATGCTTTAGAACAACTTAAAAGTCAACTATCAAAAGCATCAATTAGAGCTCCTTTTTCAGGGGTTATAGATGATGTTATGAAAGAAGCGGGAACAGTCATCGCACCAGGACAAGGGTCTGAAGTATTTAGAATTATGAATCTAGATAACATGTATATCGAAGCAGAAGTCCCTGAAAGATATTTGACAACCATAACAAAAGGCAAAGAGGTTGCAATAGAATTCCCCGTGCTCGGAAAAAAAATAAAGAGTACCGTTAGACAAGTTGGTAATTTCATAAAATTAAACAATAGATCTTTTAAAATTGAGGTTCCTGTGGCAAACAAGAGTGGAAATATAAAACCCAATTTAACAGCCAAGCTTCAAATTAATGACTACACAGACACCACCGCTATTTTAATTCCTCAAAGTATTATTTCTGAAAATTCAAAAGGAGAGGAATTTATTTACATGATTAAAAATAAAAACGCTAACAAAGAAGCAATTGCACAGAAGTTAATTATTAAAACGGGGAAAACACAAGGAGATTTGATTGAGGTTTTAGAAAATTTATCCGTTGATTCAGAAATTATAAAAGAAGGTGCTCGAACGGTGAACAATGGTCAAAAAGTAAAGGTTATCAATAAATAAAACTCATTAATGATGACAAAAGAAAAAAAAATAGACAAAGATTTTAAACTATCATCTTGGGCAATTCGAAATAAAACAACCATTTATGCAATAATGGGGGTCTTTTTTTTCTATGGAATTTCTGCTTATTTTAGTATGGCAAGGGAAAACTTCCCTGAAGTAAAAGAGACCAAAATATACATAAGTACCGTATATCCAGGAAATACGGCAGAAGATATAGAAAAGCTAATTACAGATCCTTTAGAGGACAAAGTAAAAACAGTTAGTAATGTGGTAGAAGTTACATCTACCTCTCAAGAAGATTACTCTATTGTAATTGTTGAGTTTGACGAAAATATTTCTGTTGAACAAGCAAAACAAAAAGTAAAAGATGAAATAGATACCGAAACTTCAAATGAAGATTGGCCCACCTTTAACGGAGCTAAAATAGCACCAAATGTTTTTAACTTGAGCATGTCTGAAGAAATGCCCATTTTAAATATCAATATTTCTGGAGATTATCCAGTATACAAATTAAAAGAGTTTGCCGAATATTTACAGGACGAAATTGAAGACCTTCCAGAAATTAAAAAAGCCGACATTAGAGGGGCACAAGACAAAGAAGTTGAAGTTGCAGTTGATGTTTACAAAATGATGGCTGCAAAAGTTAGTTTTAATGACATCACCTCTGCTATCGGAAATGGAAACATAACCATGTCTGCTGGAAATTTCATAACAAGTGGACAAAGAAGAACCATTCGAATTATCGGTGAAATTGACAAACCTTCTGATTTAGAAAATTTTGTAATAAAATCTGAGTTTAACAATCCTGTATATTTAAAAGATGTTGCCAAAGTAGCTTTTAAAGACAAAGACAAAACTACCTATGCAAGAGAAAAAGGTGCCGCAGTTGTAATGTTAGACGTCAAAAAGCGCGCCGGTAAAAATATGGTTGCTGCCGCAGAAAAAATAAAAAAAATTGTAAATGAAGCAATTGTAAATAATTTCCCCAAAGACCTAAAAGTCAGCATTACCAATGATCAATCACCAAAGACTATTGGTCAAGTTGATGATTTGGTCAATAATATCATTTTTGGTGTTATTTTAGTTGTTGTTGTCCTGATGTTTTTCTTAGGGTTTAAGAATGCCGTATTTGTTGGATTTGCAATTCCAATGTCTATGTTCATGTCTTTAATGATTCTGAATTTTTTAGGATATACAATGAATACCATGATTCTTTTTGGTTTAATCATGGGGCTTGGAATGCTGGTAGATAACGGAATTGTTGTCGTCGAAAACGTTTACCGTCTGATGGATGAAGAAGGGATGGACAAGGTTGATGCAGCAAAAAAAGGAATTAGTGAAATTGCATATCCAATCATTATATCAACAGCAACAACCGTTGCAGCATTTATTCCTTTGGGCTTATGGCCAGGAGTAATGGGTGATTTCATGAAGCTATTACCTATTACCTTATCAACTGTTTTAGGCTCGTCATTGTTAGTCGCAATATTTTTTAATTCTGTATTGGTTTCACAATACATGAGTGTAGAAGATAAAGACATGCCTATTAAAAAAATCATCATTCTCACCAGCATTATGTCTGTAATAGGGTTGTTTATTTTTTTTATCGGTGGAAGCTACAAAGCAATTGGAAGTTTAATTGTCTTTACAGCAATCATGCTTTGGGTATATCGATTTTTCTTGAGAGGCTGGGCAAACAGTTTTCAAAACAACGTTTTACCACGTCTAGAATCTTGGTATGAAAGACAACTAAAAAGAGCCATGACAGGATGGTCTCCATATGTATTAATTACAGGAACATTTATCTTACTAATTGTCGCTTTTTCAGGCTTTGGAATGTCTCTAAAATCCCAACGAACAAAAGTAGAATTTTTTCCAGATAACAAACCAAATCAAATCATCGTATACATAGAATACCCTGAAGGAACAGATATCAAAAAAACAAATAAGATTACAAAACAAATAGAAAAAAGAGTTTCTACAGTTTTATATAGTGACAACTATATGGATGATGATTACAACTTTATGATAGAAAGTGTCGTTTCTCAAGTTGGTGAAGGTGCAGGAAACCCTGAGACAGACGGTGGATCTGCTGCAGAAATGCCTCACAAAGGTAAAATCACAGCTTCTATCAGAGAATACAAATACAGAAGAGGTTTGGATAGTGAAATACTACGTCAAAAAGTTCAAGCGGCTCTGACCGGTATTTATCCTGGGGTTTTGATATCTGTTGAAAAAGATGCAAACGGTCCTCCAGTTGGAGCGCCAATTAATATTGAAATTCAAGGAGATGATTATGTCGAATTAATTAATGTAGCTGAAAGCATGCGAGACTATATTAATACAAAAAGTATTTCTGGTATTGATGAATTAAAGATTGATGTTAATAGAGATAAACCAGGAATGAGAGTTCTTGTCGATAGAAAAAAAGCCGGAGAATTGGGGGTGAGTACTGGTCAGGTAGGCCAACAATTAAGAGCCTCTATCTTTGGAAATAAAGCAGGTATCTACAAAGAAGATGGAGAAGATTTTGATATTTATGTTCGGTTCAATAAAGAAAATAGATATAATAAAAGTGCTATTTTTAATCAAAATATAATTTTTAGAGACATGGCCTCTGGCAAAGTGAAAGAGATCCCTGTTTCTGCAGTTGCAGTCCAAAATAATAATTCTGGGTTCAGTGCTATAAAGCATAAAAAAATCAAACGTGTAGTTACAGTATACTCCGCATTGGCTCCTGGTGAAACAGATGCCAGAGCTGTTGTGGGGAAGATTAGAAATGAAATGAAAAATTTCAAAGGGCTTCCTAATGGAATTAAAATTGATTATACAGGACAGTTAGAGGAACAGGACAAACAAATGAACTTTTTAGTTGGGGCATTTTTTACAGGATTGGCCTTGATATTCTTTATTTTAATTTTCCAATTTAATTCAGTTTCCAAGCCAGGAATTATTATGTTAGCAATATTCCTAAGTTTTATAGGGGTCTTTGGAGGGTTGGTTATTTCGGGAGCACCTTTTGTGATTATGATGACCATGATGGGAATTATTTCTCTTGCAGGGATTGTTGTGAACAACGGTGTTGTATTACTAGATTATGCACAATTATTAATGGATAGAAAAAAAATTGAATTAGGTTTAGAGGAAAATGAATACTTACCCAAAGAAGCTCTATTTAACAGTATAGTAAAAGCTGGTGGAGCACGTTTACGACCAGTATTACTAACTGCAATTACAACCATACTTGGTTTAATTCCATTAGCAATTGGACTGAATATAAATTTCTTCACGCTGTTTGGTGAGTTTAATCCAAATATTTATTTTGGGGGAGATAATGTTATTTTTTGGGGACCTCTTGCTTGGACTGTCATATACGGTTTGGTAATAGCTACATTTTTAACACTAATTGTTGTTCCGATTTTATTCTATTTAACAACACAGTTTAAAATGTGGGTTCGAAACAATACATTGACCGATAAAATCCCTTCTTAAAACTCTGATATCTCAAAAAGGATCAAACATCGTGCTGATCCTTTTTGAGTTGTATGATGTGTTTTTTTAATCTTGAAATTGAATTTTTTATGAAATTAAAAAAGTCTTTTACTGTTGATGAAATTAAAAAAAAACTTGAGCATTATTGTGTCTATCAGGACCGATGTCATAAAGAAGTGGAAACTAAAATGAAAGAATATCTTTTAATTCCAGAGGCTAAAGAGATCATTTTCCTCCACCTAATGCAGCATAATTTTTTAAATGAAGAACGTTTTGCTAAAAGCTTTGCTAGAGGTAAATTCAGAATTAAAAAATGGGGCAAACAGCGTATTATTAGAGAATTAAAATTTAAAGATGTTTCTTCATACAATATTAAAACGGGGCTCAAAGAAATTACGGATGATGAATATCTGGAAACCATCCTACAAATTACAGAAAAAAGAAATGAACTAATAAAAGAAACGAACCTATTCAAAAAAAAGCAGAAACTAATCTCTTTTTTAATGCGAAAAGGATATGAATCTGATTTAATTTATAAAACTGTAAATGAATTAATCTGTTGATTTTTTTTAACTAAAACTACGACTACTCTTCATATTTTTAAAAAAATTCTCATCTCATAAACTAAAAACAAGCCCTTTATTAGAACAAGAGAGAACATAAAACCTTAATCAAAATATTGTTTTATGGCGATGCGGTGTGCCGGAATACTTTTATTATAATTTTCTACCAACACCTCTAGTATTTCTGGATCTCTAACACCAATATCCTTTTTTTGGTGATATTTAGAAACATATAATTTATAAGCGTGGTTGACTTTTTCAAAAATGAGAAAATGTGTTTTATTTAATTCAGTATAACTGATTTCATTTCCGGAGAATACCCCTGAGGCATCTAAAAAAAATACTGAAAACTCATAATACTTTAAAATATTTTCCATAATTACACCAATTCTGCAGACAGGCCTATACGCAACAACTCAGAACATCTTGGTTCTAGATCTTTATATGTCCCCGATTTAACGATACATTTTCCTTTGTAATGAACAAGAATGGTACATTGTTCCGCTTGCTCTAGGGTGTGTTCACAAACACGAATCAATGACTCAATAACAAAATCAAACGTATTTACTTCATCATTGTGTAATACAATCTCATGTTGATGCGCTTCTTGTTCCAAGACATCAACCTCTTGTTGTATTTTTTCTTTTGTACCCATGGTTACAAAATTACAATTTATTGTATTTTAATGCAACCCAATTATTTCTCTCAATAAAAGTCTCCAATTTCAAATTGTATTGAGAAACTTCGGCATCTATAATTGAAATATCCTCTTTGTAGAAGCCACTCAAAAGCAACACCCCATTTTCATTTAAACAGCTTGCGTATATTTTCATGTCCTCTATCAAAATATTTCTATTGATATTCGCTATGATAACATCATACTTTTTGTTTACTAGCAATGTTGAGTCTCCTTCAATGACCGAAATATGACTACAATTATTACGTTCAATATTTTCTAAAGAATTTTCATAACACCAAGCATCGATATCAATAGCATCCGTTGGCCTAGCTCCTTTCATTTCAGCAAATATTGCTAAAATTCCAGTTCCACACCCCATGTCTAAAACTTTTTTATCTTCTAAATCTAACGCTAATAAATGCTGAACCATCATGTGGGTTGTTTCGTGGTGCCCTGTTCCAAAACTCATTTTTGGAACGATAACGATGTCATATTTTAAATGAGGATTCTCATGAAAAGGAGCTCTTATACTAACTAAATTATCTACCTGAATAGGTTTGAAGTTTTTTTCCCATTCTGCGTTCCAATTTGTTTGTTCAACTTCCTTTTTTAAATATTGTATTGAAAATTCATCAGAATTTAAAACAAAAATAGTATCCAAAAGAGTAGGATTCCAATCTTCTTTTTGAATATACCCTGTGACACCATTTTCATTTTCAACAAAACTCTCAAAACCAACTGCTCCTAATTCTGCAATTAAAATTTCTGTCCCCGGCTCTTTCGGAATCACTGTAAAATGATATTCTATATATATGTTATCCATAAATTTGCTGTAAAAAAAATGCATCAAGATTAAAAATCTTGATGCAAATTTATTGTAAATATCTTTAAATAGATGCTTAAATAGCGTTAATAATTCCTGTAAAATCAGCTACATTTAAAGCGGCTCCTCCAATTAAACCTCCATCTACATCTGGTTTTGAGAAAATTTCTTGGGCATTTGCTGGTTTAACACTTCCTCCATACAATATAGAAACTGCGTCTGCTACTTCTTTGTTGTATTGCTTTTCAATAATACTTCTAATAAATGCGTGCATTTCCTGAGCTTGCTCTGCACTTGCAGTTTCACCTGTACCAATAGCCCAAACAGGCTCGTATGCTAAAACAATACTTTTCCAAGCATCTGCCTCTAAATGGAATAAAGCATTCTTTAATTGGCTTTCTACAACTGAAAAATGAGTATCAGACTTTCTGTCTTCTAATAATTCTCCAAAACAAAAAATAGTTTCTAAATTATTTTCGAGAACTGCATCCACTTTTTCAGCTAAAGAAGCATCCGTTTCGTTAAAATAGGTTCTTCTTTCTGAATGTCCTAGGATAACTGTTTTTATTCCGATTGCTTTTAACATCTGAGCAGAGATCTCTCCTGTATAGGCTCCATTTTTGGCCTGATGCATGTTTTGGGCAACCACTTCAACTTTAGAATTTTTTGCTGCTTTAATTGAAGACGATAAGTTGACAAAAGTAGGAGCAACAATAACACGAGTATTTTCTAAAGGTTCATTTTTGAGTGCCTTTTTTAAATCTTTGATAAGTGCTTTACTCTCATTCTTATCATTATTCATTTTCCAGTTTCCTGCGACTATTTTTGTTCTCATAATTCTAATTTTACTACCTAAAGTATGAATATTTTTATCTAATTAATTTTCTGTAAATTTAAGAAATGGAATGACAAATCCATTGAGAAAAAGAAATAGTTACTAAAACGATTTATATTTAAAGTTTCAGAGCTTCTCTAATTTTTTTATCAGAAGCATCTATGGCATTAAAGAGGATAATTTCTCCTTTTTCATTTAAAACTAAATACCTTGGAATCCAACTCAAATCGAAGAACGAGACCAAATCTCCGTTTTTCATTCCTTTTGGAATATTAAAGTGCTCTCCTTCCAAAAGATGCCGCTGTACACCTCTTTTCCACGAACCTACTTTTTCGTCAACAGACAAAAATAAATAAACCACTTCAGGAAATTCTTTTTGTAACTCTTTTACTTTTGGAATCCCTTCAATACAATCTCTACACCATGAAGCCCAAACATCAATTAAAACCTTTTTACCCCGGTAGTTGTTAATCACCTTTTGAAAAGTAAAAGAAACATCATCCAAACTGTAAACTATTTCGTTGCCTGCTTTTTCAGAAAAATTGGATGGAATCTCTTGTTGACAACTCACAAAAATTAGAAGCACAATTATTGATACTTTTTTTAACATCTATATTTTTTTTGGAATTTCGATAGATCAAATACTTTGAACTTGAAACTTTATTTAAAAAGCAAAATTAACTACTTTTGCTTAACTTTTAGAAAAAAAATGACAACACAAGAACTTATAGACCAAATTCGAAAGAAAAAATCATTTTTATGTATCGGGTTAGATGTAGATATACAAAAAATTCCACCGCACCTTTTAAAGACAGCAGATCCCATTTTTGAATTTAATAAAGCAATTATTGAAGCAACTCACCATTTATGCGTTGCCTATAAACCAAATACTGCTTTTTACGAAGCATACGGTTTAAAAGGTTGGAAATCTTTAGAAAAAACAATTCATTATCTAAATCAAGAATACCCTGAAATATATACGATTGCCGATGCAAAACGTGGAGATATTGGAAACACCTCTAGCATGTATGCCAAGGCTTTTTTTGAAGATCTCGCTTTTGACTCAATTACAGTTGCACCATATATGGGGAAAGATTCTGTAGAACCTTTTCTCGCTTTTAAAGACAAACATACAATTCTATTAGCCCTAACTTCTAATGAAGGTGCTTTTGATTTTCAAACAAAAAAAGTAGCCCATACAGAATTCTACAAACACGTTTTAGAAACTTCAAAATCTTGGAAAAATTCAGAAAACTTAATGTATGTTGTTGGAGCCACAAAAGCAGCATATTTTAAAGAAATTAGAAAAATTGTACCCACTTCTTTTTTATTAGTTCCAGGTGTTGGTGCACAAGGCGGAAATTTACAAGAGGTTTGTAAATATGGATTATCAGAAAATATTGGGTTATTAATTAACTCTTCCAGAGGAATTATTTACGCTTCCAAAGAAGAAGACTTTGCAAAAAAAGCAGCTTTAAAAGCAACGCAATTACAACAAGAAATGGAAATGATTTTAAATAGATCGTTATAACTTAAGAATAAAATACAACTATTTCAAAAAAATTAAGTACTCATAGGTTTTGGTAGAATATCGTATCGTAAAATAAAAAAGCTGGCAAAAGTTTATAAAATCTAACTATAGTTTGAAGACAAAGTTTATGAAATAGTTTACAAATACCAGCTTAGCAATTAATTCAATACAAATAACCTACAAAAAAAATCAACCTAGGTTAATGCCTATAATGATTAACCTTAGCCGATAATTGTTTTCTTTTATTTTACCTTAAGAAGACTTCAAAAAAATGGTCAATTATCATTTTTTGAGTAAAAATTTATTTTGAAAGCAATTTATAATTGAAAATAGATTTATTTTTGTTTTATCTTCTTTATATATTGGCTTGGAGTCATTTTTAGTTCAGCTTTAAAAGCTTTATTAAAAGTAACTTTATTATTAAAACCAACATCATAAAGAATATCTACAATATTTAAATTTCTATGAGGATCATTGTTTAAAATTGAGATCGTTTCATCAATTCTATATTTATTTACAAAACGAAAAAAGCTCATTCCAAAATGTTCATTAATCACTTGTGAGACATTGTGCCTAGTGGTACCTGTCTTTTCAGCTAACATAGCCAAACTTAAGCTACTATCCTTAAATATTTTTTCATAGTGAAAAACCTTAATAACTTGTTCTTTAAGCTCTAAAGAAAAGCTTTCTGTTAGTCCTGATTTTTTATATTTAGAATCAAAGCAGTTTTTAGAAAAACTTATTTTATTAAAAATATTTGGTTTCACATACGTCAAATAGGCGATATAAGAAACAATCATTGATATTAAAAAAACTTGCGAATGGAGAATCTTTAAGTTTAAACTACTTTCAATAGAAATAGTATAAATAATGGCATAAAAAAAGAAGGAAAAAAAGAGGATTTTTTGCGAGATATTTTCTAGGATTTTAGAAGTGTTTTTATTGACTGATAACTTCCTGAAAATTTTAAAAATTAAAAAAGAATACAAAAAGAATAGAATTATTTTAACATAAATAATAATTTTAAAAAAGCCATCAAAGACCCCAACTTTGTTAAATAGTATATTTAATTTTTCCTCTGATGACAGAGAATAAACTGGAATAAGGTACATAAATACTATTAGGAAGGGAATGATATGTAAAAGATCTATTTTTTTAAATTGATATTTTTCGATAACTCTCTTGAAATAAAAATACACCAATGGAATATATAGTAAAAAAAGTGGTTTTAAAAAATATAACGAGTGAGGAAATTTAAAATTATATTTTGATATAACTAGACACAAATGAATGATGTACAATGAATGAAGCAAGAGAAAAAAACTAATCAATAAATTAGAAATGAGATCCCCATTTTTTCTAACATTAATCATTATAAATGAAAATAACCCCATAAAACCTATTGAAAGAAAAAAAAGAATCCATCCACTAATTTCGGGCTTATAAGTTTGTTCCAAAAGTTTAAACTCTTTTGTTTTAGAAATATTAAAAAAAACTTCCTGATTAAGAATATTAATTTCATGAGTATTCTTTATATATTTTTCAATATACTCAGAAGATTTTTCAGCATTGCTATAATAAGCATAACTTATAGCAATCCTTTTACAATCCTCATTTGTTAACTTTGTTGTGTCTTTCAATAACAACCTCTCCCATTCTATAACACTTTGATGTAAAACATCTATTTGAAGATTATTGTTATAAAATAAACTATCGGTTAAATTTTTATTAGCAGTGATTTTAATATTTAATTTTTGAGTTGCTTTAATTGTACTTAAGCAATAAAAAAACAACACAAAAAAAATAAATATTATTTTTTTTGAATTCATAGCAGAGGATTTTTTTATTTTAAAAGTACAAAAAAAAACTAAAAACCAAAAAAATGTTTATATTATTCCTATTTAAATCAGTAAAAACACAGGGAAAGCCACAGTATTAATTTATTATACTTCAAAAAAAATATGGACTCATATTTATAAGAAAAGAAGTAGTACTTTTTTTAATTAAAACAGAAAACTATCTGTTCTCTTATCATAGCCATAAGGACAATGCTTACAACCGCTTTTACAACAATAGCCTCTTTTTAGATGATACTTTTCAGTAAACACTTTATAACCTTTCTCGTTTACATAGTAATCACCTTCTTCTAAGGGTATCCTTTTATTATACATTTTATGTTAGAACAGTTTAAATAATAAAAAAGCTATTTGAATCTTTTATTCGTCTTACTTCCCGTTAGACTCAGGCGGAAATTGAGTCATAATTTCCGCTACAAATTCTTTAATTCTAATTTCTTTCTTTTCACGATTTTGTGTTTTGAGAGCTCCTGAACCGACCCCCTGCCAAATCAATTCTTTTTTTGTTGTGTCTATAAAATCAATAAATAAAGTTCCTTCTGAGTATTGAGATACTTGTATATTAGAATTCAACCCATTCATCATCCAAGGATTCCACCTCCAACCAAAGCCTTGGTTATTTTGATTTTGATTTATATTTACTTTCTCTCTCGATTTAGCAAAAATACCTACCAACATATCTGGAGCATTAGATTTTGTAAATCCTTTCTCTAGTAATGCTGCCTCAATAGCTCTTAAAATTCTTTTTTTATCTAAATCCGATATTTTAGCTCTGTCAATTTCTGGCTTATAAAAAGCGAAGGTCTTGTAGGACTTAAAATTTACTTTTGAATCGTAATCTGAAGTAACTTTTACTGAATTGCAAGAAAACAATACTATTGCACTTAGAAATAAAATAATACATTTTTTCATTGTGATCGGTTTTAAATTATAGAATTTATTAAAGCATCATCAACCAAATTAGGCAGCGTTACTTGTAATTTTTTTTCTGCTTTCATTGCTCTTTTAATTGCAAAAACTGCTTCTTTATTTCTAGCCCAACTTCTTCTTGATATTCCATTATTAACATCCCAAAAAAGCATGGATTTCAAACGCTTTGAAGCTTTCTTAGTTCCATCAAGAAGCATGCCAAAGCCACCATTAATAACTTCTCCCCAACCGACTCCTCCTCCATTATGAATCGAAACCCAAGTTGCACCCCTAAAACTATCTCCAATAACGTTTTGGATGGCCATGTCTGCTGTATATTTAGAACCGTCATAGATATTGGATGTTTCTCTGTAAGGCGAATCTGTTCCAGAAACATCATGATGATCTCTACCCAAAATGATGCTACCAATGATTCCTTTTTTTATTGCCTTATTAAATGCTTTGGCTATTTTAATTCTTCCTTCAGCATCTGCATATAAAATTCTTGCCTGAGACCCAACCACCAAATTATTTTCTTGCGCACCTCTAATCCATTGAATATTATCCGCCATTTGTTGCTGAATTTCAATGGGAGAATCTTGCATCATTTTTTCTAAAACCTCACAAGCTATGGCATCTGTTTTTGCTAAATCTTCAGGATTTCCAGAGGAACAAACCCATCTAAAAGGTCCGAAACCATAGTCGAAACACATAGGTCCCATGATATCTTGTACGTAACTTGAATATTTAAAATCGATATTGTTTGTTGCCATAACATCAGCTCCTGCTCTACTTGCTTCTAATAAAAAAGCATTTCCATAATCAAAAAAGTAAGTGCCTTTTGCCGTATGTCTGTTAATCGCTTTCGCATGCTTTTTTAAGGTTTCTTGAACTTTCTTTTTGAATTGAATTGGGTTTTCAGTCATCATCTTATTGGCTTGATCAAAAGAAAGACCAGCAGGATAATACCCCCCTGCCCAAGGATTGTGAAGAGATGTCTGATCGGATCCTAAATCTACATAAATATCTTCTTGATCAAATTTCTCCCAAACATCTACAATATTCCCTAAATAGGCCAACGAAACAACTTCTTTTTTTTCTTTTGCTAATCGCACTCTGGTTACTAACATCTCTAAGTCAGTAATTTTCTCATCAATCCAACCTTGAGCTAACCTAATTTGAGTAATTTTTGGATTTACTTCTGCACAAACTGTAATACAACCTGCTATATTTCCAGCTTTGGGCTGTGCTCCAGACATCCCACCCAAACCAGAAGTAACAAACAAACTTCCTTTTGGTTCTTTTTTTATTTTTCTAAATCCATTTAAAACCGTAATTGTAGTACCGTGCACAATTCCCTGCGGACCAATATACATATAACTTCCTGCAGTCATTTGCCCATATTGAGAAACTCCCAAAGCATTCATTTTCTCCCAATCATCTGGTTTAGAGTAATTCGGGATAACCATTCCATTGGTGACAACTACTCTCGGGGCATTTTTATGAGATGGAAACAACCCCATTGGATGACCAGAATACATTGTTAAAGTCTGGGTCTGGGTCATTTCAGATAAATACTTCATCGTAAGTAAATATTGTGCCCAATTTTGAAAAACAGCACCATTCCCACCGTAAGTAATTAATTCATGTGGGTGTTGAGCAACTGCAATATCTAAATTGTTTTGAATCATCAGCATGATGGATTTTGCTTGCGCTGACTTCCCTGGATATTCAGAAATTTTTCTGGCTTTCATTTCATAATCTGGACGGAAACGGTACATATATATACGACCGTATTTTTCAAGCTCATCAGCAAATTCTGGGAGTAATATTTCATGGTGTTTCGCATCAAAATACCGCAAGGCATTTCTCAATGCTAATTTTTTTTCATCTGATGATAAAATAGATTTGCGTTTTGGTGCATGATTTATTGATAGTTCATATTTCTTTACACTTGGTAAAACATCTGGAATTCCTTGCTGAATTTGGGCTTTAAATGTCATCTAATTTTCATTTCAAATCTGAAACAAATATATTTATTTTTTACCTGACTTAATTAACTATTCAAAAAAATAGCTATTATTTTAGGAATTTCGTAAATTGCTATCTTAATTCAATATCGAAATTACGAATGAATCAAATTACACCGTACAAACCTAAACATAAAGTAAGAATTGTAACGGCCGCCTCTCTTTTTGACGGTCATGACGCTGCCATCAATATTATGCGTAGAATCATTCAGTCTACCGGTGTAGAAGTCATTCATTTAGGTCATGACAGAAGTGTTGAAGACGTTGTAAATTGTGCAATTCAAGAAGATGTAAATGCGATTGCAATGACATCATATCAGGGTGGACATAATGAGTATTTTAAGTACATGTATGACTTATTAAAAGAAAAAGGTGCTAGTCATATTAAAATTTTTGGAGGTGGCGGTGGTGTCATTCTTCCAAAAGAAATCAAAGAATTAATGGAGTATGGAATTACACGAATATACGCTCCAGATGATGGGCGTGAATTAGGCTTGCAAGGAATGATTAATGATTTGGTACAAAAAGCAGATTTTGCAATTGGTAACGTCTTAAATAAAGAAGTCAATGGATTGAAAAAAAAAGAAATTGGCAGCATTGCTAGAATTATTTCGGCAGCTGAAAATTTTCCTAAAATTGCTAAAAAAACATTGTCTGAAATACATAAAAAAAATAAAACAAATACCACTCCTGTTCTGGGAATTACCGGAACTGGTGGTTCTGGAAAATCTAGTTTGGTTGATGAATTGGTTCGCAGATTCTTGATTGACTTTCCAAAAAAAACAATTGGACTTATTTCTGTAGACCCCTCCAAGCGCAAAACCGGTGGCGCCTTATTAGGAGACCGCATTAGAATGAATGCCATAAACAACAGCCGAGTGTATATGCGCTCTTTAGCAACTCGTCAATCTAATTTAGCTTTGTCTAAATATGTGAATGAAGCTATTGAAGTTTTAAAAGCTGCAGAATTTGATTTAATTATTTTAGAAACTTCTGGTATTGGACAATCGGACACTGAAATCATTGAACATTCTGATACTTCTTTGTATGTGATGACTCCAGAATTTGGAGCAGCAACTCAATTAGAAAAAATAGACATGTTAGATTTTGCAGACCTCGTTGCCATTAATAAGTTTGACAAACGCGGTGCTTTGGATGCTGTTCGCGATGTGAAAAAACAGTATATGCGTAACAATAATTTGTGGCATATAGACATGGATGACCTGCCTGTTTTTGGAACAATTGCCTCACAGTTTAATGATCCAGGAATGAATTTCCTTTACAAAGCAGTTATGGATAAGTTGGTCGAAAAAACTGGAGTTGATTTAAAGTCGAACATGAAAATTACTCAGGAAATATCTGAGAAAATTTTTGTAATTCCTCCCGCTAGAGTTCGTTACTTATCGGAAATTGCCGAAAACAACAGAGCTTATGATAAAAAAGTAAAGAGCCAAGTAAAAGTGGCTCAAAAATTATACGGAATTTATCAAACCCTAGCCTCACTAATTGAGGGGACAAACGAAATCTCTTTTTTAACAAAAACGGGATTGAATGAAGAGGAAATTCTAAAACAAGTTGAAAAGGATGAGCATAATTTTAGTCAACTTTTAATTGCACAATTTGACAAGGTAAAACTAAATCTGGACCCATATAATTGGGAAGTAATTTTAAACTGGACTGCAAAAGTTCAGAAATACAAAGACCCAATCTATACTTTTAAAGTAAGGGGCAAAGAAATTAATATCGAAACCCATACCCAATCACTTTCACATACTCAAATTTCGAAGGTCTCTTTGCCAAAATACGAAGCTTGGGGAGATTTATTACGTTGGAATTTACAAGAAAACGTGCCTGGAGCATTTCCCTTTACTGCGGGTTTGTACCCTTTTAAAAGAACTGCAGAAGATCCGACTAGAATGTTTGCTGGGGAAGGAGGACCAGAACGCACCAACAGACGTTTTCACTATGTAAGTTTAGGGATGAGTGCCAAACGTTTATCTACTGCTTTTGATTCTGTTACTTTATACGGTAACGATCCTGAATACAGACCCGATATTTATGGTAAAATAGGAAATGCTGGTGTTTCTATTTGTTGTTTAGATGATGCCAAAAAGTTATATTCTGGGTTTGATTTAAGTCATCCTATGACCTCTGTATCGATGACTATTAATGGTCCTGCCCCGATGCTATTGGGCTTTTTTATGAATGCAGCCATAGATCAGAATTGCGAGAAATATATCAAAGAACACAAACTAGAAAAAACAGTTGAAACAATCTTTAAAAAAGTGTATGACAACGCAGGAATAGACAGACCAACATATCAAGGAGACTTACCTGAAGGAAATAACGGTTTAGGATTGATGCTTTTGGGCTTAACTGGCGACCTTGTTTTACCCAAAGAAATCTATCAAAAAATTAAAAAAGAAACTTTATCACAAGTTCGCGGAACTGTTCAAGCTGATATTTTAAAAGAAGATCAAGCGCAGAATACGTGTATTTTTTCTACTGAATTTGCGCTGCGATTAATGGGAGATGTACAAGAATATTTTATTGAAAAACAGGTTAGAAATTTCTATTCGGTCTCTATTTCTGGATATCATATTGCAGAGGCTGGTGCAAATCCTATTACTCAACTTGCTTTGACATTGTCTAATGGTTTTACTTATGTAGAGTATTATTTAAGTCGTGGAATGGACATTAATAAATTTGGACCAAACCTATCCTTTTTCTTTTCCAATGGAATAGATCCTGAATACGCTGTTATTGGGAGAGTTGCTCGTAAGATATGGGCCAAAGCAATGAAATACAAGTACGGAGCGAATGAAAGAGCACAAATGCTAAAATACCATATTCAAACTTCTGGACGCTCCCTACATGCGCAAGAAATTGATTTTAATGACATTAGAACAACCCTACAGGCCTTGTATGCGATCAATGACAACTGCAACTCTTTACACACCAATGCTTATGACGAAGCCATTACAACCCCTACTGAAGATTCTGTAAGAAGAGCCATGGCCATACAATTGATTATTAATAAAGAATTGGGGTTGACAAAAAATGAAAACCCAATACAAGGGGCATTTATTATTGAAGAATTAACGGATTTGGTAGAAGAAGCTGTCTTACTTGAATTTGATAGAATTACAGAGCGAGGAGGAGTTTTAGGCGCCATGGAAACCATGTATCAACGTTCTAAAATACAAGAAGAAAGTTTGCACTATGAAACCTTAAAACACAATGGGGAATTTCCAATCATTGGTGTAAATACCTTTTTAAGCTCTAAAGGCTCACCTACAATCTTACCTACAGAAGTCATTCGAGCTACCGAAAAAGAGAAGCAGTTCCAAATTCAGACAAAAGAAAACCTCAATAAACGAAACGCTACTGAAGTAAAAAATCAAATTACATTACTACAAAAATCGGCTATTGAAAATGAAAATTTATTTGAGAAGATCATGGAAGCGACCAAAATATGTTCTTTAGGTCAAATTACAACAGCACTGTTTGAAGTAGGCGGTCAATACAGAAGAAATATGTAATTGGTATCTCTAGAGGAATATTCTTTTATGAAGAAATTCAGAATTATTTCTAAAAAAATGAAATCATATTGCATCTTTTTCATACCTTTTATGTCTATTCAGTGAACTAAAAACAACTAAAAATGACGCTTAAAAATCAATGTACCTGTAACTGTGAAACTTGTATGAGGGAAAACTGCTCTAGCTGTTCCTGTGAAAATTGCTCTTGTACTAACTGTAATTGTTAAAAACGAACACAAAAACAATGAGATAAGATCGAAGATTCGAAAAGGAAAGACAAATTAAAATCATGATAACAAAAGAAATTTGGAAACACTATTCTGAAGACCTTAAAAGATTTATTATTAGTAGAGTTCATAAAAAAACACTTGCTGACGATATTTTACAAGATACCTTTATAAAAATTCACACAAAACTTCATACACTTAAAGATGTAAATAAACTCAAATCTTGGATCTTCACCATCGCCAGAAATTCGATCGTAGATCATTTCAAAATCCTGAAAAATTCTGTTGAAATCGACGATATCATCTCTGAGTTAGATCCTGAAGAAAATGAGCATACAGAAAGAGATTGCTTAAGAGGTATCTTAAAAAACTTACCTGAAAAATATAGAACTCCATTATTTTTATCTGATATCAAAGGGGTAAAACAAGAAGAAATTGCAAGACAATTAAATCAACCTTTATCTACTACTAAATCTCAAATTCAGCGTGCCAGAAAACGCATTGCACAAGGCTTCATAGATTGCTGTGGATTTGTAATGAATACGGATGGAAAGTTGGTTGGTGAAATTCAAGAAAAAAAAGATTGTAAAGTTTGCAACTAATTAATTGATTACTTTTATACTTTAAATTTTACACGTGAAAAATAAGGCATTAATTAGTAAAGAATTAGAAAATTTTTACAACAAAGCTTCAGAAGAGACCAGACTTGAAAAAGGGATGGGTATTTTTGAATTTGAACGTATCAAAGAATTGATAACACAACATATTTCCAAACCAAACTCAACAATTATAGATGTGGGTGGTGGAACTGGGAAATACGCTGAATGGTTGTCTAAAAAGAACCATGCTGTTCATTTAATAGAACCTGTTCTAAAGCACATTCAACTTGCTCAAAAAAGAGCCAAAAAATTAAAAAATCCATTTTCTATAGCTATTGGTGAAGCAAAAAAACTTCCTTTTGAAGATAATTTTGCTGACTTAGTCATTCTGCACGGACCACTGTATCATTTGCAAAACAAAGAAGATAGAATTACAGCCATTATTGAAGCGAAACGAGTCGTAAAAAAAGGAGGAATTATTTTGGGATTTGCAATTAACGCAACAGCATCTACTCTTGTAGGCTTGATGAATGGAATGATTCATGCAAATTCATTTTTTGACATGTGCAAACAGGAATTGACTACAGGAATTCATAATGCTCCAAAAGATTTTCCTTTTTTATTAGCGGATGCATTTTATCACAAGCCACAAGAATTAAAAACAGAATTTCTCGAACAAGACTTGAGGCTCATCAATCTTTTTGCAGTGGAAGGAATGATTTGGTTAGATCAGGAGTATTTTGCAAACATGATCGATCAGAAAAAATCGAAGACCTTAAAAAAATTACAAAAAATTACTCAAAATGATGAGTACTTATTAGCTTTCAGTCCTCACATGATGATCGCTGTAAAAAAATAGCGTTATTGAATGAGTTGACCTTTGACTTCCAATAAGAACTATTACCTCCTCTTTTTTGAAGCCCTACTTACTTTCTTTTTACGTCTATTAAAAGGAACAGCATCGTCAAAAGTATTCTTAACTTCTTTGGCTTTTTTGTTCTTTTTCCAAGAATTATTTTCTGGAAGTAATTTTTTTAACAAATCTTGTCTTCCAACTTTGTTCAAGGTGTTTCGAATCCAATCTTTATTTTCTTTCTTATACCAAAAGAAAAATTTATGCTGATCTTCACGCTCCTTTTTTGTTTTAGGAGTTCTTGTTGGCTTTAAAGTATACGGATGATATCCAGAGTAATAAATAACAGTTGCCACGGTCATTGGTGTTGGTGTAAACCCTTGAACTTGTTCTAACTGAAAGCCCATATCTTTGGTCTCTGCAGCCAAATTAGCCATGTCTTCCACTTCACTGGCTGGGTGGCTAGAAATGAAATAAGGGATCAATTGTAAGTTTAATTTTTTCTTAATATTAATTTTATCAAAGCGCTCTTTAAATTTATGAAAATAGGTAAAAGAAGGTTTTCTCATTAATTTTAAAACAGGATCCGAAGTATGTTCTGGAGCTACTTTCAAACGCCCAGAAACATGTTTTGTCATTACTTCTTCTGTATAGGCATCTAATTCTTTTGGATCTGCATTTTTATTAAACTCAGGGACCAACATATCGTGTCTTATACCGCTTCCAATAAAAGATTTTTTAATCTTTGGATGTTTATCTACTGCTTGATACAATTCTGTTAAGGGCTTGTGAGAAGTATCTAAATTGGAACAAATTACGGGAGAAATACAACTTGGAGCAATACATTTATCACAAATAGACTGAACCTTCCCTTTCATTTGATACATGTTTGCAGAAGGCCCACCGATATCCGATAAATACCCTTTGAAGTCGGGCATGTTCGCTACTTTATCTATTTCCTTTAATACAGATTCTTGACTTCTACTCGCAATAAACTTCCCTTGATGGGCAGATATGGTGCAAAAACTACAACCTCCAAAACATCCTCGGTGAATATTGATAGAGAATTTGATCATTTCAAATGCAGGAATTGGCCCTCGTTTGTCATATTTTGGATGGGGTAAACGCGTAAAAGGCAAATCGAAAGACCCATCAATTTCTTTTTCTGTCATTGTTGGAAAAGGGGGGTTTATAACCAATGTTTTCCCTTTGACATCTTGAAGAATTCTTCTTGCTTTTAGTTTGTTTGATTCTTGCTCTATTACCTTAAAATTGGAAGCAAATGTTTTTTTATCTTTCAAACAAGCTTCGTGAGAGTTAATAGTTACATCTTCCCAATTATTTACAATGGGTAACTTTTCTTCTTTTTGATTGATAAAAACTGCGGTTTGCTTGATGTTTTTTAAGCTCGAAAACGGAACTCCTTTCTGTAACAATGCTACAATTTCTCGCAAAGGTTGTTCTCCCATTCCATAAACCAGCATGTCCGCATTAGAAGTTTCTAAAATGGTTGGTAATAATTTGTCGGACCAATAATCATAGTGAGTTACTCGTCTCAAGGAAGCTTCAATTCCTCCAATTAATACAGGAACGTCAGGAAACTTTTCTTTTAATATCTTGGTATATACAGAGGTAGCATAATCAGGTCTGAATCCTTTATCTCCATTTGGCGTATAAGCATCTTTATCTCTTCTTTTTTTGCTAGCAGTGTAATTACTAACCATTGGATCCATACACCCACCAGTCGCTCCAAAAAATAAACGAGGTTTTCCTAATTTTTCAAAATCTTGCAAATTGTCATTGACACTTGGTTGTGGGACAATGGCTACTCGTAAACCATAACTTTCTAAAATACGACCAATTACAGCAGGTCCAAAAGAGGGATGGTCTACATAGGCGTCTCCACTAAATAAAATAACATCCAAAACATCCCAACCACGAATTTTCACTTCCTTCTTTGTGGTTGGCAACCAATCTGTTAATTGATGTCTTTTTGTATGCTCCATGTTTTGCAAAAATACAGGAATTATATGTATTTTAATAGAATTAAATTTAACAAAGAAACCAGAAATACTATCTTTAAAATTCTAAACAAAAAAATAACAATTTCTTCAACCATTCGTTTTACGTAAACTACTTAATAAACAATCTATGAAAAAAATATTTTCTGCAGCAGCGATCATCGCTTTTTTAGGAAGTTGCTCTATTTCGAAAAATACCATAAAAACGAATAAATTAATAGCCGTTGAAATTAATTTGAATACGGTTATTGATGACAAAGTTGAGGTTGTTATCAATCCAAAAAAAATAAAAGAAGAAACAATTACTTATCATATTCCGGCGATCGTTCCAGGAACTTATGTAATGAGTAATTATGGGAAATTCATTTCTGATTTTAAAGCGTTTGATTATGACGGAAACGAAATGTCAGTTCAAAAATTAGATGCTAATTCTTGGCAAATTAATAATGCAAAAAAAATGGATAAACTCTCTTATTGGGTTGATGACACATTTGACACAGAACAGGACCATGCTATTTATGTAATGGCAGGGACCAATATTGAAGAAGGCAAAAATTTTCTTTTAAACCTTCCTGGGTTTGTAGGCTATTTTAAAGAAAAAAAAGAAACTCCCTATTTAATTACAGTAACACACCCCTCAAATTTATATGAAACCTCCTCTTTAATCAATAACAACATAAGTAAAAAAGACAACACAAAAGATTTTTTTACAGCTGCTAGATATGATGAAATTTCTGACAACCCAATTATGTATGCTCCGTTAAACAATGTAAGTTTTAATGTAGACGGGATAGAAGTTACCTTAGCTGTTTATTCTCCAAACAATGTGCACCAAGCTGCAGACATGGAAGCAGATTTAAAAAAGATGATGCAGGCACAATCAACCTTTTTAAAAGGGTTTAAAACCACAAAAGAATACAACATATTATTATACCTTTTTGACTCAGAAATTCATGAATTTAGTGTTTTTGGGGCATTAGAGCACTTATCTTCCACAACCGTTGTCTATCCAGAATCTTATTCTAAAAAACAATTAGCAAATGGCATGATTAACGGAACCATTTCTCATGAGTTTTTCCACATTGTTTCTCCGCTATCTGTTCATTCAGAAGAGATTCATTCTTTTGATTTTAATGAACCGAACATGTCTATGCATTTATGGATGTATGAAGGTGTAACTGAGTATTTTGCAAATTTATTTCAAGTAAATCAAGGATTAATTTCTGAGCAAGAATTTGTAAATAAAATCAACGAAAAGATAAATGCTTCCTCAAATTATGACGATACCATGCCTTTTACAAAAATGAGCAAAAACATTCTAGAGCCGGCGTTTGCAAGAAACTATGGAAATGTCTATCAGAAAGGAGCATTGATTGGAATGTGTATTGATATTATTCTGAGAGAAGAAAGTAAAGGTCTTTATGGCATAAGAAATTTAATGAAAGATTTATCTGAAAAATATGGCGCTCTAAGACCTTTTAAAGACAATGAAATCATTGAAGAAATTGTAAGAATGACCTACCCCTCTGTTGGTGAATTCTTTACAAACCATGTAATTGGAACTACTCCAATTGATTATTTTTTATATTTTGAGAAAACAGGGATTCACAAAAGTAGTGCATTATCAGAGACTAGTTACTTTATAGATTCACAAAATCAACCTTTTATATCAGTAAATAAAGAACGGAAACTTTTTTTTACAAAAAGAACAAACTCTGGTCTGACCGCATTGGGTACAAAAGAAAATGATCTTTTAAAATCTGTCAACGGAGAAGTAATTTCTCTACAAAATGTAAATCAAATTATAGGTCAATCTTTCCAATGGAAACCAGGTGATGAACTTAGCTTTGAAATTGAAAGAAATGGAAAATTAATTCAATTAAAAGGAAAAGCTGTCATTCCTAAATTTGAACAAAAAGTTTTAAAAATTAAAGAACTCCCAGAAAATGATCCTAGAGTTCTACTAAGAAAAGCGTGGTTGAAAGAATAATTAAGAATATTTTTAACAAAAGAAGATTCAATAACTCTTTTTAGTTTTGTAGATTTAGCGTCAATTTAAATCCGCATCTCAATGAAAAAATATATATTTCTTACTATTTTTAGCACGATTCTTCTTGTAAATTGTGACTTCCTTTCCCTACAAAAAAAGAACGAAAAGGAGGCATATGTTATAAATAACTATAATAAAAAAGAAGTAGATATTGTCATGAGAGATGGCACTAGACTACATACCACAATTTATTCCCCTAAAGACAATCACAAAACATACCCCATCTTAATGCAAAGAACTCCCTATAGTTCTGCTCCTTATGGAAAAGGAAATTTTAAAACTAAAATTGGACCAAACGTTCATTTAATGAAAGAAGGGAATATTGTCGTTTACCAAGATGTTCGCGGTCGTTGGATGAGTGAGGGGGTATATGACAATATGCGAGCATATATTCCCAATAAAAAAGGAAACGAAACAGATGAAGCTTCGGATACATACGACACCATTGATTGGCTGGTAAAAAATGTTGAGAACAACAACGGAAATGTTGGAACATGGGGGATTTCATATCCCGGTTATTATGCAACCGTCGCTACAATTGACGCACATCCTGCGTTAAAAGCATCTTCTCCACAAGCATGTATTGGAGATTTCTTTTTTGATGACTTTCATCATAATGGTGCTTTTTTATTAAGTTATTTTAGAGCAATTTCTCTATTTGGAACCTATAAAGACACCCCAACTGACTCGGCTTGGTATTCATTTCCAAAAATGAATTCGAAAGATCAATATCAATTTTTCTTAGACAAAGGCCCTTTAAAAAACCTTAATGAATACTTTCAATACGAAAAATTAGATGTAAATTCACCTAAAATCACAGAGAAAGTGGATGATTTTTTCTGGAAAGAAATTATTGAACATCCCAATTATGATCATGTATGGAAAAGTAAAGGAATTATTCAACATTTGGATAAAGTACCCTCCTCTGTCGCAACAATGATCGTTGGCGGCTGGTTTGACGCTGAGGATTTATACGGCCCTTTAGAGACCTATAAAGCAATTGAAAAACACGGAAAAGAAAATTACAATACCCTTGTTTTTGGGCCTTGGGATCACGGAAAATGGGCCAGTAACCAAGTTGAAAATTCTGTAGGAAATTATTATTTTGGAGACTCTATTTCTTTAAAATTTCAATCTGAAATAGAGACTAATTTTTTCAATCACTTCCTAAAAGGAAAAGGGGATGAAAATTCAGGACTTCCAGAAGCCTATGTGTACGATTCTGGAAAAAAACAATGGAAATCCTATGCCTCTTGGCCACCAAAAGAAGTCGTTAAAGAATCATTTTACTTAAATTCCAATCTAGAATTAAAAAAAATTCAGAATACAAAATCTCCTAAAAAAATACAATTTGTTAGTGATGTCAAACGACCTGTTCCCTATTCAGAGGACATCAAAACCGTATTTACACCAAGAAAATATATGACTGACGACCAACGTTTCGCAGCAAGAAGACCCGATGTCTTAGTGTTTGAAACCGATGTCCTAACCAAAGAGTATACACTAGCTGGTGATATTTTAGCAAAATTAAAAGTTGCCACAACGGGAACTGCTGCAGATTGGATTGTAAAAGTGGTCGATGTTCATCCTTCAGAAACATTAGAAAATAATGACAATCTTCAAGATCATTTAAAAATGAGTAATTATCATTTAATGGTTCGAAGTGAAGTTTTAAGAGGCCGTTTTAGAAATAGCTTTGAAAATCCTGAGCCATTTATACCAAATAAAAAAACAACTGTAGACATTAAACTCCAAGACGTTTTCCATACTTTTAAAAAAGGACATAAACTTCAAATCCAAGTCCAAAGCACCTGGTTTCCCCTTATCGATTTAAATCCACAAACGTATGTAGAAAATATTTTCAAAGCAGATAAAAAGGATTTTAAAACCCAAACGCATACTGTATATTCCGACTCATCAATAGAGTTCTCGGTTCTAAAATAAAAAAATTTAAAATGAAGAATACCATCCCCAATATATTTCTTTTTCTTTTTGTATTATCTCTGCAAGCACAAGAAAAAACAGTTCCTATTTTTAAAGAAGGAGAAGCGCAAATTGTTGCGGCGTTCAGCAATCCCAAAAATTGGATTCGTCATGACCTTTGGGTAGAAACCTCTTTTGACACTGATGGTGATGGAAGGCTAGACAGAATGCATGTTGCAGTAACCAGACCAAATCAGACAGAATCAGAGGGATTAAAACTTCCGATTGTATATGAATCAAGTCCTTATTACGCAGGTACTGCTGGAAATGACCTTGGATTATTTTGGGACGTAAAACACGAGCTCGGAGAAAAAGAAAAACCCAGAAGTAAGGTAGAAGTTGTCAGAATAGGAAAACGTCCTATTATCTCAAATTCTCAAATTAGAACGTGGGTTCCCAGGGGATATATTGTGGTGCATTCTTCATCACCAGGAACAGGGTTGTCGGATGGGTCTCCAACTGTTGGAGGAAAGAACGAATCATTGGCCCCCAAAGCAGTAATCGATTGGTTAAATGGACGTGCAAAAGGCTTTTCTTCAAGAGAGGGTACTGAGTCCGTAACCGCTTTTTGGTCTACAGGAAAAGTTGGAATGACAGGTACTTCCTACAACGGAACAATTCCTTTAGCTGCAGCTACAACTGGAGTTTCGGGGCTAGAAGCAATCATTCCTGTAGCGCCAAACACCTCTTACTACCACTATTATCGCTCCAATGGATTGGTTCGATCTCCTGGCGGATATTTGGGCGAAGACATTGACGTTTTATACGATTTTATTCATAGTGGAAAAGAAGAAAACAGAGCTCACAACAACAACAAAATTAGAGATACAGAAATGGCAAATGGTATGGACAGAATTTCTGGAGATTACAATGATTTCTGGGCAGGAAGAGATTATCTAAACCAAATGAAACCTATGAAAGCTGCACTTTTAATGTCTCATGGTTTTAATGATTGGAATGTGATGCCAGAACACAGTTACAGAATATATAAAAGAGCCACCGAAATGGGAATCCCTACTCAAATTTATTATCATCAAAATGGACATGGTGGTCCCCCTCCATTAAAAATGATGAACAGATGGTTCACTCGTTATTTGCACGGAATTGAAAATGATGTAGAAAATGATGCAAAGGCATGGATTGTTCGAGAACAAGATAAAAGAACAGAGCCAACAGCCTATAAAGCATATCCAAATCCTGCAGCACAACAAGTTACTTTAAACATTACAGCGGGGGCGCCTGGTATTGGAACTTTAACCCTACAAGATTCTGAATCGAAAGGAAAAGAAAGTCTCATTGACAACTCTTCTTTTTCAGCAACATCTTTAGCACAGGCTACTACTTCTGATCATAGATTGTTATATGTTAGTCCGATTTTAAAAGAAGATGTTCATATTTCTGGTTCGACAAGTATTCGTATAAGAGCAGCTAGTTCAAAACCAGCTGTAAATTTGTCTGTTTATCTAGTATCTTTGCCTTGGAATAAAGATCGAAGGGCAAAAATTACCGATAATATCATCACAAGAGGTTGGGCAGATTTACAAAATCACACATCACTCTCAGAGAGTACTCCACTCGAACCTAATACATTTTATGAAATGTCGTTTAACCTTCAGCCTGACGATCAAATTATTAAAAAAGGACAACAAATTGGTTTACTGATTTTCTCAAGTGACTCTGAATACACACTGTTACCAAAACCAGGAACAACGTTAACAATCGATTTAAAAGAAACTAAAATTAGCATTCCTATTGTAGGGGGTGAAAATGCTTTTAAGAGCGCTACAAACAAATTAAATAACTAAAAATCAAATATTCATACCCTCTTTTTATTGATTTTTTAATCCCTAGAGAAAAAGAACTATTTACTAAAAAAACTCGAAAAGATATAAATAATGACTTCAACAGAAATTGCCTTACTGTTAAATAGCAACTCAGAAAAAATCACAAGAATCGGTGAAATTATTGGTAAAAAAATTGAAGAAAAAGATAACTTTGAAAATCTGAATGAATTTGAAAAGACTTTTATACTGATCGATGTTTTGGAACACAACGTCACCAATGGTGGATTTGTTCAATTGTTTTTCAACTCATCAGGACAATTTTCCCATGAAATATTGCAAGCGTATGTTGCTATTAAAGCGACGAAAACAGTAGAAATTATCTCAAAGGCAATTCAATTATTTCCTGAAATACCTGTTCCTAAAAACTTAAGGATAAGACAGCAAACATTAATGGCATCCTCAAATAACCTGGATTTATGGGACGAATTAGATGAAGAGTTTGACAAATATGAAGACGACATCATTCAATTGACTCTTAATTACGTTAGGGAACACATCGGTTATTTTGATTGATTCTTTGATTTTTTTCAATACTGTAATTTGAAAAAATTGTATGACAATGTATTTTTATACTAAAAAAAATTCCGTGAAACATTTTAAACATATGTTCCTATCGCTTTTATTTGTTTCGATGACAATGTGCATGTTCCAAAACTGTAGCCAAAAAAAAGAACTTATATTCAATACTAATAATGTCCGAAATGCCAATCAAACGACTGAAAAAATCCTTTACTTTATCAATAAAAAAGAAGTTTCCAAAGATTTTCTAGACAGGATCAACCCAACCAATATTCAATCGGTAAATGTGGTAAAAACAGCAGAAGAAATGTTACGTTTTACGAATAAAAAAGTAGCTGGAATCATCATCATAAAATTAAAAAAATAACCATCATGTGGAAACTATTTTTATACCTAATAACTTTCTTTATTTTCAGTTCCTGTTTATCAAAAAAACGACCAATTCTAGGTGAATCTGCATACCAAGTGGCTTTAAACACCGTTTTTAAAGATGCTTCCATGTCTCCTTTAAAAAAGAACGATTTAAAAAACTTTAAGGGCTTGGCATTTTTCCCGATAGATTCCTCTTTCATCGTAAAGGCAACATTTTCCAAAAAAGAAAAGGCAACAAGTTTTGTAATGAAAACGACTACTGATAGAATAGCGCTATACAAAGAATATGGCGTCATAAAATTTACATTGAAGGAAGGAAAGTATGAATTGACACTCTATCAAAGTGAGGAAGATGTTCGAAATGAAAAACGCAAGAACCGTCTGTTTTTACCTTTTACAGATGCCACAAGTGGCAATCAATCCTATGGTGGTGGACGTTATATGGATCTTATGATAACAGACATTACTCGAGATCAGACCATCGAGGTAAACTTTAACAATACCTACAATCCTTATTGTGCTTATGACGAGAAGTATTCTTGTCCCTTAACACCCAGAAAAAACCATGTAAATACTGAGATTACAGCAGGAATTAAAGTTTTTTCTAAATAGATGAAAATTTATTTCATTTTTTTAAAGGTTATATACAATCCATAAAAAGCACTAAAAACAATTTTAAAGCCGAAAAAGGCCTTCCATTTACCCTCTGAAAACTTCGTTTGGTAAACTGCTTCAAAATCACCTGAAGAAATTTCAGAATAATGGTTAAAAAGTAGAGAGAGAACAGTAACAATTATAAAGAAAGGAAGGGCAACTTTTAAGAAGTTAGACCAAAAATTTGGCTGTTTTATTATTTCTAGAAAAGACATTTATTTTAATTTTATGTTGTTGTGATGACGGTCGTGGTCACGTTTTGTTTTAAGATCTAATTTCTTTTCAAAAGCATCTTTTAGGTCGATACCTGTTTGATTTGCCAAACAAAGAACTACAAATAGTACATCTGCTAATTCTTCTCCTAAATCTTTATTTTTATCAGATTCTTTCTCGCTTTGTTCGCCATAACGTCTGGCAATGATTCGAGCAACCTCACCAACTTCTTCTGTTAATTGTGCCATATTGGTAAGTTCGTTAAAATAACGAACTCCATGGGTTTTAATCCAGTCATCAACCTGTTTTTGGGCGTTTTGTAAATCCATAGTTTGTTTTATAAATGCAACATTACAAGGGGCAAAGATAAAACTTATAAATTGTTTCGTTTATTTCTAGTTTTAAAATATGGTAACTTTTTCAATTCCCTAATTTTCGTTATCGAAACATCAAAAAAAAATACGAGTACTGATGCTTTCTTTTGATGATTCAAAATAAGATATTTTTTATATGTATGGTCTTTTGTATACGTTAAACCTTCGCTATTTGTCATCCCATTTTTATTTACTAAATTGTGTATTTTAAATAAAGAAACTAATCCTTTATTAAAATATAAAGCTCATAATTAATATTGATGGAAATAAATAAATTTTGGTCTCGAACTTTAGGTGTAATTGGAATACTGGGTGGATTCACTTTATTTACCGGAGACATGCTTTTTTACTATGATCCAACCAACAGTAATATATATGAAAACATAGGAAATGCATCTGATCTTAGAATTATGTTGAGCGGCATTACTGCGTTGTTTGGAGCATGGTTCTATATGCTAGGTATTGGACAAGTATACGATGCGTTTAAGCCAACTAAGCCCTTAATAAAAAACGCTATTCTAATTTGTTTTGGAGCAATTTGTATTGCTTACGGAGTAATTCATAGCGAATATCTAGCCATTGCTGTAGCAACAAAACTAGCTACACAAAATAATCTTAATCTAAATGAAACAGTCTATGTAGCTTTGGAAACAAATAATATTTTAAGGCTAATTGTTTACCCTATTTTTGGTCTTTTGTCGGTCGTATTTATCACTCAAGTATGGAAAAGAAAAACCTTATATCCAAGATGGATTCTTCTTTTTTTTCCACTTGTTCCTTTTTTGCTGAAAGATCTTATTTGTAATCAACTGTCTGGAACCATTTCTGTCATCGTTAGTGGTGGATACTTGAATCTTATTTTGATTGTATTTTTCACAGCCTCAACAGTAGCCCTGTGGAATCGCAAGAAAAACTAGATTAAAAAACGATTTACTTCCTCGTAAAATTGTATTGGATTTTCAGCATGCAGCCAGTGACCTGCTTTTTTTATTTCTACAATTTTTGAATTCAAAAAATGTGCTGCTATTATTGGCAACTCGTTTTGTGTAATATAATCAGAATTCGCCCCTTTTAAAAATAAGGTTTCCTTTTCGAAAATTGTAAAAGAGGGCAATGCTTCTCCAACTTCAGGATTGTTTTCCGATAAAGAAGCTAAATTGAACCGATAAGCGAGTTGTCCTTTTTCTTTCCAAAATACATTTTTCAATAAAAATTGACGAACACCCAACTCTGGAATGAATTCTGATAGTTTCTGATCTACCAAAGCTCTGGTATTCTGAAGAGAAAAATCTACAGCATTTAAACCCGCGATAATGGCATTGTGATGTGGTTCATATCTTCTTGGCGAAATATCTACAACGATTAACTTTCGAACCAATTCAGGATACGTTACAGCAAACAACATGGCGGTCTTTCCTCCCATGGAGTGGCCTATGAGGTAGATGTTTTCTAATTGGTGATACTGAATATAGCGGTATAAATCTTCGACTAAAACCTCATAATTAAAAGTATCTTCATGAAAACTACGCCCGTGGTTTCTTTGATCTATTAAGTGAACTTCATAGGCTTCTGAAAACTGATTGCCTAATGACTTCCAATTATCACTCATCCCAAAGTAACCGTGTAAAATTAAGAGGGGAATCCCCTCCCCTTTTATCGTTGAATGTAATATCGGGTTCTCTGACATCTATGTGATCTATTTTATGAACTAAATAACTGTGATAAAATTGAATTAAGATTGCAAACGGTGTACATACATATTTACAACATTCTCTAGCCCTAAATACAAACTTTCAGCAATGAGTGCATGCCCAATTGAAACTTCTGCCAGATTCGGAATATTTTTTTTAAAGAATTGAATATTATCTAAACTTAAATCGTGTCCTGCATTGATTCCTAAACCCAATTCATGGGCTAAAATTGAAGCTTCTGTATAAGGTTGTATGGCTTCTTTATTTCCTTTTTTAAATTGTGTCGCAAATTGCTCTGTATATAATTCAATTCTATCTGTTCCTGTTTTTGCTGCAGCTTCAATCAATTTTAGATCAGTATCAATAAAAATAGAAGTTCTAATCCCATGATGTTGAAATTCTTGAATCACTTCTTGTAAAAAAGATTGATGCTTATGAGTATCCCAACCAGCATTAGACGTAATTGCATCTAGTGCATCTGGCACCAACGTAACCTGCGTAGGCTTTACATCTAGCACTAAATTCACAAAAGATGAAATTGGATTTCCCTCAATATTGTATTCTGTTCGAACCGTATTTTTTAAATCTCTTGCGTCTTGATAACGAATATGCCTTTCATCTGGTCGGGGATGAATGGTAATTCCTTGTGCTCCAAATTCTTCAATATCACTAGCTACTTTTAATAAATTAGGTACATTTCCGCCACGAGAATTTCTTAAAGTTGCTATTTTATTAATATTTACACTTAACTTTGTCATGTTCTAAAATTAGACCACAAAGATAATTTATTAAATCATTTTATCCTATATTCGTAAAGCATGAATATGAACGAATACATATTAGAAGAAATAAAACCACTTGGCTTAACAGATGCTGTAAAAAGTGCTCAAAAAATGTTTGAAAATTATCCAATTACACATTTTCCAGTAATTGAAAACAATAAACTTTTGGGTTCTTTTGGCGAAAATGACATTCAAACTATTGAAAATAAAGAGGATAGATTGAGCACCTATGCCCATTTATTACATTCTTTTTACGCAGATGAAAAAGCAACAGTTTTAGAGTTATTAAAAAAATTTGCTGATAACGACGCCAATATTATTCCTGTTTTAAACGAATTTAAAGATTATTTAGGTTATTTTGACTTGCGTGATGTTTTGGATGTTTTCTCTACAAGTCCTTTCATGTTTGAACAAAGTGAAACTTTAATTATAGCAAAACAAAAAAATGACTATTCTATGAGTCAAATTGTTCAAATTATAGAATCGAATGGCGGTAAATTATTAGGGATGTACATTTCAGAAAAAAAATTGGATATGATTCAAGTAACCGTAAAATTCATTTCGAAAGAAATTAACGAAATCATGCAAAGTCTCAGAAGATATGACTACAAAATTATATCCATCCATGAAAATGATTTGTATTTAGAAGATTTAAAAAATCGGTCTGAATACTTACAAAAATATTTAGAAATTTAATCCTTAGGAAGCAGTTACTTAAAAAAATAAAAAAAGTGAAGAAAGCAGCTATTTACGGTCAATCATATGCCATTTCATCTGAAAAGGAAATTAAAACATTACTCCATGTTTTAAATAAAAACAATATTGAATTTTATATAGAAAATGATTTTTACGCCCTTTTAAGAGAAAATAAAGTTTTAGAAAATACCTATAATTCTTTTATTAGTTTTAAAGATTTAGACAATTCTTTCGATATCATGTTTACCATTGGTGGAGATGGAACTTTTTTACGATCTGTTACTCATATCAGAAACTTAGACATTCCTATTCTAGGAATCAACACGGGAAGGTTAGGCTTTTTAGCCATTGTTGCAAAAGACATGATAGAGGAGAGTATCGAATTGGTTATTAAAGGAGATTATAGTATCCAAGAAAGAACACTTATTTCTGTAAAAACAACTCCTAAAACTACTGATTTTTCGGAACTCAATTTTGCTTTAAACGAAGTTACCATTGCCAAGAAAAACACGACTTCCATGATTGGTGTAAAAACTTATTTAAATGAAGAATACCTCACAAATTATTGGTCAGATGGTTTAATTATTGCAACACCTACAGGGTCTACAGGATATTCATTAAGTTGTAATGGTCCTGTAATTTTACCTGACTCTAAAAACCTAATCATCACGCCTGTTGCGCCCCACAATTTAAACGCCAGACCCATGGTTATTTCTGATGAAACTAAAATAGAGTTAGAAGTGAATTCTAGAGAAAAAGACTACTTGATCTCTTTAGATTCAAGAGTCACTACTGTTCCTAAAAACACAAAAATTTTCATAGAAAAAACCAACTTTACAATTAAAAGTATCTTGCCTAAAAATCAATCATTTTTAAAGACTTTAAGAAGCAAATTATTATGGGGTGAAGATATTAGAAACAAAACAAATCTTTAACACATTACTTACAATATAGTCCCAAAAAAAAAGTTCCCTTTAAAAGACGAATCATTAACTTTTAAAAGCAAATTGAAATCCTTACATTTGCTTGCTATTTTTTACCATGAAAAACGGATTTCTTTTTTTGCTTTTTACCTGTTTTTGTTCAATATCATTGGGTCAAATTCACGAGGTCGGAATCTCTTTTGGAGGTACAAACTATGTTGGAGATATTGGTAAAACCAGTTATATCAATCCAAACAGACCTGGGGGTGCCATTTTTTATAAGTTCAATACAAACCCAAAAATGGCTCTAAGAGCAACCTTCAGCCATCTTCCAATTCTTGGAAATGATGCAAACGCTTCAACTAGTTTTAGAAAGGACAGAAAAAACGGAAAATTGAGTTTCTTGAATACGATCAATGAGTTGGCTGTCGGCTTGGAATATAATTTTTACGAGTTTGATATTTCATCGGATGATAAAACATGGACCCCATATCTTCTCCTAGAATTGGTTGGTTTTAATTATCAAAATGTAAAAAGTCATGCAGCCTCAGGAGAAATAATTTATGGTCGAAAGACTTCATATGCTATTCCTTTTGGAATTGGCTATAAGTCTAAATTATATAGTACTTTAGCATTTGCAATTGAAACCAAATTTAGATATACTTTTGAAGATGATTTAGATTTTGTTTCTAACAAAACACCGTTAGTAAATGTAGAAGGAACTGGAAACGATTGGTATATGTTTACCGGTTTTTCTTTAATATATACTTTCGGAAGACCTCCTTGCTACAGCAAAGGATTTTAAAGCTATGGAAAAAAAGAGACTTCTCAATTTAGAAAGAATACCGAAACATGTTGCCATCATTATGGATGGGAATGGTCGTTGGGCCAAAGAGAAAGGTATGAATAGAATTTTTGGCCACAGAAATGCATTAACAGCAGTTCGAGAATCCGTTGAAAGTGCAACTGAAATTGGAATAAAAGCAATTACACTATATGCTTTTTCAACTGAAAATTGGAACCGACCAAAATTAGAAGTAGATGCCCTAATGAGTTTACTGATTAGTTCATTAAAAAAAGAGCTTTCTACATTTCAAAATAATGGTGTTATTGTAAATGCAATAGGAAATACCGAAAACCTACCAAAAAAAGCTCAGAGAGTTTTAAAAGAAGTGATTTTTGACACAAAAGACAACACTAAAATTGTATTAACTCTTGCGTTAAGTTATGGTGCAAAAGAAGAAATTGTTAATGCAATTAAAAATATATCTAAAAAAGTTGTTAATAAAGAACTAAATATCGAAGAAATTGATGAAAAAATTATAAATAATCATTTATATACGTTTAATTTGCCCAACGTAGATTTGATGATAAGAACTAGTGGTGAAAAACGCATTAGTAATTTCTTATTATGGCAAATGGCATATGCTGAATTATATTTTACAGATGTACTTTGGCCAGATTTTAGAAAAGAGCATTTTTATGATGCAATCATTGATTACCAGAATAGAGAACGAAGATTTGGAAAAACAAGCGAACAAATTACAGAATAATATTTTTATAAAATTATCTTCTGCAGCAATACTAATATGTACCCTATTTTTTACTTTTAGTGCAAATGCACAATCGAAAAAAGATAGTTTATCAATTGTAAAAATAGACACTACTTCTAGTGAAAAAATTACCTTTAAAAAAGGAAAAGAATATTTATTAGGAGGAATTAGTGTTACTGGGCTAAAAAAGTTTAGTGAAGAAACTGTTCGAGTCTTTTCAGGCCTAAGAAATGGACAAGCAATCAAACTCCCTGGAGACAAGCTAACAAGTGCAATCAAAAAATTATACGAAAGTAAGCAGTTTAGCAACGTAGATGTTTATCTCGAAAAATTAGATAATAACACCGTATACCTTCAATTTTTTGTTCAAGAACTACCACAATTAAATACCGTAAAAATTAAAGGAGTAAAAAAAGGAAAAGCCAAAGAACTTTTAAAAGATGCTGAACTAAAGCAAGGTGCAATGGTCACAGACAATCTTGTTGTTACTTCACGAAATTATTTTACAAAAAAATATACTGATAAAGGGTTCCTAAAAACAAAAGTTAGTCTCAATGTAAAACAAGATACTACAGATATTAACACTGTTAACATGGCTATTTTTATTGACAAAGGAAAAAAAATTAAAATTAAGAACATCTTATTCAAAGGGAACAAAACGCTTTCTGCAATTCAGCTCAGAAAAGCAATGAAAAACACAAAACAGAAATTCATAGGACGTTTTTGGAAGGGCTCTAAATACATAGAAGAGGATTACCAAGAAGATTTAGAAAGTATTTTAGATAAATATAGTCGTTTAGGATTTAGAGACGCTCGTATTCTTAGCGAAAATATTACATGGAATGAAAACAATACAATAAATATCCATATTGATATAGAAGAAGGAAAACAGTATCGATTTGCTGAAATATTATTTGTTGGAAATAAAGAATACACAGACGAACAACTCCAAATGTATCTAAAGATTGTAAAGGGAGATGTATATAATGGAGCAGTGCTAAAAGAGAGAGTAAAAGGAGATGGGACTCCAACTTCACAAGATATTTCTACATTATATCAAGATAATGGGTTCTTATTTTCTTCTGTAAATGCAGTAGAAACAAAAGTAGAAAGTGACTCTATTACTGTAGAAATAAGAATTAGAGAAGATGAAAAAGCGCGTATAAAAAAAGTGATCGTTTCAGGTAATGACAAAACCAATGATCATGTCTTATTTAGAGAATTACGAGTAAAACCAGGGGATTTATTTAGTAGAAGTGCAATCATTCGATCTATTAGAGAAATTGGACAACTAGGCTTTTTTGACACCAATGTAACTCCAGATGTTGTGCCAGATTATCAAAATAAAACAGCAGATATCGAATTTAGTGTTGCAGAAAAAGGAGGAAGTCAAATAGAATTACAAGGTGGATATGGTGGGGGTTCTTTTATCGGAACTTTAGGCCTGTCTTTCAATAACTTTTCTATCAAAAACATTTTTAATAAAGAAGCCTATAAACCCCTTCCAATGGGTGATGGTCAAACATTGTCTTTAAGAGCTCAAACCAGTAGGACTTTCAGCACCTATAGTTTTTCTTTTACAGAGCCATGGCTTGGAGGTAAGAAACCAAAATCATTATCATTTTCGATATATTCTTCTAATCAATATCAGTTAAAGCAGCGAACATTAGATGTAGATAGGAGTAGAAGTCTAGGAATTATTGGAGCTTCTTTAGGATTGGGACAACGTTTAAAATGGCCTGATGATTATTTTCAACTTTCACAAACTATTGCTTACCAGAGTTTTAAATTAAATGATTATGGATTTAGAGTAGGTGCTGCAATTTTAAATAACGGGACATTAAATAACCTTTCTTACAATGCGACAATTTCTAGAAACTCAGCAGGTCCAAGTTTAATTTTTCCAACCTATGGGTCAGAATTTTCATTCGGTGTCAAAGCAACATTTCCATATTCACTCGTGAATGGAAAAGACTATACAGAACCAACTGGTCTAACAAACGCAGAAAAAAATACATTTTTTGCGGATAAATATAAATGGTTAGAATATTATAAATTAATTGCCAAAGGAAAATGGTATACTTCTTTTACCGATAAATTGGTTTTGATGACCAATGCCGAATTTGGTTTTCTAGGTTTTTACAATTCCGAGGTAGGTCTGAGTCCTTTCGAAAGGTATTTTGTTGGGGGTGATGGTATTGCTCAATTTCAATTAGATGGTAGAGAAACTGTAGGTTTAAGAGGATATGAAAACAATCGATTATCTTCCATTGAAGGAGGGGCAATTTATAATAAATTTCAATTAGAAATACGATATTCGATTACAGATGCACCCTCTGCCTCAATTTATACCTTAGGATTTTTAGAGGCTGGTAACTCTTATGACAATTTTAACGTATATAATCCGTTTGAAGTAAAACGTTCAGCTGGTTTAGGGGTAAGAATATTCATGCCTGCATTTGGTTTATTAGGTATAGACTTTGCTCATGGTTTTGACCCTCTACCGGGCCAAAACGTAAAATCTGGCTGGCAAACGCATTTTATCATTGGAAGACAATTCTAAAAAAACTGTAAATTTGTAAAAAGTTATTTCGATGCGGTTTTTCTAAATATAAGTATACAAATGAAAAAAATAGTTTTATCAATCGTTCTTTGTGTGTGTGCTAACCTTTCTTGGTCGCAAAGAAGTCAAAAAATCGCATACATAGATATGGAGTATATTTTAGAAAATGTTCCAGAATATCTTGATGCACAAAATACTCTCAACGCAAAAATTTCAAAATGGCGAAAAAAATTAGATGATCAAGCCAGGCATATAGAAATTTTAAAAAGTGACCTAGCCAACGAAAAGGCAATCCTCACAAAAGATTTAATTGAAGAAAAAGAGCAAGAAATTGGTTTAAAGCAAATAGAATTAAGAAGACTTGAATCTTTATTCTTTGGACCAAAGGGAGATATGTTTTCTGTAAGAAAACAACTAGTAAAACCAATTCAAGATCAAGTTTTTAATGAAATTCAAGCGATCGCTAAAAGAAAAAAATATGACTTCGTTTTAGACAAATCTAGTGACTTGATTATGTTGTATTCAAATAAAAAGTACGATATTAGCGACTTTGTTTTAGCTTCCATAAATCGTTCACGATTAATAGAAACAAAAAATGAAAAGAAAAGTAAGAAGAAGAAAAATAAAAAGAAGAATGCTCCTAAAAAACAGCTAACTGATAAACAAAAAGAAGTTATTACAAAAAAAGAGGCAGCAAAAGCAAAAAAAATTGAGAAGATAAAAGAAAAAAAGAAGCTTATTGAAGAAAAAAGAAAAGCTAAATTAGAACTTAGAAATGAAGCAAGAAAAAAATTAAGAGAAAGAAATGCTGAAAAAAAGAGATTAAAAAACAAAGAAAAAAATAATTAAATCAAAAATCAAAATCAAAAAATGAAAAATTTTAAAACGTTACTATTAATTGCCGTATTTACTCTGGGATTAAGTACAATTGCAAATGCTCAAAAAGTGGGTCACATAGATTTCGAAAAATTAGTAGCAGAAATGCCAGAAACTAAAACTCTAAAATTAGATATGGAAAAACTTGGTAAGACCTATCAAGATGAAATTCTAGGAATGGAGAAAGAACTTGAATCTACAAGAAAAAAATACATTGCTGAGTCTAATACACAGACTCAAGGAACGAATGATAAGAGAGCACAAGAGCTTCAAGCACAAAATGCAAAAGTTGAACAAGCAAGAAGATTTGCTTATCAAGATATGCAGAAAAAACAAAATGATGGATTACAACCGATCATCGAAAAAGCTCAAAAAGCAATTGATGAAGTAGCTGCAGCTAAAGGTGTATTATACGTTTTAGATGCATCTGTTGGAAAAGGTTTACTCGTAAAGAAAGGACAAGATATATTTAATGCGGTAAAAGCTAAACTAGGTTTTTAAACCAATTTAAATAATAATATAATTTAAAACCTACTGAAATTCAGTAGGTTTTTTTATTTTTACAAAGCATGGCAAAACATTCTAAATTTCCTATTGGTATTTTTGATTCTGGTGTAGGAGGAACTTCTATATGGAAAGAAATGAATACCTTGTTACCTTATGAAAATACAATTTATCTTTCTGATAGTAAAAATGCTCCCTACGGAGAAAAGAGTAAACAAACCATCATTGATTTAGCGATAAAAAATACAGAAATTTTACTAAATAGAAACTGTAAAATAATTATCGTTGCTTGCAATACGGCAACAACAAATGCTATTGATATTTTAAGAGAAAAGTATTCCATTCCTTTTATAGGAATTGAACCCGCTATAAAACCGGCTGCCCTAAAAACTAAAACCAATATAATTGGAATACTAGCCACAAAAGGAACTTTAAATAGCAAATTATTTGAACAAACGTCTAGCAACATTAATGAAAAAATTATAAGAAAAGAAATTATTGGAAAAGGTTTGGTAGCATTAATAGAAAGCGGAAAACTAGATTCTAAAGAAATGACAGCGCTACTTTCATCATATATCATTCCTTTGATAAAAGAAAATGTTGATTGCTTAGTTTTAGGCTGTACTCATTATCCATATCTGGTTCCTCAAATCAGAAAAATAGTAGGTAATAAAATTCAAATTATCGATTCTGGAGAAGCGGTTGCAAGACAGACAAAAGCAGTTCTTCATAAAAATGATTTAATTAATACTTCTAAGGATAAAAGTGAACACAAATTTTACATCAATAAAGATAAAAAGTTCTTAGAGCTCATAATTCAGGACTGTAAAACGAATATAGAGATTGAAGAAGAAGACTTTTAAAAACTACCAAAAGAATTAATATTAGGACAAGCAGCTCCTCTTGATTTTTTTGTCCATAAATTTATCCCCACAGAAACTTGATGAAATCCCGAATTTGTAAGTAAAACATCGTTCATTTGCTTTGAATAGGTATAAGAAAACATAAAGTTGTTATAATTGATACCTATTACGGGAGAAATAAATTGCGAAGTATCTATTGGATTTGTATCAAAACTTCTTCTATAAGAAATTGCAGCCCAAATTTGAGTTTGAGACAACGTCTTGTATGCTTTGAGGTTAAAATCAGCTATTTTTTGCCCCATACTTTGTTTAAATTGAACCATTATAGAGGGCTCTAACTGAATATAATTATCCTTTCCATAATAATACCCTGCAGAAAATATATAGTTCTTTAGATCAAGAGGCTCTTGAATATTTAAATTGTTTTTAGCGGTGAGTAATAAGTTTTTTACAGTAAAGTAAGATGAAAACCCTTCCCTGTGATAAGCGATACTAAAATCTGAGTTGTAGTAACTTGTACTTTGTATGATAGAAGCAACATCTGAATCTCCAAAGCTTCTCTGATCTGACTGATTTTGAACAAATGTAAATGACAAACCAAAAGAAAATTGTTCAAAGAAGTTTGCATCACTTAACGGTATATGATAGGTGTAGGTTCCTTGAATCCCTTTTTGAGAATGATACCCATTTCTATCATTAAACAAGACAAAACCATAACCAGCATTAGATTGTTCATCAAATTTAGAATGAAAACTTAAGGTTTGTAAAGTAGGGGCATCGGGTATACCCGCCCATTGCTGTCTTGCTGTCATGCGTAATTTACTTGAATTACCAATACCTGCAGCAGATGGATGAACTAAATAAACATTGTCTGATAAATAATCCTGATAAATGGGGAGTGTTACTTGTGAATGATTTTTTAAACAAAAAAAACACAAATTCAGGTAAAAAAATCGCACTAGGTATGAATGCATTAAAATCAAATTATAATATTAACCAAATATATTGTTTTTATTAAAAAGATACTTGAAAGACTGAGAATTTAACATAGATTTAAAAAACAACTACCGTAGAACTGTAAAATCCAAGATATAGTTATGAAATTTAAAAAATAGTAGTTGTGCGAATTTAACAGACTTCCTCCAACGAGGATATTAATCTTAAAATCTGATGCTTTCTCCCTCTTGTTAAAGGAATAATTGATTTATCTAACAATTCTAATCTTGAAATCGATACTGTTTTTATTTTTCTGATATTTACGATATAGGATCGATGTTGTCTAAAAAAGAAAAAAGGCAATCGAGTATAAAAACTCTTAATGGTAGAATAAACGACAATGACACCGTTTATGGTTACAATCTTAACATAGTCGCCAATAGATTTAACATAAAGTATGTTATCTGTATCTATAAGGTGATTTTTTTTTTCAGAATACACAAGTAATTTTGGGGTAAAATGATCTTTAACATTCATTAGTTTAAGAATTTTACTTTCTAATAATGTAAAATCGATATAATGAGAGTATTCAAAATTTAAGTATCCGGAAATAAACTCAATATTAGAGTGTTTTTCTTTTACAGAAGCTTCATCCATAATAGTCACTACATGTGCATTGTGAGACAATAATGAAGACAAGGCAAAAGGAAAAGTCCAACAAGAATTCTGTTTAAAAATTAATAAATCTATTCTCTTAGACTGATCATTTTTAGAATTGACAAAATCATTACAATTTTTAAAATGATCACAATGCTTATACCGCAATAGGGTAACTAGATTCGATTCTAAATAAAAAACCTCATCGTTTGATAAATTGTAACAATAGAAATTCTCATCTATTACTACTACTGTTATTTTCTTTTTCATCTTTTTTATCTAAATTTAAAAAAAAAAAATGACTCTACATTTAGCTCAGAGAAAAAAACAGCGTTTTTTTCTTATTTTTTAGATAAAAACATCTTTATTAACGATAAATAAATATGCCTTAAAAGTGGTTCATAACAATAGAAAAACTTAAAAATTAGCATTACTCTATATTTAGAATCGAAGAAAATACATTGTAAGAGCCTTTATATAAAGAGAAGCTCTTGCCTCCCATTATTTGTTAATAAAAACATTAAGGTCTTGTAAAAAAAATGTTTTTCGTTAATAAGTTATTTTTTGAAGAGTTTTAATGTAAAATGAACAAAACTATAAAAAACAAAAGATATTCTTGATGATTGCGTAGCAATATGAAATTTACCCTAGAACTACCGAATATAATGTAAAAGAAAAATCCTTAACGTTCTATAAATAGATTGTTAAGGATTACTAAAGCGGTCTGGACGGGACTCGAACCCGCGACCTCCTGCGTGACAGGCAGGCATTCTAACCAGCTGAACTACCAAACCGTTGCTATTAGCGGATGCAAATATAACACAGATTTTTTCATTTGCAAATATATAACAGCAAATTTATGTATTTATTTTTCTACTGATCAAATAGGCTGTCAAAACTTCGTGATACCCCTTGTGAATGTCTACAGGCACATAATCAATTTTATATTGTAAACATTTATTTTTCAAATCTTTAAAGTATTTTCGAACTAATTCTTTATAAGAGTCTTGAATATTTTCTGCGTATACATTTATTTCTTCTGAAGTTTCAACATCAACAAATTTCTTTGGTGAAATGTCAAAATTGAAATTAAATTCTGTTTCTTCATCATAAGTATGAAATAAAACAACCTCGTGTTTATTGTATTTTAAATGTCTTAATGCTTCAAATAGCGCTTCATTGTCTTTTGTCGTTTGAAACATATCGGTAAAAATAAAAATTAAAGAACGTCTATGAATCTTTTTTGCAATTTCATGTAGGTATTTACAGGTATCTGTTGATGCTTTTGAACTAGCAACTAATAAAAGCTCTAATTGATGTAGTAACATTTTTCTATGACGGTCACTTGCTTTTTCAGGTGCATAATATTCATATGAATCTGAATATATACTTAAACCTACAGCATCACGCTGTCTTTTTAACATCTCCATCAAAGAAGCGGCTGCTACAGCAGAGAATCCAACTTTATTTAAATTATCTAATTGTTGATTTTTTGCAATAGGATAATGCATTGAAGCAGAATTATCGATGATAATATGGCACCGTAAGTTTGTTTCTTCTTCGTACTTCTTCGTATACAGTTTTTCGGTCTTTGCATATAGTTTCCAATCTATATGACGCGTACTTTCTCCTTTGTTATACAATTTATGTTCAGAAAATTCTACAGAAAAACCATGAAACGGGCTTTTATGCAATCCTGTTATAAAACCTTCAACTACTTGTTTTGCAAGTAAGTCTAAGTTTTTTAATACCGAAGGTTGGACTTCTGAAAGAGATTTCATATTACTAACGAAAATAAAAAAAGGTCTGACATTAGCCAAACCTTTTCTCTTATATATTGAACGGCTTTTATTATTACATAGCAGCGTCTATTTTTCCTGTATACACATTTTTAGGGGCAACACCTACTTGTTTGTCTACTACCTCTCCATTTTTAAAAATTAAAACCGTAGGAATATTACGCACACCATATTTTGCTGCAAATTCTTGATTTGCATCTACATCTACTTTACCAACAATTGCTTTACCATCGTATTCCGTATGAATTTCATCAACGATTGGTCCTACCATTCTGCAAGGACCACACCAGGCTGCCCAAAAATCGACCAAAACTGGCTTGTCTGATTTTAATACTACTTCATCAAAATTTGCATCTGTTATTTCTAGTGCCATATATTATTTTTTAAATTGTTATTTTAAATTGAATACACAAAAGTAAACATTTTATTTGCTTTCTAGTTTTTAGAAAATTACTTTTAACTATGTGTGTATCAATTGTCCTTATGCGTTAAAATAATGCTTTGGCAATCGCTTTTATATTGTCACTTTTACCCATAGAATAATAGTGTAAAACAGGAACTCCGGCAGCTAATAATTCTTTAGACTGCTCAATAGCCCATTCAATTCCTACATTGCGAACTTCTTTATTTGTTTTACAACTCTCAATATCAGAAATTAATGATTCTGGTATATCGATTTTAAAAACCTGGGGCAATAATTGTAAATGACGTTCTACTGCAATCGGCTTAATTCCTGGTATGATAGGTATTTCTATTCCGATATCTCTTGCTGCTTGCACAAATTGAAAATACTTCTGATTATCAAAAAACATCTGAGTGACCACATAATCTGCTCCTGCATCTACTTTTTCTTTCAACCGTTTTAAATCAGATTGTAACGATGGAGACTCAATATGTTTTTCGGGATAACCAGCAACTCCAATACAAAAATCTGATTTGTTCGATGACTCAACAACATCGTGTAAATATTTTCCAGAATTTAAATTTTGAATTTGTCTTACCAAGTCTACGGCATAATGATTGCCTTCATGATTGGGTTCAAAATACTTTTGATGACTCATCGCATCTCCTCTCAACGCCATTACATTATCGATTCCTAAATATTGACAATCCACTAAAACATACTCTGTTTCCTCTTTGGTAAACCCTCCACACAACACATGAGGCACAGTATCTACGTCATATTTGTGCTTGATAGCCGCACAAATACCAACCGTTCCTGGACGCATTCTCGTTATTTTTCTGTCTAACAAGCCATTCTCTTTATGAATATAAACAAACTCCTCTCTTGAAGTTGTAACATCTATAAATGGGGGCTTAAACTCCATTAAAGGATTAATATTATCATACAACTCTTGAATATTATTTCCTTTTTTGGGAGGAATAACTTCGAAGGAAAATAATGTTTTCCCATTTGCTTTTTTAATATGCTCTATAATTTTCATGTATCGTCAATTTAATTCAGGATCTTACTTATGTTTCTTGGCAGAAGATTTATTTTTCTTTTTCGTTATTTAAACTTCAGCAAGAACAGGATGCAACCATTTTCTTGCTTTCTCTTTTGTGATCGATTTTCTCCTTGAATAATCGGTAACTTGATCGTCTGTGATTTTACCCAACCCAAAATATTTTGCTTCTTTATTTGCAAAATAATATCCAGAGACAGCCGCTGCAGGCCACATCGCTAAACTTTCGGTTAACTTCACCCCTATCTGATTTTCAACATCTAATAGCTCCCAAATTGTTTCTTTTTCTAGATGGTCCGGACATGCTGGATAGCCTGGAGCAGGTCGAATTCCTTTATAATTTTCTTGTATTAAATCATCATTAGACAACGCTTCTCTTGAGGCATATCCCCAATGTTTTGTTCTAATTTGTTTGTGTAAGTATTCTGCAAAAGCTTCTGCAAATCTGTCTGCGATTGCTTGTGCCATGATTCCATTATAATCATCTTCTTTTGCTCGATACCTGTCTGCTAATTCTTGTGCGCCAAAAATAGCGACACAAAAAGCACCCATATAATCTATTTTATTGGATGTTTTTGGAGCAATAAAATCTGACAATGCAAGGTTTGGTATTCCTTCACGTTTTTTTAATTGCTGTCGTAAAGTTCTAAAAACAGCAACTTCTTCTCCTTTCTTTTGAATAGAAATATCATCTTCATTAATCGTATTTGCCTCAAATAATCCAAAAATTGCTTTTGGTTTTAAAAGCTGTTTTGCAATAATCTCTTCAATCATTTGTTGCGCTTCTTCATACATTATCGAAGCTTGTTCACCTACTACTTCATCGGTTAAAATGGCTGGAAATTTTCCATGTAAATCCCAACTTCTAAAAAATGGACTCCAATCTATAAAGGGAACTAACTCTTTCAAACTTAATTGTTCTAGAGTCTGAATTCCCAATTCTTTCGGCTTTATAATTTCTGAAGCATCCCAATCAATTGTATATTTTCTCTTGCGTGCTTCTGTGATAGAAATATAGGCTTTTTCTTTTCCTCGTTTTAAAAACTTTGTTCTGAATTCGTCGTACTCTTTTTTCAACTTCGTTACGTATGCATTGGACGTTTTTTTATTCAATAAATCTCCTACAACTGTTACAGCCCTAGAAGCATCATTCACATGAACTACCGCGTTTTTATATTGCGGATCTATCTTAACGGCAGTATGCGCTTTTGAGGTGGTTGCTCCTCCAATCAACAGAGGTAGATCGAAATTTTGACGTTCCATTTCTTTTGCTAAATAGACCATTTCGTCCAAAGAGGGAGTAATTAAACCACTCAAACCTATTGCGTCGACTTGTTCTCTTTTTGCCGCTTCAATTATTTTTTCTGGCGGAACCATGACTCCTAAATCTACAATTTCATAATTATTACACCCTAAAACAACACTCACTATATTTTTACCAATATCATGAACATCCCCTTTTACAGTCGCCATTAAAATCTTACCCAGAGCTTTTTGCTCTTCTCCTTTTTCTGCCTCTATAAACGGATTCAAATATCCTACCGCTTTTTTCATTACACGTGCAGATTTCACTACCTGAGGAAGAAACATTTTTCCTGCTCCAAATAAATCTCCAACGACATTCATTCCTATCATTAAATGACCTTCTATTACTTCAATAGGTTTTGTTGCTTCCAATCTTGCTTGTTCTACATCTTCGATAATAAAAGTATCTATTCCTTTTACCAGAGCATGTGTAATTCTTTCTTGTAATGGATTTTCTCTCCAAGATAAATCGACTGTTTTTTCTTTTTTTGAACCTTTTACGGTTTCCGCAAAATCCAATAGACGTTCAGTAGCATCTGCTCTCCTATCTAAAATTACATCCTCTACGTGCTCCAACAGATCTTTGGGAATATCATCATAAACCTCCAATAATGCAGGATTGACAATTCCCATATTCATTCCGTTTTGTATGGCATAATACAAGAAAACTGAATGCATTGCTTCGCGAACACCATTGTTTCCCCTAAAAGAAAAAGAAACATTGCTTACCCCTCCACTTACGGAAACATTTTCAAGATTTTCTCGCACCCATTTGGTTGCTTCAATAAAATCGACTGCATTTCTTCTGTGTTCATCCATTCCTGTTGCAACAGGAAATATATTTAAATCGAAAATGATATCCTCTGATGGAAAGCCTACTTTATTGACCAAAACATCATACGATCTTTTCGCTATTTCTATTCTACGTTCATAATTATCTGCTTGGCCAACTTCATCAAAAGCCATTACTATTACGGCAGCTCCATAGCGTTTGATTTGGGTCGCTTCCCAAATAAATTTTTCTTCTCCTTCTTTTAAAGAAATAGAATTGACAATACATTTTCCTTGTACAACTTGTAAACCAGCTTCTATGATTTCCCATTTAGAGCTGTCAATCATCATTGGAACTCTACATATATCTGGTTCAGCTGCAATTAAATTCAAGAAACGCACCATGGCTTCTTTTCCATCAATCAAACCATCATCCATATTGATGTCTACGATTTGCGCACCTCCATCTACTTGATGTCTGGCAATTTGGATTGCCTCATCAAAGTTTTCTTCTTTAATTAATCGTAAAAACTTTCGAGATCCAGCAACATTTGTTCGTTCTCCAATATTGATGAAATTGCTGTTTTCGTTCAAAACCAAGGGTTCTAAACCAGACAATCTCATGTATTTAGTTTGATATATCTTCATCTTCATTCCTCTAGAGTAGAGATTCTGAAATTAATTCAGAATAAGCTCTTGGTTCGTAGGTTGCTGCTAATTTTGCAATAACACGAATGTGTTCTGGACCTGTACCACAACATCCTCCAACAATATTAATCAAGTTTTTCTTTAAGTATTCTTCAATTTGGATCCCCATTTCTTCTGGAGTTTCATCATATTCACCAAAAGCATTCGGCAAGCCTGCATTTGGGTGTGCAGAAACAGCAAAATTTGTTTTATTTGCAATGGCCTCCAAATGTGGCTGCAATAAATTAGCTCCCAAAGCGCAATTAAATCCAACAGATAATAATGGAATATGAGAAACAGAAATTAAAAATGCTTCTGCTGTTTGTCCAGATAATGTTCTACCTGAAGCATCTGTAATTGTTCCACTCAACATCACAGGGATGTCTATTTTTTTTTCCTCTTTTACTTGTTCAATAGCAAATAATGCCGCTTTTGCATTGAGAGTATCAAAAACGGTTTCTACCAATAAGATATCAACACCCCCGTCTATTAAAGCTTCTACTTGTTGCTTGTATGCAATTCTTAATTCATCAAAAGTAACAGCTCTATAGCCCGGGTCATTTACATCTGGAGACATGCTCGCTGTTCTATTGGTAGGTCCAATTGAACCTGCTACAAAACGTGGTTTACGGGGGTCTTTTGCTGTAAATTCATTCGCAACTTCTTTGGCTATTTTTGCAGATTGATAATTTAGTTCATAGACCAAATCTTCCATTTGATAATCTGCCATGGCAATGGTGGTGCCAGAAAACGTATTGGTTTCTATGATATCTGCTCCTGCTTCAAAATATTTACTATGAATAGTTTGTATAGCCTCTGGCTGTGTGATGGACAATAAATCATTGTTTCCTTGAAGGGGAGTTGGATAGTCTTTAAAGCGCTCTCCTCTATAATCTTCTTCGGTAAACTTGTAGGCTTGTAACATGGTACCCATAGCACCGTCTAAAACTAAAATACGCTCTTGTAAAGCTTTGTATATATTTGACATATGTTTTTTTTCTATAATATGTCATCAGGAAAGGTGTTTTTTTCGCTGTTATCTGTCAGATAAAATCTGTAGAATGTAGCACCTTCTATTTCTTTTGAAGAAATGGGTTGCTAAGGTTTCAAAGGGTCTAATCCCTCTACCTTTCGTGATAACGTGTTAATATGTTTATGAACTACGCTACAAATAAAAGGATTATTTTTTTATTTGCAGAGAACTATTTTTAAAATCTATTCTTTTTCAAAAAGTGATGAGGACAAATATCGATCTCCACGATCACAAATAATTGCAACAACAACACCTTTCTCTATTTTTTCTGCTACTCTTACTGCAGTGGCAACAGAACCTCCACTACTCATCCCTGCAAAAATACCTTCTTCAGAAGCCAATCGCTGGGTCATTTGTTTGGCTTCTTCCTCACTAACTTCTATAACTTGATCTACTTTAGAGGGAGTGAAAATTGCAGGCATGTATTCTGAACTCCATTTTCGAATTCCAGGAATTTTAGCCCCTTCTCTGGGTTGTGCTCCAATGATTTTTATGTGTTCATTCTGCTCTTTTAAATAATCTGAAACTCCCATAATAGTCCCAGTAGTTCCCATTGCTGCAACAAAATGCGTCACTTCTCCTTCAGTATCTCTCCAAATTTCTGGTCCAGTAGTTTTATAATGAGCTTTGGAATTGTCTGTATTGTCAAACTGATTCAATCGGTAATATCCTTTTTGATACTTCAATTTCAAGGCATAATCTCTTGAGCCTTCCATCCCTAATTCTTGGGGTGTTAAGATTACTTCAGCACCATAAGAACGCATTGTTTTGATTCTTTCCTCTGTTGAATTTTCTGGTAAGACCAATACCATATTCACACCTAAAACCTTCGCCATCAAGGCCAATGCAATTCCTGTATTTCCACTAGTTGCCTCAACTAGTGTATCTCCCTTTCTGATGTTTTTTCTTCTAATTGCCTCTGAAATCATATTGTAAGCAGCTCTATCTTTCACACTTCCCCCGGGATTATTCCCTTCTAGTTTCAGCAACAGAGTAACTCCTTGTTTTTTTAAGATGTGTTGGGCTTCTACCAATGGTGTGTTTCCAACAAAATCTGTAATACTCCTTGTTTTCATGCTATTTTTTTTTAACTAAAATATTGTTTTCTAATTGCACTGTTACAATAGAATTTGCTTGAATAGATTCTGTAATACAAACATTCGCTCCAATTGTAGAATCTGCCCCTATAAGAACATCTCCTCCTAAAATGGTTGCATTTGCGTATATAATAACTCCATTTTCTATGGTTGGATGTCTTTTCGTGGAAGCTAAACTTTTTTTAACCTGAATACCTCCCAAAGTAACTCCTTGAAAAATTTGTACATAATCTTTGATGATTGTGGTCTCTCCAATCACAATCCCTGTTGCATGATCTATAAAAAAAGAACCTCCTATTTCTGCGCCTGGATGAATATCTGCGCCTGTTATACTGTGTGCAAATTCACTCATCATTCGCGGTAAAATGGGAACTCCTAATTTAAATAATTGATTACTCAAACGATGAACAGCAATGGCATAAAACCCAGGATATGCCAAATACACCTCCTCTAAACTTTTTGCAGCAGGATCATTTTTCTCGGCAGCAACAGCATCTAAATCTAATTTTTGTCTTGTAATGATAAAAGAATCTTCGAAATCATCCCATAGGTTATTCCCATTTTCAATGGACAACCTTTCTAAAATTTTTAAAAATTTCTCTCTTGTTTGCAAGCCACTTTGAGTAAAGTGATTTGCATCAAATAAATTATTAATTAATTGTTTCGTAAAAATTGCTACAGCATCTCTTAAACACATACGGTAGTTCTTAAACACCGTTTTTTCTGCGACCACTCTCATTTATCTCTTATATTTCGGGTGCTAGTTCAACTTCTAAACCTTCCATTTCAGGCGTCATTTGAATTTGACAACCCAATCTACTATTATTTTCTACATGAAAAGCTTCTGCCAACATCGCCTCTTCATCGTCTGTTATTTCGGGTAATTCATGATCAGACTTTACATAACATTGACATGATGCACACATTGCCATTCCTCCACAAACACCAATCGTTCCTTCCTCTGCTAACTCATAAGAACGAACCACCTCCATAAGGTTCATAGCCATATCAGTTGGTGCGACTACTTCGTGAACTTCTCCCTTTCTATCTATTATTTTGATATTGATGTCTTGCATCTGATTGCCTTTTATTAATATTTTTTGCAAAGTTACACAAACCTGCTAAAATCTCACTAGTGAATTGCTTTAACTACTGCTTTTGGCGCTTCTTTTCTAGTGCCATCAAAACCATCTACTCCTCCAACGGTAGTGTACTTCATTACATACCTTTTATTCGGAAAAATACGCTTATAAGCACTCTGACACATTAATGTAGCTTCGTGAAA
>ENA-OQVM01000503-OQVM01000503.1-marine-metagenome-genome-assembly--contig:-NODE-503-length-61049-cov-17.629764_pt1 | contig 61049 bp, 58 predicted proteins | sample MGYA00237776_ERZ505498 | MGnify/ENA primary metagenome ERZ505498 (study PRJEB26159, sample SAMN06265151) | marine metagenome | isolation source: Helgoland LTER site | place: Germany:Helgoland, sampling... | reverse complement strand
TGGCGGTCTACCAAGCGGTGGCGGCATTCTCGATCGTTGAGACCTTACGAAGTGCGACCAGTGATTGCGCGCTGGCCTTGGGCCTTGAAAGCGTGACGGGTCGGGTGAAGGATGGTCTGTCGGCTGACCTAATGATTTTGCCAGAATCGCCCTTGAGTGATCTTCGGGCACTGCAAAAACCGCTGGAGATTTATGCCCGGGGAACAGCGGTACTGTCGTCCTAGCGCGAAAGGCTCATGCTGGCTGTGAATTCAATTTAACCCTAAGTCCAATTGATATGGTGGACCTCAACAAGCGGCGTATCCTGAAACTTTTACTGGGCACCGGCGCGGTTGCTTCAGGGTTATATGGTCTGTTCGCGTTTCAAAATAGTGCCGAGCTGCGTCAGCTTCGCAGCACCATGCCAAGGGCGCAGGGTGAGCACAATCCAGCGGATCGGCTTGACCTCGGCGCGCAAGCGCCCCTTTTTCCGGATCAGGCGGAGTTCTTAAGATCCTTTGGGTTTTCTCAGCAGCAAGTCGATCAGATGCTGCTCAATGCCCGGAAAATGCAGTCTCCAGATCGCGTTTCGGCTGATGACGTTTATCTCAGCCCGGACCAGCGCGCAGTCATGCCGACCACCCTTGCCAGGCTGAACCGGGTTCAGCGTCATTTCGGGCATGGCTATTTCAATATTTTAGGGTTTAATCAGTTGCTTAAATCTGCCGCCGCAACGACTGGGATTGAACGGTTTACTGTTGAAGAAATGGGGCTCTTGCAATGGTTGTTTTATCAAGACGCCGCGAGCTATGGGTTCATGGGCCAGCGGGTCGTTAACGACTTGTTGGTAGACTTGCGCCCCAGGTTATTGCACTACGACGCGCAGTCGGGTCAGTATTTGTACAAGCGCCGGGCGAAGCCGTTATTTGACCGTATGCGCGCGGATATTGGGGCGGATCTAATCTTAACCTCTGGCGTACGCGGGATCCCCAAGCAGTGCGCATTGTTTCTGACGAAGCTTATCGCGTGTGATGGCAATGTTTCGATGGCCTCGCGGAGTTTAGCGCCGCCAGGCTACTCCTTTCATTTCTCGGGTGATTTTGACGTCGGGTCCTCCCAATTGGCGGGCGAAAATTTCTCGCGGGCCTTCGCGCGTTCTGAGGTCTATCGCAAAATGCAGAGACTGCCCTATATTACTTTGCGCTATCCAGATCAAAACCAAGCCGGGGTTCGGTTTGAACCGTGGCATGTTAAAGTGGCCGGGTAGGGGGCGATAACCTTGCCGCGTGGAATGGAACTCGCAAAAAGCGGGGGCGCTGAGACAGCTAACCCGGTTTGTGAGACCCTCTTAGCAAGGCCGCTTTGAGACGATAGTTTAAGTCAGCAGCTTTAGTCCGTAAGGGTTAGGGCGCCAGTTTTAGGGAAAGGGATCTATTGATGAAGACGAGTACAAAAGTCATTTTAGTGTTTGTGATTTGCCAGATTTTAATTTTGGTCGGCAGCCCGTTTGGCTATCGATCCGGTCTGTTCGATTTGATGACCGCCTTAGGCGGCTTTGCCATTGCTTTTGCTGGGGGCGCTTTGTGTTTACTCGCCATTATTGGCTTGGTGATTGCGGGCTTGGTCCGAAAACAGCCGCTCGATAGAGGCGCGCTGATCGTGGCGACGGTGCTGGCCTTGGTGCCGGTCGGTTTTGTTCTGCCACAGTTGCAAAAAGCCAATAGCGTGCCGCCCATTCACGATATCACAACGAATCCGATGGACCCGCCCGTGTTTTTTGAAATCAAAAAACGCCGGGTTCATGCCCTTAATGACTTGGTCTACGGCGACGCAGAGCGGTCCGCGGAAGATATGGAAGCACTGCAGGACGAATTTTATCCGGATCTTGAAACCCTGCTGACCCCGCTAACCGTTGCCGAAAGCTTAGCGCAATCCGAAGCCGTGCTTCGGCAGATGGGTTTAGAGATTATTAATGTGGACCCGGCTCTCGGCGTGGTCGAGGCGACTGATACGACGCAATGGTTCCAGTTTAAAGATGACCTGATTGTTCGGATTCGGTCTGAAAGCGGCCAAACGCTGATTGATCTGCGGTCGGTATCCAGAGTGGGGCAAAGTGACTTGGGCGTGAATGCAGAGCGCATTCGACGGTTTGTTCAAGGTTTTCAAAGTCCGTCGTCATAGTCCGCCGTGATGGTGCGTTGTGATAGCGCATCGTGATAGCACATCAACTTGACCCAAGCCGCTGCGACGAATCGCCCAATTGGGTCAATGTGCTTGGGCTTAAGCGTGCGCGATGAGACGAGCCCGCTAAGGCTCTGATAGCTTTTGTCGGATAAGATCATTGACCTGTTTGGGGTTGGCTTTGCCCTTCGTTGCCTGCATTACTTTGCCAACGAAAAACCCCAGCAGCTTATCTTTACCAGCTCGAAGGTCTGCGGCTTGCTTCGGATTCTCGGCGATCAGAGCATCAATTAAGGGTTCGATGGCACTCGCATCCGACACTTGCTCAAGCTGATTTTTCTGGACGTAATCGCCGGCCGATTCGGTTTGCTTCGACCACAGCGCGGCAAAAACTGCTTTTGCAATCTTGCCTGAGATGACGCCTTGATCGATGAGTTGGATCATCTCGCCAAGATGTTTAGGGCTGATAGGGCAGGCTGTAATGCCGAGTTCATGCTCGTTGAGCTTTGATAAAAGATCGCCCCGGACCCAATTCGCTGCGGATTTGGCATTGCCGCTGAAGGTTAAGACCTCATCAAAGTAATCACCGAGCCTTCGATCTTGCGACAATAATGCGGCATCTGACGCGCTGAGTTCATGGGCAGTTTGATAGCGCTGGGCTCTCTTACCGGGTAGCTCAGGCAACTGAGCTTGAATTTCTTCGATGAATTCAGCGGTTAACATCACCGGTAGCAAGTCGGGTTCGGGGAAGTAGCGATAGTCTGTCGCGGTTTCCTTGCTGCGCATCGATCGGGTTTCATGCCGGTCGGGATCGAATAATCGAGTATCTTGAATGAGGGTGCCGCCCGCTTCGAGAACGCTGATTTGGCGTTCGGTTTCGAAATGAATGGCTTGTTCTAAAAACCGGAAGGAGTTGAGGTTTTTAATCTCAGAACGGGTTCCGAGGGCTTCGGCATCTTGGCGGCGAACTGAAATGTTTGCGTCGAAGCGGAGTGAACCTTCGGCCATATTACCATCGCAAACTTCAAGGTAGGTCAGCAGTTGGTGGATGGCTTTCGCGTACGCGACCGCTTCCTCCGCATTTTTGATGTCAGGCTCGGAGACAATTTCGAGCAAAGGCGTGCCGGCACGGTTCAGATCAATGCCGGTGTAGCCTGGTTTGAAATCATGAATAGACTTGCCGGCATCCTCTTCAAGGTGGGCGCGAGTGACGCGAATGATTTTTTCTGTGCCATTTGATGTTTGGATCGTGATTTCACCGCCCAAGACGATCGGGTGGTCCATCTGGGTGATTTGATAGCCCTTGGGTAAATCGGGATAAAAATAATTTTTTCGATCAAATCGTGATTCTTGATTAATCATGGCGCCAATACTGAGCCCAAATTGAACGGCTTTTTTGAAGACTTCGGCATTGACGCTCGGCAGAACACCCGGCATGCCAAGATCGATTGCGCAGGCTTGGCTGTTGGGGGATTGGCCAAATAGCGTACTCGCGCCGGAGAAAATTTTTGATTGGGTGTTGAGTTGGGCATGAATCTCAAGTCCAATATCGATCTGCCAACCTGCAGGAATCGTCACAGAGCCTCCGGTGGCGTTAACGTATGCCAGTGTGTGGCTTGTTGAAATTGATGCGCCGCCTGCAAAAGGGGTCCTTCCTGCAGATAATTACCAATAAGTTGCAAGCCAACCGGCAACCCATTGGCGAGTCCCGCTGGGATACTCATTGCGGGGACGCCCGCCAAGCTCGCCGAAATGGTAAAAATGTCTTGCAGGTACATCTCAACCGGATTGCCTGCTTTTTCGCCGAGTGGGAAAGCGGGGGTTGGCGCTGTTGGGCCGGCGATCACATCGACGTGTTCAAAGGCTTTGACAAAGTCTTCTTTGATCAGTCGACGGATTTTTTGAGCGCGATGATAAAAGGCATCAAAGTAGCCGGCGCTGAGCGCAAAAGTGCCGACCAGGATGCGTTTTTTAACTTCCTCGCCAAATCCCTCACCGCGCGAGCGCTGATACAAATCCTGAAGGTTCTCGGGATCAAGGCAGCGATGGCCGTAACGAATGCCGTCAAACCGAGCGAGGTTCGCCGAGCATTCAGCCGGTGCAATCACGTAGTAAGCACTAACACTATAAGGTGTATGGGGCAGGGAGACATCGACGAGGGTTGCGCCCAGGGATTCATAGACTGCAAGGGCCTGCCGGATACTGCTTTCAACTAAAGGGTCCAGGCCGTCTGTAAAGAATTCCCGGCAGACGCCAATCCTTAAGCCCTTGATGTTGTTGCTCAGGCCTTCTGAGAACCTTGGTACAGGCTCATTGAGCGAGGTCGAATCCCGCGGATCATGACCCGCCATGTGTTCCAGTAGAATCGCGGCATCCTGCGCGGTGCGCGTCATCGGACCGGCTTGATCGAGACTGGAGGCAAAGGCAATCATCCCCCATCGAGAGATCCGGCCGTAGGTTGGCTTGAGCCCTGTGAGACCGCACATTGCCGCTGGCTGACGAATTGAGCCACCCGTATCGGTGCCTGTACTGGCCGCGCAAAGCCCTGCTGCAACGGCGGCCGCTGATCCGCCCGATGATCCGCCGGGAATCAATTGAGGATCCCAAGGGTTGTGGACGGCGCCAAAATAGCTGTTTTCGTTAGACGAGCCCATCGCAAACTCGTCCATATTGGTCTTGCCGAGCGTGATCGCGCCGGCGTCTGCCAGTTTTTCTGAGCAAGTTGCGGTATAGGGCGCGATGAAATCGCTCAGCATCTTCGAGCCGGCGGTAGTCCTTTGGCCCTGTAAGCAAAAAATGTCTTTTTGCGCGATCGCAATGCCAGTGAGGGGACGCGCGTCGCCTCTGGCCAGGCACTCATCGGCGCGGCGAGCGGCATCAAGGGCGGCCTCTGCCTGAATGGAGATAAAACTGTTCAGCGCTGGGTCTAGGGCTTCAATCCGAGTGAGATAGTGTTGGGTCAACTCGGTTGCTGAAATATCCCGGTCGCGAAGGGCCTTTTGTAAATCGGCAAGGGTTGCGAAGTTTAAGTTCACTCGATCACCTTCGGGACAAAATAAAGGCCTGCCTCATAGAGTGGCGCGTTTTGACTCAAGGCACTTGGGTCGATGGTTTCTGTTACCGAGTCGGCTCTTAATGTTTGGTGGCGTTCAAGCGGGTGGGCAAGGGGCCGGACGTTTGAAACATCGAGAGATTGCATTTGTCCAACCAGGGCAAGGACCTCATTCAGTGCATCCAAGGTTGCCTTTGATTTATCTGGCTCAAAAGGCAGGGCAGCAAGGGTCGATAGCTCGACAAGCGTTGTTTCATTCACAAGGTCGTTCACAATAGGCTTTCTATCAGAATAGGCGCAAATGCTAAATGGTTACCAAGCAGAGTGCAATTCGCGCAGCAGGCGATCCTCGAATTGGATCGAGGAATAATGAAAGAAAGATGTAAAAAATTGTTGAAGAACAGTGTGTTAGTTATATTTAATCTTGTCTCTTTGGATTCTGCAGTGGTAAAGTATCGAGCGCACCGGCGCGCTTTAAAGTTGTGATAAAACGGTCTAAAACGGGTTCGCCAAGGCGGCTTTTGAATACGCAGTGAAATCGGTTTAGGGCATTCGGTTGAACGGGTGGTGCGCGATGAAATGTTGTCCTAGGAATGACTCAGTGCCTGCGGGCAATGGATGCAAGGGATGTATCTGTTTGTTCTGGCAGTTAATTTTGACGTAGAAAGTGGGCGGCTAAGCAATGTTCAAGAAAATTCGAGGTCTATTTTCTAACGACCTGTCCATCGATCTGGGGACGGCGAACACGCTTATTTACGTTCGTGAGCGTGGCATTGTCTTAAACGAGCCATCCGTCGTTGCGATTCGCCAACATAATAACCAAAAGTCCGTCGCAGCCGTTGGAATCGATGCCAAGCGTATGCTCGGACGAACGCCGGGTAATATCACCGCGATCCGACCTTTGAAGGATGGTGTGATTGCGGACTTTCAGGTAACGGAAAAAATGCTTCAGCATTTTATCAAGAAGGTCCATGAAAACAGTTTTATTCGACCCAGTCCTCGGGTTTTAGTGTGTGTGCCTTGCCAGGCGACCGAAGTTGAACGGCGCGCGATTCGCGAGTCGGTTATTAGTGCCGGCGCTCGGGATGTCCGATTAATTGAAGAGCCGATGGCTGCGGCCATTGGTGCCGGACTGCCCGTGCACGAGGCTGTGGGCACGATGGTTGTGGATATCGGTGGTGGCACCACTGAGATTGCCGTCATCTCGCTCAATGGTGTTGTGTATTCCCAGTCTGTACGGGTTGGGGGCGACCGCTTTGATGACGCCATCACAGCCTACGTTCGGCGTACCCAGGGCAGTTTGATTGGCGATGCAACGGCGGAGCGTATCAAGGAGGAAATTGGCACCGCATTTCCGAGTGACATTGTCCGGGAAATCGATGTCCGTGGCCGGAATCTGGCGGAAGGCATCCCAAGAAGTTTCACGCTCAATAGCAACGAAATTCTTGAGGCGCTGCAAGAGCCCCTGCACATTATTGTTCAGGCCGTCAAAGCGGCACTTGAGCAGACGCCGCCTGAACTGGCGTCTGATATAGCAGAATCCGGTTTGGTCCTAACCGGGGGTGGCTCTCTACTACGAGGACTTGATCAGTTGCTCGCCAATGAAACCGGATTGCCTGTAATCGTGGCAGAAGACCCGCTAACTTGTGTGGCGCGAGGGGGCGGCAAAGCGCTTGAGATCATGGATAATCTTGGGGTTAGTGATCTCCTATCAATCTAGGCCAGCAAGGCCTAGGCTTTGATCGCGCGCGTTCACAGCATCCGCTGAGGTTTTATGAAACAGCTGTTTTTGGAACGCTCGAATCCACGTAATCAAGCCTTCGTTCTGTGTTTGGTCAGCCTTATCCTCTTTGTGATTGATGGTAAAAGCACAGCCTTAAAACCTGTTCGGCAAGCAGCCGGCTCCTTGGTTGAGCCGATCATCTGGCTGGCCGTTTTGCCTAGGCGGATTGCAGAGCAGGGATTGTCCTTTTTTGAGCTTCGAGATCAACAGCGCCTTGAGCTTTTCGAGCAAAGGCGGTTGAGTGAAACGCTGCAAGCACGACAGCTAAAATTCGAAGCCTTGTTGTCGGAGAATAACCGGCTGCGGGCATTGCTGGGTTCGTCCGCTAAGGTGAGCGATTTGGTCTTGATTGCCGAAGTGGTGGGCATTAGCCCTGATCCTGATCAGCACTATGCCATGGTTGATAAAGGACTCAATGATGGCGTTTTTGTCGGCCAGGCCGTCATTGATGCGACCGGCCTTGTTGGTCAGGTGGCAGAAAGTACAACGAATCTCAGTAAGGTCCTACTTGTGACCGATCAGAGCCATGCGGTGCCGGTACTGAGTGTCAGAACGGCGTCGCAGCTTATTGTCGAGGGTACGGGTAACCGCAATTTGCTTTCGATGCGCCATGTATCGGAGTCATTGGATTTAAAGGTCGGGGATCTGCTCGTAACGTCCGGACTCGGCCAACGCTTTCCGAGCGGTTATCCGGTTGCAGAGGTCGCGCGCTATGAACGAGCCCCGGGCGCCGCGTTTGCTGAAGTGTTGGCCAAACCGTCATCCCAACTACAAACCCTAAATCACGTCTTATTGGTTTTTGACTCAGCAGAAGACCTTACCCCCGACGTCGCCTTGGAAACCATAGGACCTGCTGATGGCTGATCCGTTCGTGAAAGGGCGCTGGATTATTTTCGTGAGTCTGTTGTTGGCAATGGCGCTCGTCTTGGTTCCGTTGCCCGCATCGGCGCCGTTTGAGCTGAACTACTTAAGGCCGGACTGGATTGCGCTTGTCTTAATCTATTGGATTCTCGCCGTGCCTGAAAAGGTTGGGGTTCCAGCCGCGTTTTTGCTGAGTTTGATAACAGACTTGGTTGTGGGCACGCCATTTGGTTTTCATGGCCTTAGTTTTGTGATTCTTGCGGCTTTAGCAAAAAGCAGCTACCAGCAGGTGCGTATGCTGGAGATCTGGCAACAATCGATCCTGATTGCGATGGCGTTGATGATTGTGAGCGGCATTCAACTGCTGATGATGACGCTGATGCTGGATCGATCGTCTAATCTACTGCAGTTTATGAAGCCGATCACCAGTGCGCTCTTTTGGCCGTGGGTATTTCTAGTGTTGCGATTTTGTCGCCGCCGTTACTTATAAATTTGGTGCTTTGGATAGAATCGACCCTTTAGCAGGCGTCTCATTTGGGACGACGGAGTAAATCAGTTCATGCAACAGTGTATTTTAGCATCGGCCTCGCCAAGGCGAGTGGAACTCCTGCAGCAAATTGGACTCCAATTTGCAGTGAGGCCGTCGGACATCGATGAGCGTCTGTTGGGTGACGAGCCACCGGCTGATTATGTTCAGCGGTTAGCCATTGAAAAGGCGAGGGCGCAAGACGCCCCAGGCCAGCTTGTCATCGCAGCCGATACCATTGTTTTGATCGATCAATCGATTTTAGGCAAACCGGTTGATAAGGCGCAGGGTTTAGAGATGCTAATGCGGTTATCAGGTCGATCCCATCAGGTGATGACCGGCGTCGCACTTGCTGGGCCCGGCGGCCTGATCACGCAAACGGTTGTGTCTACCGTCCGGTTTAAAGCATTTGATCGGGCCTTTGCAGAACGTTATTGGGCCTCTGGTGAGCCCAGGGATAAGGCTGGTAGCTATGGTGTTCAGGGGTTAGGTGCGGTCTTTATCGAGCATCTTGAGGGCAGCTATAGCAATGTCATGGGACTGCCGTTGTTTGAAACCGCGCAAATGTTAGAAACCATGGGTGTACGAATCATTTGAACCAAAGCAAACCCAACGCTCATTTTAGAAGCCGTCCGACAGTCGCTTGTGGGTCTCGCTTGTGGTTTCGCTGTGATTACTGATATCCGGATATCCAGGGTCCGCGGTCGGTGCTGGGGCGCCGCGTTTGCTGGCCCAAATTTGCACGAGCTTTTAGTGGAATCGGACCCAGCGTCCTATCAAGCGGGTGATATCTTGATGGGTAAAGTCGAACGCGTACTGCCGAGCTTGCGCTGCGCCTTTGTGGCATTAGCGCTGGGCCGCGCTGGGTTTTTGCCCATCGATGAGACGCGTTATTCGGAATTGTTTGTGCTCGACGCCGCCCGGGGCGCCGGTGACCGAAACGTGGGGCGCGCCCTGCAGGTCGGAAGCCCGATTTTGGTTCAAGTGGTTCGGACACAGGAGGGTAATAAGGGGCCGAAACTCACTCAAAGGGTGTCGCTCACCTCATCTTTAATCGTCTACGTCCCATCAGGGCAAGGGGTATCGGTTTCTCAAAAAATCAAAGATTCGGCGACTCGAGAGCGGTTACGTGTGATGGGTCTTGCGCTCCTAAAGGGCCATGCTGGGGCTTTGATTTTTCGAACGCTTGCGGGTCGTGCGACGGATGCTGAATTGACCCAGGGGGTCCATGGCCTGTTTGATCAGGGGGCATCGCTTGCGGCCGGATCAAAGCGCGCGCAGACAATTCGCTGTGTTGCGGCAAGCCCGCGGGCGCCGCTGCGCTGGCTTACGGCGTGGCAGAACCCTAACCTGACGTCTGTTACCGTGGATAACGAAGCTGATTTCAACGATATCCAGGATTACCTGAAATCGGCCCAAGGTGAAATGCCCACACTGGTCCGGGTGCAGGCGGATGCCGCACGGGTGCATCAACAGGACCTGCAAGCAAAGGTTGAAAGGCTGCTCGATCGGCGGGTTGCACTCCCTTCAGGTGGCTATTTGGTCATTGATGAAACCGAGGCCCTAGTCGCAATCGATGTCAATACGGGCTCCTTTGTCGGCAGCGGAACCGTCGAGCACAGTTATGTTCAAACCAATCTCGAAGCGGCTTTAGCGATCCCAGAGGAGCTTCGTCTAAGACAGCTTGCGGGAATTGTTGTGATTGACTTTATTGATCTGGTTCAACGTGAAGACCAACAGTTAGTGCGCGAACAATTGGTGCAAGCCTTGGCCAATCATGGCCTGCGGTGTGCGGTTTCTGAGATGTCGCAGTTGGGTTTAATTGCGCTTTCGAGAACGAAGCTGGGCCCCAGCTTAAAGCGATCCATTGATCTAAAGAACACCCTTGGTGAAGACCCAAAGGCCTGGGCTCAGCGATTGTTTGGGATGAGTCCGGCGAGCCAGGTCCAAGATTGGCTTGTGGGGTTCCAGCAAGAACTGGATTCGGGTCATGCCTTCATGATCGAGGTTTCGGCGAACGCGGCAACGTTACGAGCGTTACTGGATGACCCGATGTTTTTACAGGTTAGCGGGCAACCCGGCGTCTGTGTGACCTTACAACTTCAAGCGGATCAAGGCACCGGATTACGAATCAAGGTGAATGGCCAACGGGTGGCGTTATCCGTTGGAGGCAGTGATGTTGCGTAGCATACGGTGGTTTTTGTGGATGCGCGTCGCTGTCATTGGTTTTGTCATTGCAGCGGCGGTTGTTTTGACCTTGCTGAGGATCTTGGTGGGCGCCCTTGCGTTTTACCACCAAGAGATTGAGGGGCGCTTATCCAATGAATTAGGTGCTCCGGTTCGGTTTGAATCGTTGGCGGCAGATTGGGTCTACTTTGATCCAGTCTTAAGGCTGCAAGGCTTAAGTCTTGGGCCCGAATCCTCGGATCATTTGAGGGTCGATCGGTTTTCGATTCGGTTAGATGGTTTAAAGAGCATCATGGGCAAAGCCCCGGTGCTGCGCGAACTGGAGGTGATCGGCCTGCAAGCTGTGATTGCGCCAGATGAGCTTGGCAACTGGCGGGTTTCAGGGTTGCCGGCCAGAACGCGCTCGCCTGAGGTGGATTATCTAAAACTGTTCGAACAATCTGGTCGGTTGGTGATTGAGTCCTCCAAAATCTCAGTTGAAGGACCTTATCCCTTTGCAATAGAAATTGAGTCGGATGGTCAGGGGCTGCGGTTGGCGACAACTGAATCGCACCGAGTGCTGTCGGGCAGTTTTAGGGTTGTTTCCGATACGGCGAGCGCTGTGCGGTTTCAGGAAGTGGCGACCATTATTGCAAGGTTTAAGGGGGTTTCCGGATCGGTGCTGCGATCGGATTTTGACGCATTTTTAACCTTAAAGCCGGCCGAAATTGAAGCAGACGATGGCCCCATTCCAATGGGGCAGCACGAGCTCAGCGCGGAGCTTTGGGTTACGGCGAGCGGCGGCGCTGGTCAGATTGTCGGCTCGAGTGATTGGGCTTCTTATTTGTCGGAAGAAGCCGGGCAGGGTCAGCCTGATGTGGCGCTGCGATCCAGCATCGAGGGCGATTTTTCCCAAACCGAGGGCTCTTTCAGTGTGCTACTGCCGGATGCGCAACTCAAGGTCAGTGGGCAAGCCATCGAAATTGGACCCATTGGACTTGCTGGTGAAAAAAGCGCGGGTCAAGATGAGTACACCCTTGCGGGCTATCTTGATCATTTTGAGGTGAACGCTGCCGCCGTAAAGGCCCTCGCCGTGAGCGAGGACGTGTTTGGCTTGTCCGCGGACCAGCGGTTGCAGCTTGAACAGGTTTCCCCAAGGCTGCGACTGGAACATGTGCAGTGGCAGCTCGAGCCAATGCGGGTTCGGGAGCGCTTTTCGGTGCTGGCTGATGTCGCCAATTTAGAGCTGTCCCTCGCAGGCGCCGTTCCTGGACTTTCGGGCCTGAGCGGCTTTGCCCGGTTTGGGTTCGGTGCGGGTTACCTCGACCTTGATGCGGACAATGCACGGGTACACTTTGGAAGCCTATACGACGAGCCTTGGTCTGTTGAGGCGATTCAGGGCCGTCTAGCTTACCGTCAAGCTGAGGATGGTTTCGCATTGACCTCTGGGAAGTTGGTCGCGCGTGCCGAGGGTCTTACGGCTGAAGGCAAGCTCCATATGAATTTGACCCAGGACCGACGGTTGCGAACCTGGGGGCTAATCCTCAGCGCGAAAGACTTCGATTTGAGTGCCGCTTTGCCGTTTATGCCCAACACCGTTCCTGAAACTTCGACGCGATGGCTGAAGCAAAATCTGCTAGCGGGTCGTTCATCGACCACCGGACTTTTTGTTCATGGCTCTCTCGATCGAATCAGTCCAAAAGCGGAAAAGCAATATGGTGTTCAAATTGCGCTTGAGAATGGTGTCATTCAATACGATCCGGATTGGCCGGTTGCCTCTGCAACGGTAGGGCGAATCGATGTCTCGAATAAAGGAATCTTTGGCGAGCAATTGGTGACCCAGCTCTATGCAACGGCGGCAAGTGGCGTCAGCTTAAGCATGCCTTTTACCGATGCAGGGTTGCTCACAGAAGTTGTGGTTCAGGGGCAAGTGCAGGGCCCTGTTGCTGATTTAATTCGATTCTTTCAAGAGACGCCGCTGCAGGGCCAGGTCAAAGGGGTTGCCGATTCGTGGACGGGTAAGGGGCGAGCATTAGGCAGCGCTAAAGTGACGGTGCCACTAGATGGGACAATCAGGGCACCTGATGTGAGTGCAGGTCTTTGGGTTGACCAAGCGGAGATTGCGCTCAACGATATTGGGCTGAACCTTACGGATTTCCGCGGGCAGTTTGATTACGAAACCAAAACTGGGCTGTCAGCCAAACAAATTCAGTTTGATGTCCTGGGCGGCTCTACCAACGCGCGAATCCGCTCAGAACTTTTTGGCAACGGGGGCGTGACCTTGATTGCCCTTGAGGGCGACGTTGATATGGCGCCGGTCACGGATTGGTTGGACCTGACCTTGCTTCGCTTAACGGAAGGCTCGACCGTTTATCAAGGTAGTCTGTCGGTGCCTTATGGCGGCCGGGAAGACCAACCCGTTTTTGAGTTTGCGAGCGATCTTCGGGGCGTCACGATCGATATGCCGCCGCCAACTGGGAAGATCGTTGCAGATACACGCCGACCCCTGCGGGTTACCCAGAGTTTCGACGCGACCGGGTCGGAACTGGCGTTTGAGCTTGACCAGAGTGCCGGTGGTATTCTGAGACTGGCTGGCGATGAGGTTCAGGGCGGCATTATTGAGATTGGGCGTTATGAGCCGAAAGCGGCGGCCTTCGACTCAATTCGAATTACTGGCGCGTTACCGTATGCCAGTCTCGAAGAATGGGATGAATTTTTACTCAGACTTGATGCGCTCTCAAAGGGTGATGTTTCGGAAGCCTTTCGTGCGCGGCTCGACTCTGTCCAGGTCCAGGCCGCCCAATTTGACCTTTTTGGATACGCGCTAGAAGACGTCGCTTTAGGGCTGTATCCCGATGCAGGCAGTTGGCGTATGACGCTCTTAAATTCGGAAGTCGATGGGATGGTTCGGCTAAATGATGATCCAGATGTGCCATTAGAAATTGTCTTAGATAGCCTTAATTTGATATCGGACGGCGCGCTAGGAGACCCGCTTTTGGGTTTAACGAGTGAGGATTTGTTGCCAGCCGATGTTTTGATTCGTTCTGTTTACTGGGACGGTGAAGATTACGGCCGCTGGCAGTTTCGCCTGCAGCCGAACGATGAGAGCGTGCTGTTGTCGAATCTAACGGCGCAAAGCAAAGGCATGTTGATTGATGTAAAAGAAGGGCTGCACTGGTACCCCGCAAGCGAGGCGCCCTATTCTAGATTTGAAGGATTGGTGACGGTTGAAGATATGCGCGCGTGTCTTGCAGCATGGGGTTATGCCTCGGGTCTAGAGGGTGAAGATTTTGGATTTCAAACGACTTTAGAGTGGCCAGGATCACCCCTAAATATTGATTTGGACCGGATTCGGGGGTCGATTAACCTCACCGGTGGGCAGGGCCGAATCGTGCAAGCAGAAGCCAGTTCCGGCGCGCTAAAATTGCTGGGTATATTTGATTTTGCAGAGATTGCTCAGCGATTCAGCTTCGACTTGTCTAGGATGTTGAGCGAAGGACATGCATTTAATAGCATGACAGGGTCTTTCTTTTTAGAAAATGGCTTGGTGTCGATCGATTCGCCGATCGTGGTCGCCGGCGCGGGAAGTCAACTGACCTTGGCGGGTGAGGTCAATTTACTGACAGAGACCTTAGATAATGATTTGATCGTGACGCTGCCGCTGAATAAAAATTTGCCTTGGTATGCCGCCTACAGTGCTGTCGCGACAGGGCCGCTGGTGGGTGCCGGGGTTTTTCTGGCTCAGAAAGTGTTTAAGAAGCAAATTGATGAGCTCACGAGCTTGAAGTACGAAGTGTCTGGTACGTTCAGTGAACCCAACGTTCAGTTCCTGTCTATGTTTGACTCGTCTTTGAGGAAATCGGCTGATCCAGCGGCAGTCACCGAGTCCCCAGAGCCTGACGCGGATGCCGCCCGTGAATGAGACTGTTGCCATTGCGGTGGTGCAACTCTGCAGCAGCCAAGATGTTTCGCTGAGCCTGGCGCAGCTATCATCCGTTTTAGCGGAACTTAAGCCGGGCGCGGTCGACGCGATTTTTTTACCTGAAAATTTTGCCGCGCTGGCGGCTCCTTCAGCCCATCAGATTGGACTCGCTGAAGCAGAAGGCCCGGGGTTCATTAGAAATTTTATCGCAAAAAAGGCGATTGAGACGGGCGCTTATATCTTTGCGGGCACGGTCCCGTTGGCTAAGCGAGCAGACGGCCAAATGGTTCCTGGGCAAAAAGTTCGCGCGGCCTCGTTGGTTTTTGATCCCTGCGGCGCGGAAATCGCCCGATATGATAAACAGCATCTCTTCGATGTCGATGTCCAGGATCAGATTGGGCGCTATCGAGAATCGGATACGTTTGAGCCCGGGGATGCACCGAGGGTTGTGGCAACGGCTTTTGGCACGGTTGGCTTATCGGTTTGCTATGACTTGCGATTTCCCGAATTTTTTACGCGCTTAACCGCCCTTGGCGCCGAAATTATTGCTGTGCCTTCAGCCTTTACCGCGGTGACGGGTGCTGCGCATTTTGAGGTTTTGGTTCGAGCAAGAGCCATCGAAAATGCCTGTTTCTTGGTCGCTGCTTGTCAATCAGGGGGTCATGATAGTGGCCGCGAAACCTTCGGCCATAGTATGGTTGTCAGCCCTTGGGGTGAGGTATTGGCTTGCCGAGAAGCAGGGCCAGGGGTTTTTGTTACAACGCTGGATCTTCAAGATCTTCGCCGCGTACGCTCGGCGCTCCCATCGTGGCGTCGGCCAATAATTGTTGATCGTGCAAGCGTTTAAGGTGTTGAAAGAGCTTGCGATAGGCTTTTGTCGCAGTGCCCTCGGCCACTGCTGCTTGTTCTGCTTGCGCATCACGAACGATGGTTCGAAGCGCCTGCCGGTCGAGCGCGGGATAACGCTCCCCCAGTTCAGTGATTACGAGGGGATCGGACGCCAGTAATCTAAGCCGCCAAGATTCGAACTGATGAACCAACAATCGGTGTGTATCGCTGCTGCTATCGTAACGATCAATGAGGTCTTCGATCGGCGCGAGATCGACTTGGCGGATTAATTTCCCGATGTACAGCATTTGGCGCTTTCTGGCGTTACCTTTGGTGATGCGTTTGTATTCTTTGATCGCGGCTTCTATCTCAGGATAGGGTAGGGCGCTGAGCTGCGCCTCGGAGAGCTGTGCCAGTTGGTTTCCAAGATCAGTAATGTCTTTTGCATTTTGCTTTTTTTGTGACTTGCTGAATGGTTCGATATCCGTCATGTGACTGCTCCTTTAAGCATAGAAGTAGGTTGCCATACCCAGGAAGGTTAAAAATCCGACGACATCGGTGATGGTTGTTAGGACCACCGTGCCCGCAATGGCGGGGTCAATGTTGAGTGATTTGAGTATTTTTGGCAGCATGGCGCCGGAAACTGCAGCGACCGCCATATTAATGACGAGGGCAATTGCGATGATCATCCCGAGCGTTGTGTCGTTGAAAAGTATTGCGGTGCCGACGGCAATCAAGCTGGCCCAAACAATCCCATTCAGCACCGAGACAGCAAGCTCTCGCCGAATGAGCCAGCCCATATTGCTTTCAAGTAAGGTGCCTTGCGCCATGCTTCTAATAACCAAGGTCAGAGATTGACTGCCCGTCACCCCGCCCATACTGGCAACAATGGGCATCAAAATGGCCAATGCCACGACTTTCTCGATGGTATCTTCGAACAAATTGATGACGAATGAGGCAATTAGCGCCGTCATCAGATTAGCCCCAAGCCATAGCGCGCGGTTTCGAGAGGTTTTTAAAATGGGCGCCAGGGTGTCATCAATTTGATTCAGACCGGCCATACCCAAGATTGAGTGATCAGCCTCATCAATAATCACGTCGACAATATCATCAATGGTGATTCGGCCTAACAATAGTCCAGTGTGATCGAGTACCGGCATAGAAATCAGATCATAGCGCTCAAAGAGTTGGGCCACTTCGTGCGTCGGTAGATCCGCAAGGACGCCTTCAATGCCTTGCTCAAGGCATTCTGAAACAAGCTTGCGGGGGTCGGTTATGAGAATCGTAGCCAATGGCAAACAGCCGGTGAAGAAACCTTGCTTGTCGACCACAAAAATTTGGTCGGTGGCATCGGGCAGTTTTTGGTGCCGTCTGAGATAGCGTAACACCACGTCGATGCTGACTTCTGACCGCACGGAGATAATGTCTGTATCCATTAATCCACCGGCAGTATCCCGTGGATAGCGTAAAAGCGTTTTAACCCGTTCTCGGTCTTGGCTGTCGAGGACGATGAGAATTTCTTCGCCTAACTCGTCCGGCATTAACTGGATGATGTCAGCCAGATCGTCGCTGTCAGCGACCTTCTCGATGACCTGAGCGATCTCTTCGGCTGATCGGTCAGAAAATAAGTCTGCCACCAGATCCGGGTCAACATAAGCGACAACCTCGCCTTGGAGGTCTTCATCGAACAGGTCCCACAACTGCTGACGTTCTTTGGCAGGTGTGCTGGTTAACAAATTGCCGATATCAACCGGGGCGAGCTCGCTCAGCGAACTTTTAATGAGCACCAAGTTTTCTGGCGTTAATGGCTGATTGATCAGTTCCGCGATATGGTTTTGATCATTGTTCATGGGGACGGTGTGCTGGTTTCGCCGAAATTGTCCTCAATCAGTCTGATCATCTGGGCCAGGGCTTGGGCTTCATCGATCCCATCGGTGCAAACAGTGAGTTGGGTGCCTTTGCTTGCCTCAAGTAGTAATAACGCCATGATATTTTTAGCATTTGCCACCTTGGCGCCATTCTTTAACTCAATACTGCTTTCAAAAAGGGTCGCCAGTTTGACGATGGTCGCCGCGGACCGGGCATGAAGCCCTTGGGGATTGGTGACCTGCGCGGTTTCCATCTTCATGGCTGCAAATCAGCTTTTGGCTGTATCGTTTGAAGTAATTCCTTATGACGCGTTTGAATGGTGTGGTTTTGTGCTTCGAATCGCGCCGCTAGACGCTCTACCAAGTAGACCGAGCGATGTTGTCCGCCGGTACAGCCCACGCAAACGGTGATGTAGGCCCGGTTGCTCTTTATTATTTTCGGCAACCAGGTTTCCAGAAAATTGATGAGGTCTTGTTCGAATCCATTAACCTCTTTTTCTGCTGATAAAAAGGCTGCAACCTCGCTGTCTAACCCTGTGAACGGTCGAAGATGGGGTACCCAATGCGGGTTCGGTAGAAAGCGCGCATCAAAAACGAAATCGGCATCAACCGGAACACCGTGTTTGAAGGCGAAGGACTGGAACATGATGGTGGTGAACTGCGTCGTATTAGCAACGCGATCCCGGACTTCGTCGCGCAACTGGTGCAAGGTCATATGTGTGGTGTCAATTTTTAAAGAGGCCATCATTGCCAAACCGTCCAGGAGCTGGCTTTCAACATTCAAGGCCTCTTTTAACCCCATCTCTTGGGTGCTCAGGGGATGCTTTCGGCGCGTTTCACTAAAGCGTTTAATCAGGGTTGGGCTGGCGGCATCCAAGAAGATGACGCGAACATCAAAATCTTGAATTTGGGTGATCGCGAGCGGAAAGTCCTCGAGATCGGCGGCAGAGTTTCTGGCATCAATGCTGACGGCAATTTTAGCGGAAAGTTTTTGCTGCTTTGAGCGATCAACGAGATTCGGGATGAGCGAGGCGGGTAAGTTGTCGATGCAGTAATAACCCAGATCTTCTAAAACATGCAGCGCAGTACTCTTCCCCGACCCTGAACGACCGCTGATGACCACTAATTGGGCTACTGTTTGATTCATAAGAACAACCTCTATCGCGCAATGGTAGGAGGGGGGAAGGCTTGGGCCTTGGTCTCAGGTCGAATCTGTTACTGCCGCAAGATACAGTTCATTGGCGTCACGGGCAGCGAGCAGTTTTTGTCTAAACGCGGATTGCTGGAATTTCTCAACCAGCATCGCTAAAACTTCAAGATGGGCATCCATTTCCTTTTCAGGGACGATCAGAATAAAGAGGGTCGAGACGGGTTGATCATCCATTGATTCAAACTCAACAGGCTGCTCAAGCGTGATGAGGGTGCCCATGATGCCCGTGCAATTGGCCATGCGGCAATGGGGGATCGCGATGCCTTCGCCGAGTCCTGTTGGGCTGACCTTTTCTCTTGCGATTAATAATCGATACAGTTCTTGTTCATCGATTCGCTCATTAGTCTCTGCAATGAACGCCGCTGCCAGTTCGATGGCGCGTTTTTTACTGCTTGCTTGAAGGCGACACTGTGTACGCTGTGGCGACAAAACAGAGGCAATTTTCATGGCGGTAGACGCAGGCGATGGCTGGTGGCGCAAGTATAGCAATCGCCGCTGATTGTTTCAGTATTTGTGTGTCTTATTCCGCGAGTACCGTTGTTGTTTGATGACGTTTGGTGATCAGCTTTCGTTTCGTTTCGATCATTTTTCGATCGAGTTTTTTGACCATTTTATCAATTGAAGTGTAGAGATTGTCGGATTCGGCCTCTGCAAAGACTTCTGCGCCAGAAATGTGAATGCGCGTCTCGGCCTTTTGGACCTTCTTATCAACGGTTAGGATCACCTGGCTATTAATAATGGGCTGGTAGTGTTTCTCTAATCGACTCAATTTCTTACGGATGTAGTGCTCAATCGCTTCTGTGATTTGTACGTGGTGTCCGCTGACGCTAATTTGCATTCGTATACTCCTTCAAAGCCCAGTTGATTCAACGTTTTGGAATAACGCCTTAACTAAGACCCTAACAGAGCGGATTGGTTCGGTTAAGTTGAGGTTTGATGAACAAACAGTGGAGATGTTAGCTGAGCTGTTTACGCTCGTTCGAGGGCGGGATCATTAAGGCTTCGCGGTATTTTGCAACGGTTCGTCGCGCAACGTTGATATTGTCTTCAGCTAATAGATTGGCAAGCTTGCTATCGGATAGCGGTTTACGGGTATTTTCCTGGCTAATCAATAATTTGATTTTGGCTCGAATCGCGGTTGAGGAGACTTCGCCGCCAGAATGGGTGCTGACATGTGATGAAAAGAAGTATTTCAGCTCGTAAACGCCGAGGGGTGTATCGATATATTTTTGAGTTGTGACTCTCGAAATGGTGGACTCGTGCAAACCGACGTCTTCTGCAATGTCATGCAGCACAAGGGGTTTCATCGCGCTGTCCCCGTGATCTAAGAATCCCGCCTGCACTTCCATTATTTTCGTTGATACGCGCAGCAGTGTGTCATTTCTTTGTTGCAGGCTTTTTATAAACCAGCGCGCTTCTTGCATCTGATCTCTTAAGTAGGCCTGATCAGGGCTGCTGTCGTTGCGCTTGATGAGTGCGGAATACTCTGGATTGACGCGAATTTTTGCGTTGATGGCCGGGTTTAACTCAACCGTCCATCGGTTGTTCTTTTTGGTTACAACAACGTCCGGAACGACATATTGAGGCGCCACCTCATTGAGGCCAGCGCCAGGCTTGGGATTAAGGGTTTGAATGAGTTCGATGGCGCTCTGGAGTTGTGCCTCTGATACGTGCAGGTGTTTGATCAGAAATGCGAAGTCACGATTACCAAGGCTTGCAAGGTGGTCCGTTATGAGGGTTATCGCCAGCGGTTTGGCCTCTAGGTCGTTTGGCAACGACTGCAGTTGGATCAAGAGACACTCGCCCAAGTCTCTGGCCGCTATGCCAAGGGGGTCAAGATGTTGTATGAGATGTAAGACCGCCTCGATTTCTTCGATCTCGACATCCCAATCAATTGGCATCGCTTCTTGAATCTCTTCAAGTTCTAGTCGGAGCATACCCTCGTGATCCAAGCCGTCGATGATGTGCAGCGCGATCACTTCGTCGGTTTCGGTGAAGTTCAAAAGGTTTATTTGTTCAAGGAGATGGCTCTGAGCGGTTCCCTGAGGACTGTTTCGAGCATCAAAAGATTCACCGTCTTCATCGAATGAGGCGCCGGCGCCCAAGCCCGTTGGTAAGCTGTCGTAGACATCCTCCCAGATACTGTCGACGGGTAAATCGTCACCGAGGGCGTCGGTCTGGAGTAATTCTGAGGTATCGCTGACCCGGTCACCGTCCAGTTCCTGATCGTGTGGATCTGCTACAAGGGTTTCGAATTCATCAGAAGAGGGGCCTTCGAAGTCCTCATCCGGGCCTTGCCCTGGGTCTGTGGCATCAGAATTATCCGCCTCTGATGGATTATCAAGGCGCGTTGTTTCATCGAGGGTATCGGCATCGGAGGCTGCCGCAGTTTCTGCCGTATCATCAAATTCTTCGAGCATTAGGTTTGAGTCCAATGCCTCCTGGATCTCTTGTTGCAGGTCCAGGGTTGATAGCTGCAATAGCTTAATGGCCTGCTGCAGTTGCGGCGTCATCCGCAGTTGCTGGCCAATCTTAAGCGTTAGTGAGGGTCTCATGCTCATGGCGCAATGATACTGCTGATGGTTATGGAATAAAACTTGCTTGTTACGGAAAATGTGTCCTGTTGCTGTCGAGCGCTTTTAATGTTGAGGCTCGGTATGGGTCTGTTTCTTTGAGTCTTTACGTGTAAAGGATGAAACCAGGCGGCCACAAAGCTTATTATGAGGGTGTGGGTCACAAGACACGTCGTCAGTGTTCAAGAGTCAGGTTCGGCTCGTTTGTTCAAGATCATCAAGCGCGCATATGACGGCGCTGAGCTTGCGTCATATCGGTCCTTAGGGGTTGCTTTAGGGGTTGCTTCGATCTGGATTGCCGCGATGTTAAAACCAAGCAGTTCTGGAGCGTGGCCTTTTTGTAAAAGCCGGCATGCAGCGGCCTTACAGTCTAAAGTTCTCGCCTAGATAAACTGATTTCACCAATTCGTTATCCAATATCTCTGCGCTGCTGCCCTGAGCGATGAGCTGTCCCTCGTTGACAATATAGGCTCGCTGGCAGATATCGAGGGTTTCCCGCACGTTATGATCGGTAATGAGAATGCCGATTCCGCGCTGCGCCAAGTAGTTGATAATGGCCTTGATATCGCCGACTGAGATGGGGTCGACGCCAGCGAAGGGCTCGTCTAAAAGCAAAAACTTCGGATCAGTGGCCAAGGCGCGCGCAATTTCCGCTCGACGCCTTTCGCCGCCGCTGAGGGCGAGGCCTAGGCTGTTGCGAACATGGTTTAAATTGAATTCGGTTAACAAGGCGTTGGTTCGTTCAAGTCGCTCGGGATGCGTCAGGTCAGTGACTGATTCAAAGATCGCGAGTAAATTGTCCGCAACAGACAGTTTCCGAAAGATGCTTGCCTCTTGTGGTAGATACCCAAGGCCTAGAGCGGCGCGCTGATGCATGGGCAGGGCCGTAATGCTTTTTCCTGCAAGATTGATCTCGCCAAGATCCGGCTGCACGAGGCCTGCGATCATATAAAAGCAGGTGGTCTTGCCCGCGCCATTGGGTCCGAGCAGGCCGACTACCTCTCCTGCGTCTACATGAAAGGAGACGTCCGCGACGACGGGCCGATTACCGAATTGTTTTCTGAGATGTTGAACTGAAAGTTGTGAGGCCAATTTGGATTACTGCTTAGGTCTGGGGTTGATAATGAGATTGATTCGATTGTTCTCGGTGCCGTCACTCTCAACCTTAAAGAGCCCTTCTGCCAGATTGTAACTGAGGGTCTCGCCCTGATAGGTGTCTGCGCCTTGGGTTAATTGCGCCGAACCCGTAAGAAGTAGTGTCTCAGTCAAAATCTGGTAGGTAATGCTGGTTGCAGTGGCAACAATTTTTGGACGTGTCTCGGTTGCCGCTTGTTCGAAACGCGCCTTTGATTTATCGCCGGGTTTAGAGACCGCTTCAATTAACGCAAGGCGCTTATCACGGCTGGTCAAATTGACCTGGTCTGCTGTGATTCGGAGCAGGCCCTGTGCAATGATGACGTTACCCTGATACTCAGATCGACCAAGGGATTCGCTGACGGTTGCCCGATCAGCTTGTATGGTAATGGGAAGCAATAAGTCTTCCTGTGCGGCCACTTGATGCGCAAATAAAGTCAGTAAAACGATAAGGCAGAGGCGTAGTGGCATAATCAGACGCTATGATGAAGAGGCTCGAGCAAAGTGTAGCACGCGACATTCAATCAGCGGCAATGCTGGGCTACCTCAAGGTTTAAGTCGTATGGTTGTGACAACCCGTTGCGACGCATTTGAGTTAAAAAGAAACGTATCTTGATCGAAATTTGCACGCAGTTTTGCGGCTTGGGTTTGGGTGTTACCTGTGAAAATAGTGACAGGCGAATCGCTTTCAGCCACATTCTCGCTCGGATAGACATTCAGCGCGTCTGTGATAAAGGTTGTTGTGCTCCCATCCGGGTTGCTTTTTTCAGCCCGAACTGTGGACCAAAGCTCAACAGATTGTTTTCGGTAAACAGAAACCCCCAAGAGTCTGCCTTTGGTCGATGAGATGGTCCAAGGGCCCGTTAGGTTGGGGGTATAAAGGGCGACGCGGGGTAGCTCCAAGGTTGTGACATCGGTCAAGGGATAATGGGTGAAGCGGTCTGCACTAATTTTAGAGGTTAAATGGCCTTCTTCGTTGATTTGGCTGATCGACGCCTGGGTCATGAAAAGGTCCGGCTCATTGAGCAGCGCTGGTGCCGTCTCGATTTGATGGTCAAGATCGACTGTGCGATTGAGCAAAACCGACGCGATGAAAACGGCAAGCAGTCCCATCAAGGTGCGTGACCGAAGCGTTCTGTTTTGTCTTAAGGATTCAATCATTGGAGATCGGGCGCGCTTATGAGAAACGTTTCGCTCAGGTTAATCGATTTAACGTTGATGTTCGATGGGACGCCCACCCGTTTTGGCGCATGGCTGTAAAAAACGCGGTTACGGCGGCCTGTTGCGCGGCGCTTGACCCAAATTCGGAGCCGGATGCGACTGCTTTGATTGGCATGATATGATGCCCATTTTTTTAAAGGCAATGTTATGGATCTCGCACAGTTAGAGGCAGAAATGCGCAGCGTACTTGACGCCGAGACCGTCGAGCTTCAACAAGACGGTAATCGTTTGACAGTGCGAGTGATCGCCGCCTGTTTTGTTGGATTAAACCGCGTTAAACGACAACAGAAGGTCTATGCGTTTTTGAACGATTTCATTGCAGATGGCACGCTCCATGCGGTGTCCATCAAGGCTTTAGCCCCTGAAGAAAGCATTTAGCCGTGGCACTCCTTCGAATCCAAGGTGGATCGGTTCTACACGGCGAGATTTCTGCCTCGAGTGCGAAAAATTCAGTCATTAATCTGATTGCAGCCGCGTTATTGGCCGATGAGCCGGTAACCTTGCTCAATGTTCCGCACCTGCGGGATGTTTCCACGATGATCGAGCTGTTGGGCCACATGGGCGTTGTGGTGGTGATCAATGAGCGAATGCAAGTAGATATTCACGCGAACTCGATCAACTCCCTGAAGGCGCCCTACGAACTCGTCAAGACCATGCGCGCCTCCTTTAACGTGCTGGGGCCGCTCATAGCCCGTTATGGTGAAGCCGAAGTGTCCTTGCCGGGCGGTTGCGCGATCGGGACGCGGCCTGTTGATCAACATCTTAAAGGCTTGCGCGCATTGGGTGCTGACATCGAAATGAAAGAAGGTTACGTGCGAGGCACGGTTTCGGGTCGGTTGAAAGGCGCCCGAATTGATTTTGATTTTTCAACCGTTGGCGGTACTGAGCATCTGATGACAGCGGCGGTTTTGGCCGAGGGCGTCACGATCTTAGAAAATTGCGCTAAAGAGCCTGAGATCGAAAACCTCGCGGATTTTTTAAATGTCTTAGGCGCGGATGTCCGGGGTGCTGGGACCAGCCGAATTGAAATTCACGGCGTCGAACGGTTACATGGCGGGCGTTTCGAGGCCATTTCGGATCGAATCGAAGTGGGGACTTACTTGATCGCTGCCGCAGCCAGCGGTGGCAGTGTTGGAATCTCCAATGCGCTGCCTCAGCATAATGCGGCGTTATTGTCCAAGCTCCGGGAAGCCGGTGCGGATATTGAGGTTGAAGACGGGCGTATTGCGCTCGACATGAAGGGCCGCCGTCCGAAGTCAGTGAATGTCGTGACCGGGCCTTATCCAGCATTTCCGACCGATTTGCAGGCCCAGATGATGACTTTGAATTGTTTGTCGCAAGGGTCGTGCTCAATTCAAGAGACTATTTTCGAGAATCGTTTTATGCACGTTCCGGAGCTGGCAAGGATGGGGGCAGATATTCAATTGCAGAATAATAATTCTGTCGCGTTGGTTCAGGGCGTCGCCGAATTGGTTGGCGCGCCGGTTATGGCAACCGATCTTCGGGCTTCGGCGAGCCTGGTTATTGCCGGCATTGCGGCGCGGGGTGAGACGACCGTTGATCGGGTCTACCATATTGATCGAGGTTATCAGCAGATCGAAGAACGGCTGCAACGCTTAGGCGTTGATATCCGGCGGGAGGCAAGTTAAATGCCGTTGAGTGCATCCAGGTCTTTAGTCATTGCTTTGAGCAAAGGACGGCCTTTATCAGAGCTCCTATCGTTGCTTGCGCAATTGGGTATTCAGCCGACAGATGATATGACAACGTCTAGGAAGTTGGTCTTTGAAACCAATCATGCTGACGTTCGTTTGATGGTTTTACGCGGCCATGACGTAGCAACGTATGTTGAGCATGGCATTGCAGATCTTGGGATCGCGGGTAAAGATGTGTTGCTAGAATTTCAAGGCGACGGCTTTTACGAGCCGCTTGATTTGAAGATGTCCCAATGCCAGATGATGGTGGCTGGCTTGGTCAACGAGGGTCGTCTACCAAGGCGGCTGCGGGTTGCCACCAAGTTTGTTGAAACCGCAAAACGGCATTATGCGGATAAAGGCATACAGATCGACATTATTAAGCTGACAGGTGCTTTGGAATTGGCGCCGGTAATGCAATTAGCACACCGGATCGTTGACATTGTCGAGACCGGTAATACGTTGGTGGCGAATGGTTTAGAGCCGAAAGAGTTGATCTGCAATATCTCTTCAAGGTTGATTGTTAATAAAGTGGCCTACAAGACAAAGCAGGCTTTAATCCAGCCGCTGATTGAGCGGTTAGCGGAGATCACGACGTGATGCGAAGGCTGAGCACCCGCTCTGCACAGTTCTCGCTGGAATTGAGCGCAAGCATTGATCACGCTGGGCTGATTGCGCCTGAGGTGCATCAAACCGTCTCTGAGATTATTCGCGCGGTTCGTGAAACCGGTGATCAAGCGCTGCTGCATTATGCCGAGCAATTTGATGACTTTAAGCCGCCATCGATTGAATCCCTGCGCGTCAGTCCATCAGAAATGGCGGCGGCTTGCGAATTGATTAGCCGACCCGTTGATGATGCGCTGCGTCTGGCCGCAGAGCGGGTCGGTGATTACCACCAAAGGCAGCTTGAGGCGCTCGGACAAAGCTGGGAATTTGAGGATGCGCTCGGCAATGTTCTGGGTCAGCGCGTGCAACCTATGGCGCGAGTTGGGGTTTATGCGCCGGGGGGCAAAGCCTGTTATCCCTCCACAGTACTGATGACCGCCATCCCCGCCAAAGTTGCAGGGGTTGCGTCCGTTGTCTTGATGGCGCCGGCCAAGGGCGGCGCGATGAGTCCGGTCCTATTGGCCGCCGCGCATTATGCTGGGGTTGATGAGGTCTGGATTATGGGCGGCGCGCAAGCCATTGCGGCGATGGCCTACGGCACCCAATCCGTTCTATCGGTCGATAAAATTTGTGGTCCGGGCAATGTTTTTGTCACAGCGGCTAAAAAGCAGGTTTATGGAGATGTCGGGATTGATATGTTGGCCGGCCCGTCTGAAGTGCTGGTGGTCGCGGATGACAGTGCCCGGGTGGATTGGGTTATAGCCGATCTACTCGCTCAGGCTGAGCATGACGAGCAAGCGCAATCGATTGTGGTTTCTCAGAGTGCGTCCTTCTTGGATGCGGTCCAGGCGGGTTTGGCGGACATGGTTGCCGCGCAGCCCAGACGCGCAATCATCGAGGATTCTTTGCGCCATCGTGGATTGCTGATTCATGCGGAAACCGCTGAGGATCTCATCTCGGTCATTAACCGCGTTGCGCCCGAACATCTTGAGCTTGCGATCAATAATCCTGAAGGTCTTTTGCCGGATATTCGGTCTGCCGGCGCGATATTTCTGGGTCAATACAGTCCTGAAGTGCTCGGTGATTATACGGCTGGGCCAAGTCATGTTCTGCCTACCAGCGGTACGGCCCGTTTTGCTTCTGCCTTGGGGGTCTACGATTTTCAGTTGAAACAATCTTTGATTCATTGCTCAGCCGACGGTGGCCGCGAGATCGCAAAATCCGCCGCTGTCCTGGCGGAAGAAGAAGGCCTTTATGCTCATGCCTTGTCGGCGGCCAAGCGTTTTCAAACAGGCGAATGACGACGGATATTATAAAAGTCTATGAGGCTGTGCTCCTCGCAAAGCAATATGAGTCAGACCCGGCGCAGCGTCAGGCGATCGCCGCCCTGGCGGATTTAGCAGTGGCCCTTGAGGCCGCAGGGCCCTCTAGAGCGAATCCATTGTTGTTTTGGCGCCCGAAAAAGCAGCCTTGTGTTCGAGGGCTCTATTTCTGGGGCGGTGTCGGTCGCGGTAAGACGTTTTTGATGGACTTATTCTTCGAGGCGCTTGCTGAGCCTAAGAAAAAGCGGGTTCATTTCTACCGGTTTATGAGGCAAGTGCACGCGTCTTTGGGGCGTTTGCAAGGCCAGGCTAACCCCTTGGACGGGGTTGCCAGTGAGATCGCAAGTGAGACGCGAGTGCTTTGTTTTGACGAATTTTTTGTCTCCGATATAACCGATGCGATGATTTTGTCTGGCATCCTTGAAGGTTTGTTTCAACGGGGCGTCACCTTGGTTGCAACCTCCAATGTTCCGCCTTCTGGTCTATACAAAGACGGCCTGCAGCGAAGGAAGTTTTTACCGGCGATCGCAGCGCTTGAAGCCAATACGCGGGTGCTGAACGTCGATGGAGGGTTAGACTACCGTATGCGCTCACTCACCCAGGCGCCTTTATATTACGAGGGTCTTACCGATGCGAGCCATCAGGCCTTGATTGCAATGTTCAGTAGGCTGACCCTGGGTGATGATTCTCAGAATCCGATTCCCGCCGTCATTGAGATCTCTGGACGCGAAATTCCCGCCCGAGCGCTCTTAGGGGATGTTATCTGGTTCGATTTTAGTGCCATCTGCGATGGCCCTAGGAGTCAAAATGATTATATTGAAGTTGCAGAGCAATTTAGCTCGGTTTTGATTAGTGGTGTGCCTTGTTTTAGCGCCAGCGATGAGGACCAGGCCCGACGGTTTATTAGTCTCGTGGATGAGTTCTACGATCGCAAAGTCAAACTGATTTTGTCCGCAAGCGCGTCAATACAAAGTCTTTATCAAGGCCAGCGGTTGCAATTTGAGTTCGAGCGGACTCAAAGTCGGCTGTTAGAAATGCAAAGTGATGCTTATTTAGGCTTGCAGCATCTGTTCTGAGCAGCGGCGGTTCTTTCTAAAGGCGTTTAATCAGACAGTGTGTTAGCACAGGAAGGTGTTGCTTCTAGATCCGGGCTTGGGTAAGATTCGGCCTCTTAAATTTTAAGTCCTGACCCAAAACGATTCGGGGAGGGGTTAGGGTACAAATAACAGCAATCCCCCAGTGAATTAGGGCGCCAGAATGAAGACGGTCAGTGCAAAAAAAGAAGAGGTAACCCGAAAGTGGTATGTGGTTGATGCTGCAGACAAAACTTTGGGGCGGTTGAGTACAGAAGTGGCAAACCGACTGCGCGGTAAGCACAAGGTTTGTTTTACACCCCACGTCGATACCGGTGACTACATCATCATCGTGAATGCTGAAAAAATTCGCGTGACGGGCCGCAAAGAAACGGATAAGACCTATTATCATCACACTGGGTTTCCCGGTGGGATTAAGTCCATTACCTTTGATAAATTGATTGATAAGGCGCCTGAGCGCATTATTCAGTCAGCGGTGAAAGGGATGATGCCGAAGAATAAATTAAGTCGTGCGATGCTGAGTAAGTTGAAAGTATATGCCGGTAGTGCTCACCCACACGAGGCGCAACAGCCTGAAGTGCTCGACATCTAAGATACGATATAAGAAAGGTTTGATATGAATCAATACTACGGAACAGGTCGCCGCAAGACCGCTAAAGCACGCGTATTTATGAGCCTTGGCGATGGCAGTATTCAGGTGAATGACCAGCCATTGGACGAGTATTTTGGTCGTGAGACGGCGCGTATGGTTGTTCGTCAGCCTTTAGAGTTGGTTGAACTCGCGGAACGGTTTTCAGTGCGGGTCACGGTCAAAGGCGGTGGCGGCTTTGGTCAAGCCGGTGCCATTCGACATGGGATCACACGGGCTTTGATGGAATATGATGAAACCCTGCGGCCAGCGCTGCGACAAGCCGGTTATGTGACGCGAGATGCGCGAAGTGTTGAACGTAAGAAGGTGGGTCTTCGAAAGGCACGGAAGAAGCCGCAGTTTTCAAAGCGATAAGCCTAGATCAGGTTTGGAAAACGGAGCTGCGGCTCCGTTTTTTTTTCAGTTGAAAAAATACAATGACGAACCAGCCCAAATACCACTGAGTATGTTAGAATCGCGGCGCCCGTATCGTAGTGAGAATCGGGTTGAGAACGGTCAGTCTCAGTCATCCTTTGAAAGGGTCTGAGGCGTGAATAGTGGAGACATGTTGTGAGTGAAAGTAGCGTCAATTCTGGGCGACGGAATTTTCTTCTCGGTGCGACTGCAGTAGTCGGTGCCGGCGGAGTTGCGGGTTTGGCTGTTCCCTTCTTGGGGTCTTGGAACCCAAGCGCCAAAGCCTTGGCAGCCGGCGCGCCGATAAAAGTAGACATCAGCCGGTTAGAACCGGGTGAGATTTTAGGTCCGATTCCCGCTTGGCGAGACAAGCCCATCTTCGTTATTCGCCGAAGCGACGCCATGCTGGCGCGTTTAAACGAGAAAAGCGAGCGATTAGCAGACCCACAATCGGATCGAGAGCAACAGCCCAGTTACGCCAAAAATGAGACGCGATCGATTCGTCCCGACGTCGCCATATTAGTCGGACTGTGCACGCACTTGAGTTGCTCACCAAAGTACCGGCCGGCTATCACGCCGCAATCATTTGATCCCGAATGGGTGGGCGGTTTTTATTGTCCTTGCCACGGTTCGAAATTCGATTTAGCGGGAAGAGTGTATCAAGGTGTGCCGGCACCATCGAATCTAGAGGTCCCCCCCCACTTTTATGAGACAGATGATGTGGTGGTGATTGGGGAAGATGAGGGAGTCGCCTAATGTCAGCAATTGAACAGTCATTAAAGAATGTTATGGCCTGGATTGATGATCGGTTACCGGTTACCGAGGCCTACGAAAAGCATTTGTCTAAGTACTATGCGCCGAAAAATCTCAATATATGGTATTACTTCGGAATTTTTTCCTTCGTTGTATTGGCGAACCAGTTACTTACTGGCATTTGGTTGACCATGAGCTATGTGCCAACCGGTGATGATGCTTTTGCCTCAGTCGAATACATTATGCGGGATGTTGAATATGGCTGGTTGCTGCGATATATGCATTCAACCGGAGCCTCTGCCTTTTTCGTGGTCGTGTACCTGCATATGTTTCGCGGACTGCTCTATGGTTCTTATCAAAAACCACGAGAGCTGATCTGGATCCTCGGGATGTTGGTTTATGTGGCCCTAATGGCGGAAGGGTTTTTTGGCTATTTGCTACCTTGGGGCAATATGTCTTTTTGGGGCGCGCAGGTGATTGTTTCTTTAGCCAGTGCCATACCGGTTATTGGGGATGATTTGGCAATCTGGGTTCGAGGCGATTTCAACATGTCAGGGGTTACCCTGAATCGCTTCTTTGCGTTGCATGTTGTTTTGGTACCTTTATTCTTGTTGGTGCTTGTTGTGCTTCATGTGCTGGCGCTACACGAAGTCGGTTCAAACAATCCTGATGGCGTGGATATTAAGAAAACGACAGACGACACGGGCAAGCCGTTGGATGGCATTCCGTTCCACCCATACTTTACCCTCGGTAAGCTGCCCGCGATTATTGTCTTTCTGTTTTTGTTCTGTGCTGTCTTGTTCTTTTATCCCGACGGTGGTGGATACCTGATCGAACATCCAAATTACGAGCCAGCGGATCCGCTGAAAACGCCTGAGCTGATTGCGCCGGTGTGGTACTACACACCGTTTTACTCAATGCTACGGGCGGCGACTTTCCCGCTGTTTGGTTTGGACGCGAAATTGTGGGGGCTGATCGTTATGGCGGGTGCGATTGTTCTACCCTTTGTTCTGCCATGGCTTGATAAGTCGCCAGTCAAATCAATGCGCTATAAGGGCTTGGGCAGTAAAATCATGCTTGGTCTGTTTGTGATCTCGTTTTTTATCCTTGGCTACCTTGGTACGGTGCATCCGACACCGGGGCGAACCGTCATGGCGCAGGTTTGTACCGGGATTTATTTTGCGTATTTTCTGCTGATGCCTTGGTATACGGCGGTTGAGAAAACAAAATCAGTTCCAGAAAGGGTGACAATGTGATGCGCCTCGTTAGACTGATTGGCTTTATGCTGTTTTGGCCTTTGACGACAATCGCCGCCGAGTCAGGATTTCCGCTTTATGAGATGACGCCGAACCTTTCGGATCAGGGGTCACTGCAGCGGGGGGCGCAGACCTACATGAACTATTGTCTGGGTTGCCATTCGCTGAAGTATCAACGGTATAAGCGAACCGCCGATGACCTTGGTGTGCCAGAGTCATTAATGCTGCAACATCTGGTATTTGACCCCAATACTAAAATTGGGAGCTTGATCGAAAATTCGATTTCGCAAGATAACGCTAAAACTTGGTTTGGGGCTGTGCCACCGGACTTAACCCTATACACCCAGTTAAAGGGTGGTCCTGAATATCTTTATACCTACCTTTTAACGTTTTACGAAGACCCGAGTCGTCCGCTGGGCGCCAATAATTTGGTCTATGAAAATGTCGGCATGCCCCATGCGCTTGTTGAGCTTCAAGGCGTTCAAAAGCAAGTGTGCAAACAGATCCCTAAGCTTGCAGCCAATGGCGGTGAGATGATGGATGCGTTGTCTCAGAATTATGTGACGGAAGAAGTTTGCGGGATGGACTTGGTGGCAAGAGGATATAGCCCGTTGACGTTGGTTGAATCAACCGGGCGGTTGTCTGCAGAAGAGTATGAGCGGGTTGTCTATGACCTGACGAATTTTCTGTACTATGTTGGCGATCCGACTCGATTGGAGCGGGAGCGAACGGGTGTATTTGTTTTGATTTTTCTGGCCTTTTTCTTTGTGCCAGCCTATTTGCTCGCAAGAGACTACAAAAAAGAGTTTCACTAATCGCTCAGGCGTAAGAGGGGAAAGGGGATGAGCGTAATTTCGAAACATTCTTCAATGGTTTTTTACTCAGATGGTGCTGACCACTATAGTCAGAGGGTTCGAATGGTTTTGGCGGAAAAGGGCGTCGCGGTTGATATTATCAATGTTGAGAAGGGACACCTACCAGAAGATTTAGCGGACCTTAACCCCTACAATTCGTTACCGACGTTAGTGGATCGCGAATTAGTGCTGTACGAATCAATGGTTATGATGGAGTACTTGGATGAGCGGTTTCCGCATCCGCCGTTATTGCCCGTTTATCCAGTCGCTCGAGCGCAAAGCCGACTGTTTGTCTATCGGATCCAGCGGGATTGGTGCGGTTTAGTCGACACCATCGTTGCGGGGCGTTCAAAAGATACGGTCATTGACCGTGCTCGAAAAGAGCTAAGGGAAGGCCTGATTACGATCGCGCCAATATTTTCTGAAAAAGAGTTTTTCATGAGCGATGAATTTACCTTGGTTGATTGTTGCTTTGTGCCAATTTTGTGGCGTTTGCCCGTGCTCGGCATTCAATTGCCGCCCAAAACGGCGAAGCCTTTAAGTGATTATATGACCCGAATGTTCCGGCGAGAGTCTTTTCAAGCGAGTTTGTCTGAAGCTGAAATGGATATGCGGGATTGATTCGGCTGCGGGAATGGACTTTCGGCATTTGCTTTGTCTCGTTCTAAAATCCCATTTTTGATCAAAGGACTTCTGGACTGGATGGTCGAGGAGGACCTGACGCCCTATTTAGTGGTGAATGCTAAACGCGATGGGGTTCAAGTGCCGAAGGCCTTCGTTCAGGATGATGGCACTATTACGTTAAACCTGAGTGGTCATGCGATTCGTAATTTTGCGATCGAACCCGATGGACTTGGGTTCAATAGTCGGTTCCAAGGCCAGCCGCATTCGATTTGGGTCCCTGTCGGCGCGATACTCGGACTGGTGAGTCGGGAGGCGTCAGACGGATTGTGGTTCCCTGAGAATCAGCCCAGAGTTGCTGATCCCTCTCAAGTGGCGTTCAGTGACGTCTCGAGCGAGACTAGCGCCGAGACAGAACAGCTTAAAGATGCGCATCAGGATGCTGGCGCAGTCGAAAAGCCTCGGGGTCGGCCAAATTTAACGATCGTTGAATAATTTGAGCAGGCTTAGTTGAGGTATTCAAAGGCTTGAACAATTTTTTGGACGCCGAAGACCTCTCGGGTTAATTCGACCGCGGCTTTGGCTTCATCTCGGGTGAGTAGCCCCATCAAGTAAACCGCACCATTTTCAACAACCACTTTGGTTCGGCCTGCATCAACTGCGCCGCTGGTGCTCATTTTTACTTTGAGTTTGGTTTTTAGTAGCGCGTCATTGGTCCTAACAAGTCCGGCGGTTGGGCCAGCGACTTCAAGTTCATTGTGCACTTTAGCGACATGCCTGATTTGTTCGGCGATTCTGCCGGCGTGCGCTTTTGCGGCTTCAGTGTTGGTTTGTCCCGTCAGTAAGGCAACGCCATTAAAGACGGTCACCGCGACGTTCATGGTCTTAACGTCAGGAATCGCGGCTTTCATGTTCTGCATGATGAGTTTTGCAGACCGTCGGTCATCAAGCTTTGTGCCGAAGGTGCGCTTGCCAAGATTGTCGTCTTTCGGAGAAAGGGTGCTGCAAGCGCTCAGCAGTAGCGTGATCATTACTACAGCGCTAATTTGAGAAACCTTGGTCATGATGTTTTCCTTGTGCCAGGCCGCTATCTTGCCAGTACCTATTCAGGAATCAAGTCTTCTTCAAAAAATGCCCCTTCGATCCAACGACTTTCAAGACCGAAGCTTATGAGGTCAAACCGGATGTGATAGGGCGCGAACTTGGGGTTGTGCATTAAAAAGTGTTGGGCGGTTTTTATAATTCTGCTTTTTTTTCGCCGGTCGACTTGAGCCGCCGGCGTGCCGAACCGGTTTGAACGCCTTTGTTTAACCTCACAAAACACCAACAGGAAAGCTTTGGTTGCGATGAGGTCGATCTCACCAAAGCGACAATGATAATTGCTCGCTATAAGGCTATAGCCGCGTTGTTGTAACCAGCGACTTGCTCGATCCTCTGAGATTTTGCCCCGATGGTTCGGTTTCAAATCGATTCGTTTACTGCGGGTAGTGCGGTCACCTCACCGCTTTCAAAGAGGCCCCACATCAGACGCCGCGTCACGGTTTGTTGATCCATGGTCAGGGCGCCGGTCAATCCGTAAAACGGCGTTTCAGGCATTTCTCGCAGGACTCGCAGCCTTGGCATGATATTGAAGGCGTCAAGTCCCAGGGCGAACAACCCGCCGAGTGGGCCTTTGGCTTCAGGCCAGGCTGTTTGTATTGTCGTTTCAAGGGGGGCGTCGGGGATTAATTTCCAGGGCATGTCACAAAATCGAATCCCGTTCAGATCGAGGTTATTGATTTTTGTTTGATTGTTCTGATTTACGAGCGAGGTCGCGAAAACCGGCAGGTCGTCCGCGTAATAAAAAGCCAAGGCCGGATTAATCTGTTTTGAATTCTCCGCACTGGCAAGCAACGCAATCATATCGATATCCTGGCGGCGACGCGCATTAAATTCAAACGATAAGCCTGTAATGCGTTTTAAATCATTTGCTCTAGCTTGACTCTCATCGACCTCAAGAATTCTGCGAACAAACGCGGCATAGCTTTCGTCTTCGGAAAATCGTTTTTCCGTGACTCTGATATCAGCATCCGTGCCAACCGCTTCCCGAAAGGCAGCGGTAGTACGGTCTCCCCATTCATCGATTGGGGCAATGAGTAAAATATTTTTATAGCCGAGCTGCTTGCCATGTTCTGCAAGTTGCTTGGCCTCATCTTCTGGTGCCAAGGAAAAGAAAAACAGATTGCCGTTTTGATTAGTGCCTGACCGCAAGGCGGGGACCCTGTTGAGTGCAAGAACCGGAACTTTTAGGCGCGCTTGAGCCAGTTCGGTGACGCGATTTTTATCGAGGGGGCCGATAACAAATTCTGCGCCCGCTTGAGCGGCACGTTCCACCAGGTCTAATGCTGAATCCGATTGATGGGTGTCGTAGATAATGAGCTCGGATTCACGGCCCTGGTCGAAGTGCGCTGATAATATGCCCTTCAAAATAGCTTGGCCGGCGGTGGCCAGCGGACCGGTTTGGGGCAGCAAAATGGCGACCTTTTTAGGTTGGCCTGCGACGACACTGTCAAGAAAGGCAAGTCGTTTGGGAAGCTGTTGCGCGGCTGGATGCCCCGCCCAAAGTTTTTTCCAGTTTGTGAGCGCCCTGAGCTGTTGGCTTGGGCGGTTTTGAAGTTGTTTGGTCATAGCGGCTAAAGACAACCATCCCCTTAAATCGTTTGTCGCTGCGTCAGTCGCATATCGCTTCAAAAGCGCTGTCGGTAAGGTCATGAGGCCGTTAAAAAGTTGTTCATGATTGTCTGTTGCCGCGGCATCCGTAAGGATGGGTGTGATTAAGGTTCGGGTTCGAGCGGCCGCGAGCATTCGGCCAGTTTGTTCATAGGCATTGGCCTTTGTGATGCCCAGGTCAATCTGGTCTTGGATGCTCAGTCCAAATTCGGTGAGGTTGTTTTGGTTCAGCAGCGCGAGTGCTTGGCTTGCATCACCATCGATCAGGAATAGCTGAGCTTTTGTCAGCACGTAATCGACTCTAGCGCTCGGGGCAATATTGGAAGCTTGAATCAATGCCAGAATGCGGTTTGCATCCTCAAACTGCCCTTGTGCTAAGGCCAGTTTGGCGGCTTTTGCTCTAAACGTGCTGGCGAGGGGTTCTCGGCTGAGACTGGCTAAACGCAGGCCCTCCGTGACCGAGGTGATTGTAATATCGCTGGGATTGATTGGGTTTTGGGCTGTCGCGCGAGGTTGCCCAGGCGTGCGACTTGGGTCGCTCGCGCAACCGTTGAGGACGAGCGCAATGATTGCGAGCCAAGCGCCGCGTTGGATTCGATGCGATAGGTTTAAGTTAAAACGGCTCATGGTTTGAGTGGATGGTTTGAATGCATGGTTTCATCGAATGGCTGTCTGAGGTGATCATTATGCCATATTGGTTTTAAGGATGATCTGGCGTTCATGGATCGGTTGAAAATCCTGGTCTGATGGTTTTTTCTCGATAGTCTGTTGGCTTTTAGATCCTGCTGAGCATCTTCGGCCTAAGACGTTGCTTTGTCTTGTTTGGATGGTTGCCCGCTCTGTAATCCATTAACCTAAGGAAACTTAGGATTGAGTGACACGACCTGTGAGTAAATTGTATATAGTGGCGACGCCGATCGGCAACCTGAAGGATATCTCGCTCCGGGCGCTCGAGATTCTCGCATCGGTCGACTTGGTCGCTGCGGAAGATACTCGACATACTCGTCGCCTATTGGATCATTTTGAAATCAAGCAGAAGCTGATTGCGTTTCATGATCACAATGAACGTCGTCAGACAGATTTGTTAGTGGACCGAATTAAAGCCGGGGAATCGGTTGCGCTGGTTTCGGATGCCGGTACGCCGTTGATTTCAGATCCTGGGTTTCGTTTGGTTCGCGCGGCGCGGGCTGCGGGACTTGTCGTTGAAGCGGTGCCTGGTGCCTCCGCGCTCACCGCGGCGCTTTCGGTTTCTGGTCTACCAACCGATCAGTTTCAGTTTTTAGGGTTTCTGCCAGCGAAAGGGCGCGCCACACGGCTTGCTGAAGTGCATCAGTATCCTGGCACGCTGATTTTATATGAAGCGCCTCACCGGATAACTTCGTTGCTTGAATCGGTTCTAGAAGTTCTAGGCGATGATCGTGAGCTCGTGATTTGCAGGGAGCTGACCAAGCTCTATGAGCAAGTAGCCCAAGGATTGGTGGGAGAGATCCTTGATCAGATAACCCGAGGTGAAATTCCGACCCGAGGCGAGTTTGTGGTCTTGATCAGTGGTGCAACGATTGTGCAATCGGTTGCGCAGATTGAATTGGATGACTGCTTGCGGCTGCTGATTGCTGAGCTGCCGATTTCTAAGGCGGCTGAGTTGGCAGGCCAAATGCTTGGATTAAAACGAAATCTCGTTTACAAGCGCGCGCTGGCGCTCAAGGCCGAGACCCGCTAGTTGTGATCATCGGGTGATGACGGTAAGCTCCGCGTGGGAGTTAGCTAGGTAATCGCTGCTTTGGCAGAGGAAAGTCCGGGCTCCATAGGGCAGAGTGCCAGGTAACGCCTGGGGGGCGTGAGCCCACGGCAAGTGCAACAGAAAGAAAACCGCCAAGTTTTCTTGGTAAGGGTGAAATGGTGCGGTAAGAGCGCACCGCGCAGCTGGTAACAGTTGTGGCAAGGTAAACCCCACTCGGAGCAAGACCAAATAGGAACTCGATGACTGCGGCCCGCAGGTGAGTTCGGGTAGGTTGCTATAGGTGTTTGGCGACAGACATCACAGATGAATGATTATCCTCGACAGAACCCGGCTTATTGCTAACTCCCATTTATTTTAAGCTCGTTATTCTAAAAAGATATAAAAACCTTCTAACTTAATAATCTACATTAAGTTACGCCTTCATCTGCCTGTTCAAGATCATGAACTATCTGCAAACGCATTTCCAGATTCCGAACCTTTCCTAAACCCTTGTGAAACCTAGAGAAATTTCGATTTTACCTGCTTGACATCATTGCCGGGTCTTTTTATTGTTCGAAGTGCACAAATGTGGGTATTTGTGGAGTTTAGTGGGCAATTTTAATCGAAGGGATTACGGCAGTGTTCAGAGGGGTTAACCAGGTCAACATGGATGCGAAGGGTCGCCTGACGGTACCGACGCGCTATCGCGATGAGATTATGGAATCTTGTCGGGGTGCTGTGGTGGTCACCATTGATACTGAGGAGCGCTGCCTGCTCATTTACCCACAGCCGGCCTGGGAAGATATCCAAAGAAAGGTCGAATCGCTGCCGAGTTTTAATACCGCAGCGCGACGGGTGCAGCGTCTGTTGATCGGGCATGCCACCGACATTCCCATGGACAAAAACGGCCGTATTTTAATTACGCCGCCGCTCAGAGAATATGCCGGTCTGGACAAGCACACGGTTTTGTTAGGTCAAGGTAATAAATTGGAATTGTGGGATGAGCTCACGTGGAGCGCTCGACGAGATCAATGGCTTGAAGTGCAGTCAGAAGGCGGTATGCCGGATGAATTGCAATCACTTTCACTCTAGATCGAGGCGTCATGACGCACATTCCCGTAATGCTCGAACAGGCAGTCGATGTCTTGGTGCATCGATTAGATGGCTTTTATATCGATTGTACTTTTGGCCGAGGCGGGCATTCGGCAGCAATCTTGAGCAAGCTCTCAGACCAAGGGCGATTAATGGTAATTGATAAAGATCCAGAGGCGATCGCGGTGGCCCAAGCTAGCATGGGGCATGATGCTCGAGTGTCGATTGTTCAAGGATCCTTTGCGCAAATCAAAGATCACGTGGCAGCATCATCGGTTGAGAAAGTCGATGGGATCTTGTTGGATCTTGGTGTGTCTTCCAATCAATTGGATGTTGCTGAACGCGGGTTTAGTTTTGGCAAGCCCGGCCCCTTAGATATGCGAATGGATAACTCGGCCGGTGAAACCGCGGCTGAGTGGCTTAACCGGGCCTCTGAATCTGAAATCAGCGTGGTGCTGAAGGAATTTGGCGAGGAGCGGCATGCGCGACGGATTGCGCGCGGCATCGTTGCTGCAAGGGCGGTCACACCGCTGCAAACGACCCAAGATTTGGCGCAGTTGGTTGCCAAAGTTTCACCGAGCCATGACCCTAATAAACATCCGGCAACACGAGTGTTTCAGGCGGTTCGGATTCAAGTGAATCAAGAGCTCAAAGACATTGATGAATGCCTGGCGGCAACGCCTGACTTACTCGAAATTGGCGGGCGATTGGTGGTCATTAGTTTTCATTCTTTGGAAGATCGTCGTGCTAAACGGTTCATCAAACAGCAAGAAAAAAACGATCCCTACCCGTCTAAATTTCCGATTTTTGATCATCAGATTCAGCGGCCGGTGCGCTCGCTTGGGAAGTGGCGTGCAGAGAACCCTGAGCTGGCACTGAACCCGCGAGCCCGTAGCGCGGTCATGCGTGCGATGGAGAAAATTGCGTGAGCGGTCAACCGTTAGTGCTGCAATGCTTGCGTTGGCTAGGTGGTGGTTGGCCAAGACGGGTCATATTGCTCATGGTCTTTATTTTGGCGTCGAGCGTGGGCGTCATCTTGGTGTCTCATGAAACGCGAGCGCTCTACAGCCGAATTCAGGTTGAAGAGCATGCCAGTGATAATCTCGATAGCGAGTATGAGCGCTTATTGCTTGAGCAAAGCGCCTGGGCCGGTTACAACCGCGTTGACCAGCTGGCGCGGGAGGAATTGCAAATGCAAACGCCGCGTCAAGCTAATTTGGTTTTGATGCGTCGATCGCCCAGGCTTTTGCAAACCGCCAGCGTTGATGGAGATCAGGAATGACCCCTGCCTTCAGGATCCATCTGGCCGCCTTTTTGTTTTTGTTATTAATGGTGGGCGGTGCTGGACGACTGATCTATATCGAAATGTCTGAAAAAGACTTTCTTCAAGATCAGGGTGATGCCCGAACCATTCGAATGGAGCGGATCAATGCCCATCGCGGCATGATTTTGGACCGCCGGGATAACCCGTTAGCGGTGAGTTCGCCGGTTGTCTCGCTTTGGGCTAATCCATCTGAACTCCCGGAGGATCAGCAAAGCCTCATCGAGCTATCGACGGGGCTTGGGGTCTCGGTCGAGGAATTTACACTCAAAATGCGCCGCGCTGAAAGCCGCAATTTTGTCTACCTTCGACGCCGCGCTAAGCCCTCCGACGCCGATGCCATCCTGAGTCTTGGATTGCCTGGGGTTTATGGTGAGAAGGAGTACCACCGATTCTATCCCGGCGGTGAAATCGCGGCGCATGTTGTTGGCTTTACCAACATCGATGATGTCGGCCAAGAAGGCATTGAGTTGTCGTTTGATGATTGGTTGCGTGGCAAGCCGGGCAAAAAGAAGGTGCTTAAGAATCTCTATGGTGAAATCGTTCGGGATATCATGCCGGTCGCTGAGGCGGTCCCGGGCCGAAATCTAAGACTCTCGATCGATCAGCGCTTACAGTTCTTGGCTTATCGGGAGCTCAAATCAGCGATTTCTCAATACCAGGCACTATCCGGTTCTTTCGTGCTCTTGGACGTCCAAACCGGTGAAGTGCTGGCGATGGCGAATCAGCCGTCTTACAACCCCAATAATCGAATCCAGTTAGATCTCTCGTCAGTGCGAAATCGAGCGGTAACGGATGTCTTTGAGCCGGGCTCGACGGTGAAGCCTTTTACGGTAGCGGTTGCGTTAGAGTCGGGGCTGGATATGGGTTACACCATTGACACCAGTCCCGGATTTTTGAAGGTTGATGATGCCGTCATTAAAGACCCTCGAAATCGAGGCGTTTTGGATTTGGGCGGCATCTTGGCCTACTCCAGTCAAGTTGGGATTAGCCGGCTCGCGCTCAGTCTAAACGAATACGACATTTGGAAGCAGTTTCAAACCCTGGGTTTTGGTGAAGTTACGGGTGTGGGCTTCCCGGGAGAAAGCAGCGGATTTCTACCCAACCGTCGTCGATGGAAAGACATTGAGCGCGTGACCTTTGCTTACGGTTATGGCTTGACTGTGACCCCGCTTCAGCTTGCATCGGCCTACAGCACTATCGCATCCGGCGGTATCAAGCGTGAGGTCACGCTGATTGCGGATCAGGTCTCGGAAGGTGAGCGGGTGATGAATGCGCGGATTGCTCTGCAGCTCCAAAGCATGCTTGGACGCGTGATCACTGAAGGCACCGGTCAAAAAGCTGCGATTGAATCCTATGATGTTGGCGGTAAGACCGGAACAGCGCGAAAAATTGGTGAAAACGGTTACGACGATACGCGGCATATTGCGTTTTTCGCTGGGTTCGCGCCGCAATATTCACCAAGGTTTGTGGGCGTGGTCTTGATCAACGAGCCGAAAACCGAGCAGGTTGGCGGCGGCAGTATTGCGGCGCCCATTTTCTCCAGGGTGATGTCGAATGTATTGCGATTGCTGAGCGTGCCGCCTACTGATACTCGGGAGGCTGTGTAATGACCGTCTCATTGCGCGCACTGTTGCCAAAGATGGAACTGCCGGATATTGCAGTGGCCGGTTTTGCGTTAGATAGCCGGCGCGTCGAGCCCGGACAAGTCTTCATTGCGCTGCAGGGTAGTGCGCATGATGGTCGCTGCTTTATCAAAAGTGCTGTGGCTGCTGGGGCCTGCGCCGTACTGTGTGATGCGCCAACGTCCCAAGACGGTATAGGGGTCCCCGTGATTGAAGTGCCGAACTTGGCGGATGAGATCGGTAAAATGGCGAGCCGTTTTCATGGGGAGCCTTCGAAACATTTGATGACGGTCGCTGTGACCGGAACCAATGGCAAAACCTCCGTGACGTTTATGGCAGCAAGTGCCCTAAATTATTTAAAGCGCTCGGCGGGTATTATTGGAACGCTTGGGCAAGGGTTTTTGTCGAGCCTTCAGGACTCTGGGCTCACAACGCCGGATGCGGGGGTCATTCAATCATCGCTTAAATCCATGCTGGATGCGGGTGCCGAAATGGTGTTCATTGAAGCGTCATCCCATGGCCTCGTGCAAGGCCGTCTGATGGGCACAACGATTCAGGCCGCCGTGTTTACCAATGTCACACGTGATCATCTCGACTACCACGGTGATATGGCAAGTTACCGTGAAGCCAAGGCCAAATTACTTCAATGGGAAGGGTTGCAGTGCGCGCTCTTGAACTTAGATGATCCTTGGCTCGCCGCGTTAGCGCAGGCAGCTCAGGTGCCAGAAGTGTTGGGCTTTAGTCAAATGAACGCACAGGGCGCCTTGATCCGCGCCGAAGCGCTGCAATTTCACGAAGCCGGGGTTCAATTTGAATTGTGTACTCCAGCCGGAAGCACAACCGTTCGGAGTGCGTTGCTCGGGCAGCATAACGTCAGCAACTTGCTGGCGGTGGCGGGCCTGCTTTATTGGTACGGCGTTGAACTCGATGATATCGGTGCCGCGCTCAGCAATTGTCAGCCGCCACCGGGTCGTCTTCAGCGGGTGGCTCATGCGGATCCGCCAGTACTCATTGATTTTGCGCACACACCCGATGCTGTGACCCAGGTGCTGCTGTCGCTTAGGCTGCATTGTCAGGGGCGGCTAATTTGTGTGTTGGGCTGTGGTGGCGATCGCGATCCAGGTAAGCGACCTTTAATGGGGGTCGCGGCAGTCCAGCACAGCGATCTCTGTCTCTTTACCAGTGATAATCCGCGATCGGAGAGCCCTGCCTCGATTATTGATGAGATGTGCCGAGATCTCGCCGTTCCGTTAGACCCGGCTAATTGTCTGATTGATCGTAAGGCGGCCATCCAGCGCGCCTTAACCCTGCAAGAACCGGGGGATGTGGTTGTCATTCTCGGCAAAGGGCATGAGCGGTATCAAGAGATCCAAGGCGTGCGTTATCCGTTCAATGATGAGGCGATTGTTACGGCGGAATTGATGCAGCGGGGCAGACGGGCATGATGCCGCATTTAGTCCCAGTTGTGATTGGTCTCGGGCAAACCGGATTGTCGGTCGCCAGATTCTTAACGCAACAGGGAATAGATTTTTTGGTGGCTGACGACCGAGTCTCCGATGCCGCGGGTCAGACGCTCCATAAAATAGGGTACGACAAGACTGTGCAGTCGATTGCGCAGCTTGTGCCGCAATCGGGTGCGCACTGGTATATCAGCCCCGGGGTCCCTTTGGCTTTGCCGGCTATTGCTGAGGCTCAACGACAAGGCGTGATCTTAACCAATGATATCAACCTGTTCTCGCAGCAGGCCAAAGCGCCAATAATTGGCGTGACGGGTTCCAATGGTAAAACGACCGTCACGACCTTGGTGGGGTTCCTTGCAAGCCAGCAGCTTCCATCCGTTCGGGTTGGCGGTAATATTGGTGCGCCGAGTCTGGATTTGCTGGATGACGCGGCGAGTTGTTATGTCCTAGAACTGTCGAGTTACCAGCTTGAATTGTCTACACAGCTGCCTTTAAAGGTTGCGGCTCTACTCAATCTGAGTCCGGATCATTTAGATCGTTATGAAACAGTCGATGACTACTATGCCGCTAAATCGCATATCTTTTCGTCTGCTGAGCAAGGTGTTGTCCATCGCGATGTCGCGCACAATGCCGCGCAGAATGCTACGCCCTCTGCCGTCTCAAAAGGGGTTCGGAAACTGCAAGTCTTCTCGGATCGGCCTCCGCAAGATGACGCTGAATTTGGATTGATTGAGCGCGGGGGGCAAACCTTTCTCGCGCGCGGGCAAGCGGTATTGCTCGCGGTTAGCGCTTTGAAGCTGAACGGGAAAAGCCATTGGATGAATACCTTGGCTGCCCTTGCGATCGGGGACTGTCTTGGGCTCGACTTGGATCAGATGCTAACCGATGTATGCCAATTTTCTGGTCTTAGACATCGCTGCCAACGCATTGAGCTGCATGATGGTAGAACGTGGGTTAACGATTCAAAAGCAACAAACGTGGGTGCGACGCAATCGGCGTTAAGAGATTTTGAATCCGCGGGGCCCATAATTTTATTACTCGGCGGGCAAGCTAAGGCAGCAGATTTTTCAGAACTTGCTCGTCAAGTAACGCAGCTTCACAGCCTTAAACAGGTTTTGGTCTATGGCGACGCGGGCGCGATGTTGGCCGATAGCTTGGCGCCATTCATAGTCCCTGAGGTTTTTTCCGAATTCGATTGTATGGTTCGCCGAGCGGTCCAGCTGGCTGACGCGGGCGATGTCATATTATTGTCGCCTGCTTGCGCCAGTCTGGATCAGTTTTCGAGTTATGAAGCTCGGGGTGACCGATTTGAGGAATTGATTATGGCGCGTGCCGCATGAGCGCCATTCGTCTCAATACTTTGGTTGCCAGTGAGGGCAGCCCAGTGGATTTGACCGTGGTGTTATCTGCCGGTCTTTTATTGATGCTGGGTTTGATTATGGTGACGTCAGCATCTTCTGAAGTCGCGGCAAGAAACTATGGTCATCCACTGTATCTTGCTGGTAAGCATGTCGTCTTTCTGGGTCTGGGTCTGGCTGGCTTGCTGGGCGCGCTGATTGTCCCGATTCGCGTTTGGCAGCGGCTCGGTTGGGTGCTCTACGCGGTGTCCGTTATGTTATTGATCCTGGTAATGATGCCCGGTATCGGACGTGAGGTGAATGGTGCAACGCGCTGGATCCCGCTAGGATTTTTTACGCTGCAGGGCTCTGAGTTCGTCAAATTATTCGCGGTGGTCTTCCTCGCGTCTTATCTCGCAAGCCCCACGGCGCGATACCAAGAGCGCCTGTCTGCTTATTTGCTTCCCCTGGGATTGACCGGTCTGTTAGTTGGCATGTTGTTGCTTCAGCCGGACTTTGGCGCCTGTGTCGTGATGATGTCCGCGGTTCTGGCAATGTTGTTTTTCGCTGGCGTGCCGATGCGCTACTTCTTGCCGACCCTGTTCACTGGTGGGTTGTTGGTGGTCGTTTTGATTGTGCTTCAGCCGTATCGTCTGGCCAGATTAATTTCTTTTACAGACCCTTGGGCGCATCAGTTTGACGGCGGCTACCAGCTGACCCAGGCGTTGATTGCAATTGGGCGAGGGGAATGGTTTGGACTTGGATTAGGCAATAGCGTTCAGAAGCTCTTTTTCTTGCCCGAGGCGCACACCGACTTTTTGTTTTCGATTGTGGTCGAGGAACTCGGTATTGCCGGCGCACTGTTGGTGCTGATTGGCTTTAGCGTTTTGGTGATCCAAGGGCTGTTGATTGGAAAACGTTGTTATCAGGCCGGATTCGCGTTCCACGGTAATCTCGCAACCGGCATCTCAATGCTGATTGGTGTTCAGGCGCTGATTAATTTGGGCGTGAACCTGGGACTGCTGCCAACGAAGGGATTGACGCTGCCGTTTATGAGTTTTGGCGGTAATAGTTTGCTGGTGTCATTGGTGATGCTCGGGTTATTGCTGCGTCTTGATTGGGAATGTCGGCTTGCGCCTGCGGTGCCAAAGAAGACCAAGGTGGCGCGCAATGCAAAGTAATGTTTTGAAATCATCCGGACGCGCCATGCGCCGCATTAAGCACGTGCATTTTGTAGGGATTGGTGGCGCCGGTATGTGCGGTATTGCTGAAGTACTGTTGAATCAAGGCTATATTGTTTCAGGCTCAGACCTTTACGCGACCGATGTCACCGAGCGACTCCAAAAGCAGGGCGCTCAGCTCTTTAATGGCCATGCTTGTCAGCACGTTCAAGGCGCCGATGTGGTTGTGATTTCAAGCGCCATTGATCCAGACAATCCAGAGCTGAATGAAGCCCGGCGGTTGCGAACGCCCGTTATACGACGTGCCGAAATGTTGGCTGAACTGATGCGCTACCGACACGGTATTGCGGTTGCAGGAACCCACGGCAAAACCACCACGACGAGCCTGATTGCCTCGATTTTTGCCGAAGCAGGGCTTGATCCCACTTTTATTATAGGGGGTCTGCTGAATCGTACAGCCAGTAACGCGCAGCTGGGTTCAAGTCACTACATGATTGCTGAAGCCGATGAAAGCGATGCCTCCTTTCTTCATCTTCAACCCATGGTGGTGGTTTTGACCAATGTTGATCGGGACCATTTGGCGAATTATGACGGTAGTTTTGCCAAGCTCAAAGAGGCCTTTCTCGCGTTTATTCATAACTTGCCTTTTTATGGTTTGGTCGTGGCCTGCGAAGACGACGCAATGGTTGCCTCGATGTTGCCCAGTATGATGCGGCCGGTCGCGACCTATGGTTTTTCGGATGAGGTCGACTATCAGGTGGTGAACTGGGTTCAAAAAGAACAGTACAGCCGGTTTGACGTGATTCGGCCAGAGCCGCATCCGACCTTGTCGATCGAGTTTGGAATGCCTGGCCGGCACAATGTTTTGAACGCGGTGGCAGCGGTTGCGGTTGCAACGGATGAAGGCCTCGCCGACGAGGCCATTTGTCAGGGCCTCAAACAATTTTCTGGCGTTGGACGACGGTTCGAGGTGCACGGTCAGTGCGCGATGACCCAGCGCCAATTTTTGTTGATCGATGATTATGGTCATCATCCGAATGAGGTACGAGCGACCATTGAGGCAGTTCGCAAGGGGTGGCCTGGACGCCGACTGGTCATGGTGTATCAGCCCCATCGTTACTCTCGCACCGCCGAGCTATTTGATCAATTTATTGAGGTGCTGGCATTGGTTGATGTGCTACTGATTTCCGAAGTTTATGCAGCAGGCGAGGCCGTTATTCCGGGTGCAACCGGCGCTGACCTTCATCGAAAGCTCAAGGCTCGAGGGCTTTCAGAGCTGCATTGGTTGGCCGAGCTGTCGATGGCGACCGAGGTTTTAAATCAGTGCATCCAAGAAGCAGATGTCGTGCTGACGCAAGGCGCGGGTGAGACTGCAAAGCTTTCGTTTGATTTGGCGAGCCAGTATCGCTGTGAGGTGGCGGCATGAATTGTCCTAGGGTGCTGTTTGGCGTATCCCACCATGTCCTTTGTGCTCTGCTACTGCTGCTGATGATGCCGTCAGTGCAGGCTGCAAATGATCCCAATAGGGCAAGTGATCTTCGGTACATGATGATCTTAGGTGACGTTGGCGAGGGCGAGCGCGATCAAATTAGACGGGTTGTGTTAGCGATGGAGGATGCCCTAAATGATATTGATGAAGTGAGAGCCCAAGTTGAGGGGCTGTCCTGGGTCGCTGCCGCCGAAGTGCAATTTAATTGGCCGGATGAGTTGACCATTCGCGTTCATCCTGAGCGCGCCATTGCTTATTGGAATGAAAGCGCTTTTATCAATAAAGAGGGCATTGCCTTCCAGTCGAGGTTTCATGCGGGCATTGATTTGCCGCATCTTTACGGGCCAGAGGATCAGGTCGATGAGGTCATGCGGCGCTATCTCGAAATACGGCGTGCACTACCTGATTTTTTGATTGAAATGGTCGAGGTGAGAGCGCGAGGCGCCGTGGCGTTCGAGCTCCGAGCGGGTTGGCAGGTTTTGCTGGGCAGCAATGATGTCAGTGAGCGGTTGCAACGATCGGTTGTTGTGATCAGTCGGCTTGAGCGGATGGGGGTTGATCCGACCAACACGCGAATCGATGCACGTTACACCGATGGCGTGGCGATTAATGGCCCGATTCCAACGACAGAGGTTCTCCTAACGACGCACCAAAATTCAATAGAAGGTAACAAGCTATGAGTAATGCCAACAAAAATCGCATTATTGTGGGCCTCGACATAGGAACATCGAAAGTGGTTGCCATTGTCGGAGAGATTAATCCTGAGGGTCGGTTAGAGATTATTGGTCTGGGCAGTCATGGCTCCAAGGGCCTAAAAAAAGGCGTGGTGGTTAATATTGAATCGACCGTGCAGTCGATCCAGCGCGCGATCGAAGAAGCAGAATTGATGGCAGGATGTCAGATCCAGTCTGTGTACGCCGGCATTGCCGGCAGTCATATCCGCAGCATGGGGTCGCATGGCATCGTTGCGATCCGAGACCGAGAGGTGTTCCAGCCTGACATTGATCGGGTGATCGATGCAGCGCAAGCGGTTGCGATTCCTGCTGATCAGAAAATCCTCCATATTTTGCCTCAAGAATTCATCATTGATACCCAAGAAGGGGTCAAGGAGCCGCTGGGGATGTCAGGCGTTCGGTTGGAGGCAAAGGTGCATTTGGTGACCTGCGCCGTTAACGCGGCGCAAAACATTGAAAAATGTATTAAGCAGTGTGGCCTTGGGGTTGATGACATTATCTTAGAGCAGCTGGCATCAAGCTATTCGGTGTTAACTGAAGATGAAAAAGATCTTGGCGTCTGTATGGTGGACATTGGCGGTGGCACTTCCGACATCGCCATCTATACCGAAGGCGCGATTAAGCATACCGCCGTAATCCCAATCGCGGGGGATCAGGTCACCAATGATATTGCCATGGCCTTACGAACCCCGACTCAAAATGCCGAAGAAATTAAAATTAAGTATGCCTGCGCCTTAGGCTCACTTGCGGGTGAAAACGAAACGATCAAAGTGCCCAGTGTTGGGGAGCGGGAAGATCGAAGTTTGTCACGACAGGCGCTTGCTGAGGTTGTCGAGCCAAGGTACGAGGAGCTGTTCACGTTGATTCAGGCTGAGCTACGCCGAAGCGGTTTTGAAGACCTCATCCCTGCTGGCATCGTGCTGACCGGTGGCGCCTCGAAAATGGAAGGTGTGGTGGAGCTGGCGGAAGAGATTTTCCATATGCCAGTCAGTATTGGGAAGCCGAAAAATGTGTCTGGGCTGGCTGATATCGTCAGAAACCCAATTTATGCAACCGCCGTTGGCCTGCTTCAGTATGGCGCAGCCCAAGGCGATCGCGCGGGACGGCCCGCCGCGGCAGAAGCTGCGGGTGATTCGATGTGGTCAAAAGTTAAACAATGGCTATTAGGAAATGAATCCTAATCGCTTCAAATATTCATAATTCTGGAGATGTTTCTATGTTCGAACTAGTTGATAACCAACCCCAACATGCAGTTATAAAAGTCATTGGCGTCGGTGGTGGTGGCGGCAACGCTGTGCAGCACATGGTAGACCATCACATTGAGGGGGTCGAATTTGTCTGCGCCAATACGGATGCGCAAGCGTTGCAGCGGTTAACTGCACGAACGTTATTGCAGCTCGGCTCGGACATTACCAAAGGCCTTGGGGCCGGAGCGAATCCAAGCATGGGTAAGAGCGCGGCCTTAGAGGATAAAGAGCGGATTCAAGATGTGCTCGAAGGCGCCGACATGGTGTTCATTACCGCCGGGATGGGCGGTGGTACCGGTACAGGTGCCGCGCCGATCGTCGCGCAGATTGCGCGAGAGCTTGGTATCTTGACCGTCGCCGTGGTCACCAAGCCTTTTCCGTTTGAAGGGCGCAAGCGCATGCAGATTGCTGAAGCCGGGATTGCCGAGCTGTCAGAATATGTTGATTCGCTAATCACGGTTCCGAATGAAAAACTGCTGTCGATCATGGGGCAGGATACGCCGCTCTTGGAGGCCTTTGGCGCGGTAGATGACGTGCTATTGGGTGCGGTGCAAGGCATTGCCGACCTAATCATCCGACCCGGCATGATCAACGTCGATTTTGCGGATGTTCGAACCGTGATGTCGGAGATGGGCATGGCGATGATGGGCAGTGGTGCAGCAGTCGGTGGCAATCGAGCCTTGGAAGCCGCGGAAGCCGCGGTTAGGAGTCCGCTCTTGGATGATATCGACTTCTCTGGCGCTCGCGGCATTTTGGTCAATATTGCAGCCGGTGTAGACATCACGCTAACGGAATTCTCGCAAGTCGGTGCAACGATTGAAAACTTTGCGTCGGACAATGCAACCGTTGTGATTGGCACGGTGATTGACCCAGAAATGGGTGAAGAGATGCGGGTTACCGTGGTCGCAACTGGCTTAGGCCTTGATAAGCTCAATAAAAACCCTGAGTTACCTGCGGCGCTGCGCAGACGACTTGCGGGCGATGGCGTGCCGGATTACCAGCAATTGGATAGACCGACCGTGATCCGAAATAAAGCAATCCAGGAGGGTGGTGCAGCTTCGACGGGTCAGCAGCAAGACCTTGAGTATTTGGACATCCCTGCGTTTTTGAGGCGACAGGCGGATTGATGATCAAAAATATTGGTCGAAGGCAGGCTGATAAAAGGCGGTAGAGGGCATGGGGCGACTGCCGGGCGATTGGGGGTGCAGCGCGCAACTCACGGCCTAATCGCCTTAAGATACAAAGTGCATCAGCGGCTGCGTCGAACCAATTGACTTGGTTGGCGCTTTTTGTCTTGTAGCGGTGAAGCCGAGGGCAGGCGGCTTTAAATATTCAATTCGATATTTAAAAACAATATTTTGAATAAAATGCAACTTTTCTCCATTATTAGGGTCAATATTGGAGTAATTCCGTAGTTATCGTATTTCTGTTTTGTTAAGATCTGCGCCGCGATGGGATTAGGCCGAGGGCTCTGAAGCAATAAGCTCTGCAGGAGGCAATCGCTACTATTGGGGATGCTGGACATGGTAAAGCAGAAAACATTAAAAAATGTGATCCGGGCGACAGGCATCGGGTTGCATACGGGTGAAAAAGTTTATTTGACGCTGAGGCCGGCCCCCGTGGATACGGGCGTGGTTTTCATTCGTTCTGATCTTGATCCTATGGTTGAAATCAAAGCGCTTAACACCTCCGTTGTTGATACCAAGCTTGCAACGACCATTGGCGAGGGTTCCGTCAGAATTTCGACCGTCGAACATGTGCTAGCAGCCTTCTCTGGGTTGGGTATTGATAATGTCTATGTTGAGGTCAGTGGTCCGGAAATGCCGATTATGGATGGCAGCGCGGCAACTTTTGTCTTCTTGGTCCAGTCTGCGGGTATTGAGGCGCAATCCGCGGCTAAGAAGTTCATTCGGATTAAAAAGCCGATTCGGGTAAGTGGCGCTGATGGGTTAAACGATTATGGCCAGCGGGTTGAATTGTTGCCCCATTCAGGCTTTAAGGTCAGTCACACGATTATCTACGATAACGCGGTGATTAAAGAACAACATGCCAGTATTGATTTTGCGAACACCGATTTTGTGAAAGCCGTCAGTCGAGCTAGAACCTTTGGGTTGATGCAGGAATTTGAGCAACTTAGAGAAATGAACCTGGTGCAAGGCGGCAGCCTTGATAACGCCATCGTTGTAGATGAGTATCGGGTTCTAAATGCCGATGGATTGCGTCATGACGATGAGTTCGTAAGACATAAGATTCTCGACGCCATCGGTGATTTGTACTTGCTGGGACACAGTATTCTTGGTGAGTTTGTCGGCTATAAATCCGGACATACGGAGAACCATGCACTGCGAACTGCGTTATTGGCCCAGCCAGATGCTTGGGATGTGATCACGTTCGGTGACCGACAAAAGGCGCCGAGTGCCTACTCAAACTTAGGCGGGCTTGATTACGCCTCTTGAGCCTTTTTTTGCAGTCATGCCGCGTCGCAATCCAGCGTGCGTGGCGACTAACGTTGACTTAACTTCAATAAAGCCGATTTAAGCGCAGGAAAGTCTGTTGTTGCGGCGTGGGCTTGCAGCAGCGACTGATTGTCTGAGGATATTTTGGCGGGTTGTCTTGCAACGCGACTGGCCACGGCCGTATCAGGTCGGACCTGGACCTTGAGTGCGCGCACATTGGGCACGAGGCCTTCGTGCTGTAATTTGGACAAGAAAGGGTACTGCCGGTATTGCAGCTGCGTTGCTTGGGCCGCACTCGGAACTTGCAGGTAAAGGGTGTCGTTCCGAATGCTTGAAACCTTAACCCGGATATCCAACACTTGCTCAATGGCCGTTTCAAGGCGTTTAAACTCTTGGGCTTGACGCACGATTGCCGCAGTTGCACCGGCCATATTGTCCAAGATGTCTTCTAATAACTTCATTAGGTCTTCAGTCAGTTGAATCACAATCTGTTAGTATTATGACCGAGATCGAGGCGATAAACAGTTATGAAACTGATTGTATTTAACGAAAAGTCTGGCAGCCATCGGGTGCTGCCACTTCGGGGTTTACCGATCGCCGTAATGCTGCTGATTCTGAGCTTTTTCGTTGGCGGACTGGGTTTAGTCATCGATCATGTGGTCAACAGCGATGCCCGAGCAGCGCAACAGCTGTTGAGCCGCCTTGACAGTTCTCTCGGGGCGCAGCATCGGGCGATACAAACCTTTGATCGCGAGCTCAGCCTGAATTTAGAGGTTAGTGCCGCGAGGATTGCGCGCCTGGAGTCGAGGCTGCTCAGGCTGGACGCGCTGGGGCAGCGTCTGAGCGAATATGCAGCGCTTGATGATGCGGAATTTGATTTTACCCAGCCAACCGGATTGGGAGGGCCAAGCGCCGTTGGGCTTGAGGCCGCGGCTGGCTTTGAGCAAGTGATCGAGCCGACCGAGGCGGATTTAAAGAACCGCTTAGCGTTTATGAGCGCTGACATTGAGCGCCGCTCAGATCAGTTGGCTGTGATTGAGCGGGTGTTGTTACGGCAGCAGCGGGTTGACGACGCGTCGTTGTTTGGAAAGCCGGTTGCCAAGGGATGGGTGTCGTCAAACTACGGCATGCGGACGGATCCTTTTTCAGGCAAGCGGGCCTGGCACAATGGTGTTGATATTGCCGGTAAGGCCGGTGTCGATGTGGTGGCCATTGCTTCAGGTATTGTGACCTTTGCGGGTACCAAGAGCGGCTATGGCAAAATGGTCGAAATCAATCACGGTGGGGGGGTGATCACGCGCTACGGTCATCATGAATCCTTAGCCGTATCGGCCGGAGACCTGGTTAAGAAGGGGCAAAAGATTGGTGGTATGGGTAGTAGTGGCCGCTCGACCGGGCCGCATGTCCACTATGAGATTCATAAAAATAAGCGATCGATTGATCCTTCAATTTATATACACCGGTTGCCCCGGTCTAGGTCCGGTTGATGGCCGAGGGCTTTGCAACCCTAGACTACGTTGATGAGACCATAACGGAAAAAATACAATGGTAATGAAGATGTTAGGGCGCTTGTTCGGCACTAAGAATAGCCGAGAAATCAATCGGCTGAAAAAGATTAGCGACCGGGTGAATGGGTTTGAACCGAAGTTTGAGGCGTATTCTGACCTTGAGCTCAAGGCTGTTCGTGCCGAGTTTGTTAACCGGTTGAGCGCCGGCGAGACGCTCAAGGCGCTTCTGCCTGAAGCCTTTGCGGTTGTCCGAGAAGCGGGTAAGCGTGCGCTCGGTATGCGGATCTTCGATGTTCAGATGGTTGGCGCGGTTGCGCTGCATGAAGGCAGGATCTCAGAGATGAGAACGGGTGAAGGTAAAACGCTGGTTGCGACCCTTGCCTTGTACCTTAATGCGCTCGATGGTCGCGGTGTGCATTTGGTAACGGTTAATGATTATCTTGCGAAATGGGGTGCTGAGTGGATGGGCCCACTGTTTGGCATGTTGGACATGACCGTTGGCGTCGTCTATGCCGGGCAAAGCCTTGAAGAAAAAAAAGCGGCCTACGCGGCAGATATTACCTATGGTACGAACAATGAATTTGGGTTTGATTACCTGCGGGACAACATGGCGTTCAGTGCCGAGGACCGGGTTCAGCGCGGGTTAAATTATGCCATTGTCGATGAAGTCGACTCGATTCTGATTGATGAGGCCCGCACGCCATTGATCATCTCTGGTGGTGTTGAGAATAGTTCCGAGCTGTACCGGAATATCAATCGCCTGATCCCGAAGCTGAATCAACAAATCAAAACCCAGGAAGATATCGACGAAGAACGTACGCCTGATGGCGACTACTACGTCGACGAAAAGCAGCGGGATATTGAGTTGACCGAAGCAGGTCACCTCAAAATTGAAGGGCTCTTAACGCAAAGCGGCTTACTGGCAGAGGGCGAGAGCCTATACGGCGCCAACAATTTAAGCATGTTGCATCATGTTCATTCGGCGATTAAGGCCGAGGCACTGTTTCAAAAGGATGTTGATTACATCGTCCAGAATGACGAAATCGTCATTGTGGACGAACACACAGGCAGGACCATGCCTGGCAGGCGGTGGTCCGGTGGTATTCATCAAGCCATTGAAGCCAAGGAAGGCGTGACGATCACCAACGAGAGTCAGACGCTGGCGTCGACCACCTTTCAAAACTACTTTCGGTTGTATGTGAAATTGGCAGGTATGACGGGCACCGCCGATACCGAGGCGTTTGAATTTCGGCAGATCTATGGGTTGGACGTGGTGGTGATTCCAACCAACTTGCCGATGATCCGGCGGGATCTCAATGATCTCATTTACATGAGCCAACAAGAAAAGTACGAAGCAATTGTTGAGCATGTTTTGGAAATCCAGGAGGCCGGCGCGCCGGTTTTAGTCGGTACCGCCTCCATCGAGTCTTCTGAAGTGCTATCGGCCCTATTAAAGAAGCAGAAGATAGCCCATGAGGTGTTGAACGCGAAGTTTCATGAGCGTGAGGCGGAGATTATTGCGCAGGCTGGACGCCCTGGCCGCGTGACGATTGCCACCAATATGGCGGGTCGTGGCACCGATATTATTCTTGGGGGTAACTGGGAGGCAGAAGCTGCAGCCTTAGAGGCGCCGAGCGACGCGGAAGTCGCGGCGCTAAAAACGGCCTGGCAAGCCCGCCATGAGCAGGTTTTGCAAGCGGGGGGGCTACATGTCATTGGAACCGAGCGACATGAAAGTCGTCGGATCGACAATCAGCTTCGAGGCCGGGCGGGTCGGCAAGGTGATCCAGGTTACTCTCGGTTTTATTTGTCCTTAGAAGACAATTTAATGCGGATTTTCGCCTCGGACAGGATGCGCGGTTTGATGCAGGGCGTGAGTGAGCCCGGGGTGCCGATCGAAGCGCGCATCGTGACCAATTCAATCGAACGCGCTCAGAAAAAGGTCGAAGCACGAAACTTTGATATTCGAAAGCAGCTGTTGGAATACGACGATGTTGCCAACGATCAGCGGCAGATGATTTATCGGCAGCGGAATGAGTTGATGGAAACCTCCGATGTCTCAGAGACCATTAGTGCGCTGTGGGAGGATGTTTTAAACGACACGGTTAGCGGCTACATACCGCCGCAAAGCCTGATTGAGCAGTGGGACGTGCCGGGCTTGACCCAGGCGTTGTCGACGGATTTCGGCCTGGATGTGCCGGTACAGGCGATGCTCGATGCAGATGAGTCTTTAATCGAAGAAGATCTTCGCCGAATCATCGTCGAGCAAGCCCAAGCGCGCTATGCCGAAAAAGAAGCGCTGCTTGGCCAAGAGCTCCGGCTGTTTGAAAAACGCATTATGCTCGATATTTTGGATAATCTTTGGAAGGAGCACCTGGCTGGGATGGATTACCTCCGGCAAGGGATCCATCTTCGGGCTTATGCACAAAAGCAACCGAAGCAGGAATACAAGCGAGAGGCCTTCGAGTTGTTCGAAGGGTTGCTCTATAACGTGAAGGTAGAAGTCATTCGATTTTTGTCGCGCGTTCAGTTCCAAGCGGATGAGAATGCCCAGGCCTTAGAAGACCGTCGTCGAGCCGAAGCGGCGAAAAGTAAAATGATTTTTCAGAAATCCCAGTCGCCGGATGCACCAGAATCCGGGATGCCGGAAGCCGATCAGGCGGCGCCGTTCGTGCGGCCCGAGAAAAAAGTTGGGCGCAATGAGGTCTGTCCTTGCGGATCCGGCAAAAAATATAAAGCGTGTCATGGACGACTCGGCTGATGGCCGTTGGCGGTAATCGTCTCGATTGGTTCCCCATCGATGGCATTGAACTGAACACACTTGCTGCGGGCATTCGGTATCAGAACCGAGAGGATTTGTTGCTCATTCGATGTGCGCCGGAGACGTTGATTGCGGGCTTGTGGACTCGAAACCATTTCCCAGCTGCACCCGTTATTTTGGCGAAAGCCCATCAGGCAAAAGGCCGCGCCCGGTATCTGTTGATTAATAGTGGTAACGCCAACGCAGCAACCGGCGATGCTGGGCTCGAGGACGCGCGGCGCTGTTGTCAGGCGGTCGCGGATGCAGAAGGTATAGACGTCTCAATGGTGCTGCCTTTCTCGACGGGGGTTATTGGCGAGCGCTTACCGGTTGAGCGCTTTCAAGCATCGGCCGAATCCTTACTTGCAGGATTGGGCACCAAAACCTGGCTGGATGCCGCGAGCGCGATCATGACCACCGATACTAGGCAAAAAATCGCCTGCCGGGCGGTGCGTTTCGGTAGCCGGGTGATCAAATTGACGGGGATTGCTAAAGGGGCAGGCATGATCCAACCGAATATGGCAACGATGCTGTGTTTTATTGGGTGCGATGCGAAGGTGCAACAAGAAACCTTGCAAGACATGCTGCGTGCGGCGGCGGACTTGTCGTTGAACCGAATCACAGTCGACAGTGACACGTCAACCAACGATGCAGTCGTGCTGATGGCGACCGGTCGATCTGGGGTTGATCTTGACGAAGATGTTGAAGCCCAAGCTGAATTTCAAGATGCGCTCACCGATTTAATGTTGGAATTGGCGCATGGTCTTGTACGTGACGGCGAGGGCGCAACCAAGTTTGTGACGGTTCAAGTGGCCGGCGCAGAAACACATGCGCAGGCGTTGGAAATTGCTTTTTCGGTGGCCAACTCGCCGCTTATGAAAACGGCGCTCTTTGCCAGTGATGCCAACTGGGGACGTCTGGCGATGGCGATAGGTAAGGTGGCAACGCCGTTTGATGCTAGCCTGGTGGATCTTTTTATCGGCGACGTGTGTTTAATGCGTGGCGGGATCAAAAATCCTGAGTATCAGGAGGCCGACGGCGCTCGAGTGATGGCGGCTGAGGAGATCTTGCTACACGTCAATCTTAATGCGGGCGATTGCTCGGAGACCGTTTGGACCAGTGATTTGTCCCATGACTACATTAAGATTAATGCGGAATACCGCACCTAACCCCTAGTCTTGATCTAGATCGCTTGCAGTCACCTCGTCGTGATCGGCGTCTGTTGGAATGCTGCGGTTACCACTGGCCCACTCCCCCAAGTCAATGAGTTGGCAGCGTTCAGAGCAAAAGGGTTTATAGCGATTGGCTGCAATCCAAGCCACGGCTTTGCGGCAGATCGGGCATTGCACGATGGCGTCAGTCATGATGAATCAGATCCAAATAAAATTGATGCAGCGCGGCGACTTTGTCGTCTAAGGCCTGCTCTGAACCGGTATTTTCAATGATATCGTCTGCGAGCGCCAGTCTCTCGCGTCTTGTGGGTTGGGCATCGATAATTTGATTGATGGTCTCAAGATTACTGCCGTCCCGGGTTAGAACGCGGGCTTGTTGCAATTCAATCGGCGCGTCAACGACCAGCATTCGGTTAATGAGCGGGTTTTGTCCGGTTCCCGCGGATAACACCAGCATGGCATAGGGACTGCTCGCGGCGGTCAGCTCTGAGCTGAGCTGGTCCATGATCGGGCCATGAGTTGCACGCTCTAAAAATCGACGGGCATCCGTATCTGCGAAAATGATGCCTCGAAGTTTTGGTCGATTAAGCTCGCCTGTGCCTGTCAGGATGTCTCGGCCGAAGTGCGCCGCAATGTCGCTGAGCAGTTTTGACCCGGGCTGCACGACAGCGCGGGCCGCAACGTCTGCGTCGGCGATGGTGATGCCGAGAGCTTGGAAGCGGTTGGATACGGCGGTCTTCCCGGACCCAATACCCCCTGTTATCCCAATAATGAGGCGACTCATGCCAGATTTATGAGTTGAAAGTATTGTAGCGTGATGTCATCACCCCAGATTAAAGCCAGCCAGCCCGCGATCGCCAAATAGGGACCAAACGGAATGGGATGGTCCTTGCTCCGGCCCAACGCGATTAAGGTGAGGCCGATCAGGGCGCCAGTAAAGGAGGACAACAAAATAACGATGGGCAGGAGCTGCCAGCCCAGCCAAGCCCCCAGCATGGCGAGTAGTTTGAAATCGCCGAAGCCCATACCGTCTTTACCGGTCGCGAGTTTAAAGCCCCAGTAAACAAGCCAGAGCGACAGATAGCCCGCCATGGCGCCAATAACGGCGCTCGTCAGGTCGGTGAACCCGTCATTTAAATTTGCAAGGATGCCGAGCCACAGAAAGCTCAGGGTGATCGAGTCGGGTAGCAGGGTGGTTCTAAAATCGATCATGGCCAGCGTGATGAGCGCATAGGTGAAAAGACAGGCAAGGCCTGCATTGGCGGTAAAACCAAAGTGCTGAATCAGAAAGACGGTAGCCGCGCCGGCCGCGAGCTCAACTAGGGGGTACTCAGGCGAGATGCGTTCCGCACAATGGTTGCAGCGGCCGCGCAAAAATAAATAGCTGAGAACCGGGATGTTGTGATGGGCGCTAATCTGGGTAAGACAATTCGGGCACCGAGACCTGGGGCGAGAAAGGCTTAAAGGCATCGACGCCGGCTCAGCGGGTTCAAGCGCCAGTACAAAGTGGGCTTCTTGTTGCCACTGCTGCTCCAGCATCAGCGGTAGTCGTGTAATGACGACGTTCAGAAAGCTGCCGATTAATAAACCGAAAGTTAGATCGATGCTCGCCGCAAGGATTGGGTAGAGCTCATGCAAAAGGTGAAGCTGGTCGATCACCCGTTTATCGCGCCGCCCATCTGGAAGATGGGCAGGTACATGGCAATCATCATGCCGCCGACAACAATCCCCAGAAAGGCCATAATGATGGGCTCGATCATGCTGGTCAGGCCATCAACGGCATTATCAACCATCTCTTCGTAATAAGTTGCGGACTTATCCAGCATGGCGTCCAGTGCACCAGATTCTTCGCCGATCGATACCATTTGAACTACCATGCTCGGAAACACGTTGGCTTGACGCATGGCATAATTGAGCTGGGTCCCACCCGAGACTTCGCTTTTGATTTTAAGGATCGCGTCCTTATAGACCACATTGCCCGCGGCCCCGGATGCGGAGTCCAGTGCGTCAACCAGCGGCACGCCGGCTGCAAAGGTTGTGGATAAGGTTCGGGCAAACCGCGCGACACAGGACTTATCGATAATGTCCCCGATGACAGGCATTTTAAGGGTCAAGCGTTCTTGACCGTCTCGAAACGCTTGTGAGGTTTTGTGAAGCTGCTTATAGCCAGCATAGGTGATGCCAATGCCAATCATGATCACAACCCACCAAGCCTGCATAAACTCTGAGGCTTGAACCACCATTTGGGTAAAGGCAGGCAGCTCTCCGCCGAAGCTGCTGAACATGCTTTCAAATTGCGGAATCACCTTGATTAGAAGGATGACCGTGACAATCCCCGCGATGACCAGAACTGAGATGGGGTAGTTCATAGCGCTTTTGATTTTCGCCTTCAGTGCTTCAGACTTTTCTTTATAGGTTGCGAGGCGATCCAGCATGGTTTCGAGTGAGCCCGACTGCTCTCCCGCCGCGATCAGGTTGCAAAACAGTTCATCAAAATATTCTTTTGGTTGCGCGCTCACGGCAGCGGCAAAGCTGTTACCCCCTGAAACTTCGTTGGCGATGTTCTTAATGAGCGCTTTCATGGCAGGGTTGTCAACACCACCGGCGACAATATCAAAGGACTGCACGAGGGGCACCCCGGCTTTCATCATGGTCGCCAGTTGGCGGGTAAACAAAGCAATGTCTGCGGGTCCTATTTTCTTGCCGCCAAGTGAAAACATCGGTTTCGATCGTTTTTTAACGCTGCCCGCATTAATGCCTTGCTTTCGCAGTTGGGCCTTCACCAAGTTAACGTTACGACCCTTGGTCTCACCTGCGACTTTCTTGCCCGCTCTATCGGTGCCTTTCCAGTCAAAAATAAGGTCTTCAGCCATGGGGGTTGTTCCTAGTGACCACTGGTGACGCGATCGACTTCATTCAGGCTTGTCAGGCCCTGTTTAACTTTGAGTAGGGCCGATTGATAGATGTTCCGAAAGCCTTGCTCTTGGCAAATGCGGGAAATTTCTAGCGAATTGCCATCTTCCATGATCACTTTTGAGATTTCGGGGGTGATCTTAACGACTTCATAAACCCCGACCCGACCTTTGTACCCGCCGTTACATTTATCACAGCCCTTGGGTCCGTAGATCTCAAGCCCCGCATCCAGGTCTTCCTGGGTAAAGCCCTTCTCGAGTAGGGCGGTTGCAGGCACATCAATTTTTTCTTTACAGCTACAGAGCCTACGGGCTAGCCGCTGGGCGACAATGAGGTTAATTGAGGTTGCCAGGTTAAAGGCCGGCACCCCCATGTTACGCAGGCGCGTGATCGTTTCCGGCGCTGAATTGGTGTGCAATGTGGATAAGACCATGTGTCCGGTTTGAGCCGCTTTAATTGCAATTTCGGCGGTCTCGATATCTCGGATCTCCCCTACCATCACGATATCTGGATCTTGACGCAGGAATGACCGGAGCGCGGCCGAGAAATCCAGTCCAACCTTGGCATTGACGGGACATTGGTTAATGCCTTCTAGGTTGATTTCAACGGGATCTTCGGCGGTTGAGATGTTCAGTTCAGGCGTGTTTAAAATATTCAGGCCGGTATAGAGCGATACGGTCTTGCCCGACCCGGTTGGGCCGGTGACTAAAAACATACCTTGCGGTTTGTTTAAAGCTTCAAGGTATAAGGCCTTTTGATCATCATCATACCCTAAGGCGTCAATCCCCATTTGGGCCGCGCTGGCATCCAATATCCGCAGCACAATTTTTTCACCAAACAAAACCGGCAGGGTGTTCACCCGGAAATCGATGGATTTCGTCTTAGAGACCTTTAACTTAATGCGGCCATCTTGAGGCACTCGGCGCTCGGAGATATCCATTTGACTCATGACTTTCAAGCGCGCCGCGATCCGCGGCGATAGCGTGACCGGTGGGCTTGCGACTTCGTGCAAGATGCCGTCGGTGCGGAAACGCACTTTGTAGGATTTCTCGAAAGGCTCAAAATGTAAATCAGACGAACCAAGCCGAATGGCATTCAGCAGCATTTGGTTAATAAACCGCACCACTGGCGTATCATCGGTCGGGGCGCTGGTATCTTCCTCTTCCTGATCGGGGTCAATGGTTTCAAGATCGAGATCAACATCATCGCCGAAGTCTGTTAGGCCCTCTTCTTCAGGTTCACCTAAATGATGCTCAATATAAGCGGTGAGCTGGTCTTCGCGGACCAGGACTTCTTCGGTGGTAATCCCCGTTTGAAACTGAATGTCCGTCAGCGCCGCGCGGTTAGTGGGATCAGACACGGCCACAAAAAGACGCTTCCCGCGTTGAAAGAGCGGGAAGGCATGGTGGTCCCGAATGAGCTTCTCATTCACCAAGCCCTCAGGCACCATGCTGGGGTCCAGCGCATCTAAGTCAATGATGGGGGTGCCGAATTCACTGGCGGCGGCCGCTGCAATGGCTTCAGCGGAGACAATATTCTCTTTAACCAGGTAGGATACCAGTGGGCGCCGGGCTTTGGCCGCCTCCAAGCTATACTTTTCAGCAGCCTCTAATTCGATCAGTCCGTCTTGGATAAGGCGCCGAGCGAGGCCGCTGATGGGTTTTGGCTTTGCTGACATGATTAATGGTTCAAAGATTTAAAAGAACAGTGTAAACCCTCAAGCCCGTGATGCAACATCTGAA
>ENA-OQVM01000502-OQVM01000502.1-marine-metagenome-genome-assembly--contig:-NODE-502-length-61083-cov-5.457939_pt1 | contig 61083 bp, 53 predicted proteins | sample MGYA00237776_ERZ505498 | MGnify/ENA primary metagenome ERZ505498 (study PRJEB26159, sample SAMN06265151) | marine metagenome | isolation source: Helgoland LTER site | place: Germany:Helgoland, sampling... | reverse complement strand
AACCAAAACCTTTACTGTCGTTGAACCACTTTACAGTGCCAGAAACTCTCTCCGACATAACTAACCTCACTTATAAATAATGTATACCGTTTAAGGTGTTTAAAATATATCCAGCCTCGTAACGGGGCTAGCCTCACCTCTGTAACATTCATTGATTATCGAGATAACCGAAACCTTACAAAGGCATTACTGCATCAACTAAACAATAAAGTTTATTATGCGTTGAATTAGAATCGCGAAGTGTATGCGCTTTTTTATGATTTGGCTAATTTTTGCGCGATTTTAGGGCAAATAAAACGGAAATCTGTTTGTTTTTTGATCAATTTTCCCAAATTAGGGAAAATTTGATGGGAAAATCTGAATTCCGAGGATTTCTGCACCCTAATAAGCCGAGCGTTAGAGTATTTCGCTATGGTAGCATGTTGAGCATTAAACAGGCTTTTGATCCTTAAACTCGGGAACGATATTTGACTGAATCTCTATGACTAATAATACAACTGACAAAGATTTTGACCAGCCGCTGGAAGCCGATCAACGCAATCTGGCACTGCTGGTTTATATATTACAGGGTCTGGGTTTTGTCACCGGTGGGCTGACCTGGATTGCGGCAATGATGATCAACTATATAAAACTCGATTCGGTTAGGGATACCTGGCTAGAGAGTCATTTCCGCTGGCAGCTCAATACCTTTTGGTATGGCTTGCTGTGGTGGATTGTTGGTCTGGTGCTGTGGCTGCTTTTACTCGGCTGGTTGGTTTGGGGGCTACTGTCGCTTTGGGCTCTCTACCGCATTGTTAGAGGCGCACTTTTACTTAATGACAATAAGCCTATTCTCTTCTAGTTATTGCTTGCTGAGTTACTTCAATTGCTGGATCGGTGTTGCCCGACCCTAAGGAAACCCATGACGAATTATTCACATACTCTGGACGCTCAGCCGCAAACATTACCAGTTGGAAAGGTGGTCTGCGTGGGCAGAAATTACGCGGAACACGCCAGAGAGTTAAATAACCCGGTTCCCTCCGAGCCAGTGCTGTTTATCAAGCCGAGTACTGCGCTGGTAAAACTTGAGCAGCGGATTGCGATCCCCTCGCAGTTTGGAGTCTGTCATTTCGAAGCTGAGATGGCGGTGCTGATTGGTGAGCGATTGACCACCTGCAATGAGCAGCAAGCGGCAACTGCTATTGCAGGTGTGGGAGTGGCGCTGGATTTAACCCTGCGAGAATTGCAGTCGACACTCAAGGAGAAAAGCCTACCCTGGGAAAAGGCTAAGGCGTTTGATGGCGCCTGCCCAATGTCGGCATTTGTCAGTCTGCAGAATATTGAGGATTTGCAGAGCCAGCAGATTAAGCTGCGTCAAAACGGTGAACTGCAACAGAATAGTAATAGCGCAGATATGCTGACGCCGGTATTGCCGTTGTTGGCGTATATCAGTCAGTTTTTCACGCTCTCGCCGGGTGATATTGTATTGACTGGAACGCCAGCGGGAGTCGGGCCATTGGCTGCGGGGGATAGTTTGGAGATTTCTCTGGGCGATCAAATTAAGGTTAAGACTAATGTTGTAATAAAGGGCTTTTAAAGAGATTGATATGATATTGGAAAAAGGTATTTACAAACATTACAAAGGCAACCTTTACGAAGTACTTGGGGTTGCTCAACACAGTGAGACATTAGAGCATTTGGTGGTCTATAAAACTCTCTACGGTGATTTCAGCACCTGGGTTCGACCACTGGATATGTTTCAGGAGACTGTGGAGAGAGATGGCGAGCAGGTTGCTCGTTTTGAGTTTGTTGAATCAAGCAATTAGAATTTAGGGATTAACAGTAGCCATTAATTATGTTGTTTATTACCTCCGGAGTAGCTATTCCCGACAGCGAGATTGAGTTGACCGCGGTTCGCTCGCAGGGGCCGGGTGGGCAAAACGTCAATAAGGTCTCGTCGGCGATCCATCTGCGTTTCGATATTAATCAATCCTCTCTGCCGGATGTTTTTAAACAGCGGTTGCTGAAAATCAGTGATCAGCGTATCTCCAAAGATGGCATTATTGTGATCAAGGCGCAGACCACGCGCAGCCAGGAAAAAAATCGCGGCGAGGCGCTAGAGCGTTTACAGCAACTGCTGATGCAGGTGACTTACACGCCTAAAGTTCGCCGTCCCACGCGACCTACAAAAGGCTCGCAAAAGCGCCGTGTGGACAAGAAAACTCGACACGGGAAGCAGAAAGCTCTGCGTTCAAAGGTCTCGCCAGACTCATAAGGTTGCTAGGTATCCCGCTGTTCCAAGTGTAAACTGCGCCGATTAAAGTCAACGGTCAGTCCCATGTCAGAATCCCAGAGTCACCCATTCGATAGCCTAGGCCCCGATCTGTTAATAGATTCGGTTGAGAGCCTCGGCTTTGTCAGTGATGGCCGTTTTCTGGCGCTTAACAGTTATGAAAATCGCGTCTATCAAATTGGCATCGAAGACGAGACGCCGATGATCGCCAAGTTCTACCGTCCCGGGCGCTGGTCTCGCGAGCAGATTCTTGAAGAGCACCAGTTCTGCTATGAGTTGCTTGAGCAGGAGCTACCGGTGGTTGTGCCCTGGAGAAATTCTCAGGGTGGCAGTCTTAACAGCTATGGCGATTTTACTTTTGCTCTCTACGAGCGCAAAGGAGGCCGTGCTCCGGAATTGGATAATCTCGATAATCTTTTTATTCTCGGGCGGTTGATGGGTCGTATCCATGGTATCGGCGCAACTAAGCCTTTCAAACACCGTCCGCAGCTGGATGCTCAGGGCTTTGGCTGGGATTCCTATAAGCTGATCAGCGAGCAATTTATTCCCGAAGGGCTGCGCCCGGCGTACGATAGTCTGGCGCTGGATATCTTAAAAAAGATCGAGCAAATTCTTGAGGACTATGGCGAGATCAAACGTATTCGGGTGCACGGTGACTGTCACTCGGGGAATATTTTGTGGCGCGATGACAATCCGCATTTTGTCGACTTTGACGATGCGCGAATGGCGCCGGCAATACAGGATTTATGGATGCTGCTGTCCGGCGATCGCCATGAGCAGACGATACAGATGGCTGAGATTGTCGAGGGCTACAATGAGTTTTATGAGTTCGATGTTCGAGAGTTAAAGCTGATTGAAGTGATGCGCACGCTGCGAATAATGCACCACAGCGCCTGGATCGCCAGACGCTGGTCCGATCCGGCTTTCCCTATGGCATTTTCCTGGTTTAATTCGCCGCGCTACTGGAGCGAGCATATTCTTCAGCTTCGAGAGCAGTTGGCGGCTCTCAATGAACCGCCAATAGAACTGATGGGTTAGTGTTGTTTATCCGCAAAGGTTACCAACTCTTTTTACCAGCTATAGTTTACCCCAATGGTCAACTGGCTATCAGATTTCTCTGTGTCCGCCGCCGGCTGATTGTCATAGATCCATTCCAACTTTATTTCGGTAAACAGGTTTTCTACCACCGGGACCTTAAAGCCCAGATCAGCTCTGATGTCGGAGTCACTTAAATCGGTCAGGGCGATAAATATCTTATGGCTGTGGAACAGCTCAATATTATTCAGCACCCGAGTGCGGTAGTCGGCGGACCAGCTCCAGGTCAGGCGGCGGTCTGAGGTTTGATCTTCAAGGTCTTCACTGATCCACAGTAAACCAGTCTCTGCCGATAGTGCGGTGGATTCAGATTCCCAGAACTGTCGACCGATGGCGCTACCTATATAGTAGTATTGGTCGATGGCGCGCTCTTCGTTGGCGCCAAATGAGACGCTGTTGCTCCAGAACCATTGATCCTGAAAGAACCAGTCTATTCCGTAGCCCAGAGCATACTCAGTATTCGGCGATGAGCCGTTGAGGCTGTGGGTTTCATAGTTGAGGTTCGAGCGGTGACGAAAGTCACCCTCTCGCCACTCTACACTGCTATCAAGATCCCAGTCTTCACGTTCCTGGTTGCCGCTGGCATAGGCGCCGGTAAAGGACAGGCTACCGTTATAAGTGTTGCTGAAAACCTCCGTCGGCTGTTCGCCAAAGGGTTCCCCATTGATTGAGGCGACCTGTTCCTGAGCAATAGTCAGCGTGCCAAAACTATCTGAATTCCAAATCACATGAGTTTCGGTCTGTTGGTTGAGCTGGCCCTGAATAATGTCGCCATTGGTCAGGGTGATTTGATCTGCTGAGGTGGCGGTTGCCAGTGTCAGAGATGCAAAAAGAGCTGCCATCCAAATTAGACTTCGCTTCGTAAAACTTCCATATCGCATTGTTGCCTCCTGAGGGATAAAAGGCGAGTGGTGGTGTTTGGTTGAGGTCGGCTATTTTACAGATTTTGCCAAGATGGTCATTACTAGTCGAAAATTACTTTATCTTTCTAGTGGTTAATCAGTAGAATGCCGTTGCATGGACATTGGCCAATTGCCGACCAACATTATTTGACGTTATTAGAGAGTTTGAGGAGAAAAAAATGAGCGAATTTCCGACAGAGTTGAAATATGCCAGCAGTCACGAGTGGGCTAGATTGGAAAGTGATGGCAGTGTGGTTATTGGCATTACAGATCACGCACAGGACGCTCTGGGCGACGTTGTTTACATTGAGCTGCCTGAAATGGGTGCCAGTGTAGATGCCGGGTCTGAAGTTGCGGTTATTGAGTCGGTTAAAGCGGCCTCTGATATTTATTCTCCAGTGACCGGTGAAGTGGTTGAGATTAATCCGGCCCTTGAAGATGAGCCGGAAACAGTGAACAGCTCGCCCTACGCCGATGGTTGGTTATTCCGTGTAATGCCAACAGATACAGGCAGCATGGATGATCTGATGGATGCTGATGGTTATGCGGCTTCTGTCGAAGAGTAATATTTTCTGTTAGGTCTTTGAATTGGGCCTGAGAGTAAAAAGCCTCGATATTTATCGGGGCTTTTTTGTAGGCTGGTTTTTATTCGCGACTCGGATGAAAATCAGTCACGCAGGGAGATAATTGGCCACTGCTGGTCTTTCGCTTTATCTCGTAATCGATCACAGGGGTCAACCGCAACCGGGTTATCAACTTCGAAAAGTAGCGGTAGATCATTGGCCGAGTCACTGTAAAACCAGCTGCCCTCAAGAGTCTCGGACTCTTCTTGTAGCCACTCTTTAAGTCGGATTACTTTGCCCTGTTGGTAGGTGGGGGTGCCGACAACCCTCCCGGTGTAGCGGCCATCGGCAATTTCAGGCTCCGCCGCCAAAAGTTCTGTAACCCCCAAGCTGTGACAGATAGGTTCGACAACAAAGCGATTGGTTGCGGTGATAATCAGTAGCCGGTCACCGGCCTCACGATGCTTTTTAAGCAGAGCCTGAGCCTTGGGCAATTGCATAGGTGCAATCACCTGTTGCATAAACTTTGTGTGCAGTTCGTGCAGCTCGGTCATGGGTATTTCGGTGAGCGGGCGCAGAGAAAATTCTAAATAAGCGAAAATATCCAAACTACCGGCAACGTAATCAGCGTAGAATTGGTCGTTAGCTTTTTGGAACTGCTGCGCGTCAACGCGCTGCTCGGCAACTAGAAATTCCCCCCAGCTGTGGTCACTGTCCCCAGCTATCAGGGTGTTGTCTAAGTCGAATATAGCGAGAGCCATGGAATTTAGTCCGGTTAGGTTTCTGTGTTCGGCAGGATAACCATGCAGCTCTGTTGTCTCAAGAGAAAATTGCCGCGACCCCGAGACTGTGGAACAATAAGATTAAAATAAAAGGGTGATGTACTTTGGTTGATAAGGATGGTTTCCGCTCAAATGTCGCTATTGTTATAGGTGATGGCAATGGCAGATTGTTTTGGGCAAAAAGGCTCGGTCAGACTGCTTGGCAATTCCCTCAGGGCGGAATTGATCGTGGGGAAAGCGTTGAGGATGCCCTCTATCGCGAGCTCTATGAAGAGGTCGGTCTTGAGTCTGGCGACGTCAGTGTTATTCAGCGTTCGAAAAAATGGCTGAGATATCATATCCCCCAACAGATGCAGCGCAAGCACTCCAAGCCGCTGTGTATCGGTCAAAAGCAGCGCTGGTTTTACTTACAGATGAACTGTGATCCGGACAAGATTCGTTTCGATACTAGCGGAAGCCCAGAGTTTGATGATTGGCAGTGGGTCAATTATTGGTATCCAGTCAATTCGGTTATTTCATTTAAGCGAACAGTCTATCGCAACGCCTTGCAGGAGTTCTCTGCGGCGAATGCCCACCTTCAAACCCAACAGGCGGTTTAACTATGTTGGCGTCATTGCGCAATATAGTTCAGGAGGTCAACAGTGCTCGAAATCTCGGGCAGGTTCTGAGTATTATCGTCAAGGAAGTAAGCACGGCCATGCAGGCTGGTGTTTGCTCGGTCTATCTATTTGATGAATCTGATCAGCGCTATGTGCTGATGGCCAGTAAAGGCCTGCGCGGTGAATCGATTGGCAAGGTGCGGTTGGCGATGCGCGAAGGTCTGGTCGGACTGGTTGCCGCTCGAGAAGAGCCGCTCAATCTTGAGAATGCCGACAAACATCCCAACTTCGCCTATTTTGAAGAGACTGGCGAAAGTCCCTTTCACTCGTTTCTCGGTGTTCCGATTATCCATCACCGCAAGGTGTTGGGTGTTCTGGTTCTGCAGGAGGAAAGCCAGAGAAAATTTGGCGATGAGGAAGAGGCTTTTGTGGTTACCGTCTGCGCCCAGCTATCTGGTGCCATCGCCCATGCCGAGGCGACCGGTGCTCTGCGACAATTGGCTTCAGCGGGGCGCGGTAAAAGTCGCGAGGCGCTGTTTCGCGGTATTCCCAGTTCTCCGGGGGTGGGTATTGGCCGTGTGGTGCTGGTTTCAGACACTGCAGATTTGGCCGCGGTTCCCGAGCGTTTTATCAAAGATAGCTCGGCTGAAATTGAGATTTTCCGCACCGCGCTTGAATCGGCCAAAAAGGATATGCGCAATCTGGGTGAGGGTTTGGAGAGCAAGCTTAGCTCGGAAGAGATGGCGCTGTTTGAAGTCTATATTCGTATGCTCGATGACCGCTCGCTGGGTGGTGAGGTAATCGCGGCGATTATTGCTGGACAGGCTGCTCAGAGTGCCTGGAGTTCGGTTATTCTTAAGCATGTACGTACCTTCCAGAAAATGGATGACCCCTATTTGCGTGAAAGAGCTGCCGACGTTAATGATTTGGGTAAGCGCGTATTAGGCTACTTGCAGCGCAATCAGAAAAAATCCCTGCCGCTGCCGCGACGAATTATTTTAGTCGGTGAAGATCTCTCTGCTTCAGCGCTGGCAGATATTCCAGTCAGCCGTTTAGTAGGCATTGTCTCCGTCAAAGGGTCGAGCAACTCGCATATGGCGATTGTTGGGCGAGCACTGGGTGTGCCCACGGTAATGGGCGCGGTGGATCTCCCCTGGGCTGAGATGGAGGGGCATGAATTAATTATTGATGGCTTTAGTGGCGATGTAATCAGCCGCGCCAGCCGCAGTATGCGTCGTGTCTACCTCGAGCGTCAGCGAGAGGAAAAACAGCTCGCCAAAGACCTTGAAAAGCTTCGCGATATTCCCTGTGTGACGCCGGATGGTGTTCCTCTGTCGCTGTGGATGAATACCGGTTTGCGCCAAGATATTGCCATAGCGCTAAAAAGCAGCGCTCAGGGGGTTGGTCTGTACCGAACAGAAATTCCCTTTCTTATGCGCTCCAGTTTCCCGACAGAAGATGAACAGACGGTTATCTATCGAGAACAGCTGCAGGGTTTTGCGCCCCAGCCGGTGACCATGCGAACACTGGATATTGGTGGTGACAAAGATCTGCCCTATTTTCCTATTGAAGAGGAAAATCCCTTTCTGGGTTGGCGTGGTATTCGTATTTCTCTCGATCATCCGGAAATTTTTCTTGCCCAGATTCGCGCTATGTTGCGCGCCAGTGAAGGGCTGAATAATCTGCGCATTATGCTGCCGATGATCAGCAGTGTGCCGGAATTGGATAGCGCTCTCGAGTTGATTGATCGCGCCTACAATGAGCTGTTGCAGGAAGAGGGTTACAGTATTCAGCGACCGCAGGTCGGCGCCATGATTGAGGTTCCGGCGGCGGTCTATCAGGTTAAAGAGTTGGGTAGGAAGGTAGATTTTCTCTCTGTAGGCACCAATGACCTGACCCAGTATCTACTGGCGGTTGATCGAAATAATCCCCGCGTGGCGAACCTCTATCACGCGCTGCACCCCTCGGTATTGCGCGCGCTAAAAATAATCCATGAACAGGCGACTGCAGTGAACTGCCAGATCAGTGTCTGTGGTGAGGTTGCCGGTGATCCTCTCGGGGCAGTGGTACTACTCGGCTTGGGTTATGAGAATCTGTCAATGAGTGCCAACAGCCTGTTAAAAGTTAAGTCGATGTTAAATCAGGTCTCGAAAAGTGAAGCGCGCATTCTCGCCAAGCGTGCCCTGCGTATGTCAGATGCCAGTTCGGTATCGGTATTTCTCTCCGATGCTCTCAACCGCCCAGAGCTCTCAAAACTCTATCGCCCAGTGTTGGTCGACAAGTCCTAGCCGGTCAGTCTAGAGTAGAATTTAGACTTGAGGGCTAATTTATATTGATAATATTCGCTCGTCTGCGTAGCCGATAGATGCATAAAAAGCTATGATCTGCGCAGAATAAATTCTCGGGAATAGAGATGTTAAATTATCCAGCTATAGATCCTGTCGCACTCTCCGTGGGGCCTTTTAGCCTGGGCGATACTGTCCTTGGACCTCTTCAGGTTCACTGGTATGGCATTATGTATCTGCTCGGCTTTGGCCTGGCTTGGATGCTGGCGGTGCGCAACAGTCAGCGCCCCTGGTCGCCAATCAAAAAAGCTCAGGTGGAAGACGTAATTGTCTACGGTGCCTGGGGGGTGATTCTCGGCGGCCGATTTGGTTATATGTTTTTCTACAGTGCCGATAAATGGCTCGCTGATCCCGGTATGATCCTGCGTATTTGGGAGGGCGGTATGTCTTTCCATGGTGGCCTGATCGGTGTCGCCATCGCCATGATGATTTTTGCGCGCAAGCATCATGTATCTTTTTTAGGGCTTGCGGATTTTGTTGTTCCGCTGGTTCCCGGTGGTCTGTTCTTTGGTCGTCTGGGTAACTTTATCGGTCAGGAGCTCTGGGGTCGTCCCACTGATATGTCCTGGGGAATGATTTTCCCCGCCGATCCGGAACAGCTTGCCCGTCATCCGTCACAGCTTTACGAGGCCTTTTTAGAGGGGCTGGTATTGTTTTTTGTCATCAACTGGTTTGCCAGAAAGCCACGGCTGTTTGGTGAAATCTCTGGGTTATTTTTAATTTTCTACGGTCTGTTCCGCTTTGCGGTGGAATTTGTCCGTCAACCAGATCCTCAGTTCACGGACCAGTCCGCACTGTTTGAATGGCTGGGTTGGATGACTCGTGGTCAAACCCTCTGCATTCCAATGGTCCTGTTAGGGCTGTGGATGATGCGCAACAGTTTGAGAGTACTTTTTACTCGCAAGACTATAGTTTAGCCGCAAGGCATAAAAGGGCTTTTAAATAATGAAGCAGTATTTGGATTTAGTTAGACATATTCGCGATCACGGCGTAAAGAAAGAAGACCGCACCGGTACTGGCACCACCAGTATCTTTGGGTATCAGATGCGCTTTGATCTAAGCGAGGGATTCCCGCTGGTGACCAGCAAAAAAGTCCACCTCAAATCTATTCTCCACGAATTACTGTGGTTTATCCGCGGTGATACCAATATCCGCTATCTGGTTGAAAATGGTGTTGGCATCTGGAACGACTGGCCCTTTCAAAGCTGGCTGCGTAAAACCGGGGAAGAGGATTCTTACCCGATGTATTCGCTAGAGTGGAAAGAGAAGAAGAAAGAATTTATCCAACGTATTAAAGACGATGCCGCCTTTGCTGAAGAGCACGGCGATCTCGGCCCGGTCTATGGTCGCCAGTGGCGGAATTTTGAAGGCGTGGATCAGCTTGCCCAGCTGGTTGAAGATATTAAATCCAATCCCGACTCCAGACGTCTAATCGTCTCGGCATGGAATCCAAAGGATATTCCGGTGATGGTTAAATCCGGACTACCGCCCTGCCACAGCCTATTTCAGTTTTATGTCACAGAGGGCCGCCTCTCCTGTCAGCTCTATCAGCGCAGTGCCGATGTATTCCTTGGCGTGCCGTTCAATATTGCCTCCTACGCAATACTGACGCTGATGATTGCTCAGGTGACCGGCTTAAAGCCCGGTGACTTTGTCCACACCTTTGGCGATGCCCACTTATATAGTAATCATATGGATCAGGTTGAAGAGCAGCTGTCGCGAACCACCTTCCCGCTGCCGACGCTGGCGATAAATCCGGACGTCGACAATCTATTTGATTTTGTCTTTGAAGATTTTGAACTGCTCGATTATCAGTCCCATGGCCCAATTTCTGCACCGGTGGCTGTCTGATGAAAATTTCCTTAATTGTTGCCGTCAGTCGCAATGGCGTTATTGGTATTGATAACCAGCTGCCCTGGCATCTGCCCGAAGACCTTAAATATTTTAAATCGGTCACCATGGGCAAGCCGATTATTATGGGCCGCAAGACCTATGATTCGATTGGTCGGCCACTGCCCGGGCGCACCAATATAGTGATCACCCGCGACAGCAGCTGGCAGGCCGAGGGTGTCGAAGTCGCGCATACCCTGGCCCAGGCCATGACGCTGGGGCGTTTAGCCTGTGCCAATGCCGGTGCTGATGAAGCCATGGTTATTGGCGGCGAACAGATTTATCGCATGACCTTACCGGCCGCTGACCGGCTCTATCTGACCGAGGTGCAGGCTGAAGTTGAGGGCGATGCATTTTTCCCCGAGTTCGATGCCAAAGAGTGGCAGCAGGTCAGTGAACAATTGCCAGAAATTACCGATACCCATCCGTATCGGTATTTAGTTCTTGAGAGAATAAAAAAGTAGTTGTTACATAAGGTAACAAAGGACATAGTACGCTTTGTCATCTATTACTTATTTAAGCCGTCAAATTGATTCTTGAACGGCAGACTGTTACAAAGGTGTCCGAAAATAAATTGTCAGGATTTGGAGGGGTGCTACAGTTCCAACTCTGACATCGAAAGATCATCAATCCGATAGACCCAAGTTGAGGGAACTATGAAAAACCAACCACTAAAGGCACTGGCATTAATTGCCGTACTTGCCAGTGGCACAACTGCTTTTGCAGTTCAGGCCGCAGAAGTAAGTGATGTGTTAAAAGCCGGCGCCAGTAAAGTTCAGGCGGCAAAAAATGCACAGTCAACAGTCGACGGCATTGCCGATAAGACCGATGGCCTGCTGCAGGAATTTAAGCAAGTTAACAAGCAGATAGAGAGTCTGCGCGTTTATAACTCACAGCTCGAACGTCAAATCGCCAGTCAGAAGCAAATGATGGCCGAGCTCGAAGAGTCTATTGAGAACGCAACTATAATTGAGCGAGGCATCTCGCCACTTATGGAAAGCATGCTTAAAGGTCTTAAAGAGTTTATTGCTCTGGACGTTCCTTTCAAGAAAGCCCAGCGTCAAGAGGCAATCGAAGTTCTGTTTGATAACCTCGACAGCGCCAAGTTTTCTGCGGCTGAAAAATTCCGTCAGATTCTTGAAGTTTACGATATCGAGTCTGAGTACAGCCTGTCACTTGAAACCTATCGCGATTTGGTAGATATCAACAGCGATGGTTCTGAAGTTGAAGTGGACCTGCTGCGTATCGGTCGTGTTGCATTGATGTATCAGACAAAAGATAAGTCACAAACCGGAGCCTGGAACAAAGCGACCAATTCTTGGGAAACGCTAGGTTCTGACTACCGCCGTCCTGTAGACCACGGCATTCGTATCGCTAAGAAGTTAGCGCCGCAGGATGTTCTGGAAATGCCAATTACTGCCCCGGAGACAGCACAATGAACATGAAATTCGTTAAAGTTTGTGCCGCTTTCATCGCTGCTGCTTCTCTAAGCATGCCAGCCCTGGCACAGGATGCAAAAACCCTTGATGAGCTACTGCAGATGATTCAGAGCTCGAAGATTTCAGAATCTGCAGAGTATCGTCAGCGCGAAGCTGACTTTAAGCGCGATCAGCGCAAGCAGGCTTCACAGCTAACTCAGGCAAAGAAGACTAAAGATGCCGAAGAGCGTCGTTCAGATCGTCTTGAGCAGAATATCCGCGACAACGATATCAAGCTTGCCGCACTGCGCGAACAGCGTGATAAGCGTCTTGGCTCGCTTAAAGAGCTATTTGGACACCTAACCGGTGCCGCTGGTGATATCCGTGCCAACCTGACTCAGTCAGTTGTCAGTGCACAGATTCCTGGTCGTACAGAGTTCCTCGATGAGCTGATTGAAAAGATGAGCAGCGACACGCGCCTACCTTCAATCCTCGATATCGAAAAACTTTGGTATGAGCAGCAGCGTGAAATGGTTGAAAGTGGCCGAGTGGTTAAATTTAACCGCACGGTTCTGCGAGCTGATGGTTCACAGGAAGAGATGGAAGTTGTCCGTGTTGGTACTTACAACCTGATGGCCGACGGAATGTACCTTGAGTACAGCCCGGAAAACGGTCTGGTTTCTGAATTGGCACGACAGCCTTCAGGACATCAGGGCAGCGCGGCTGATCTTCAGGAAGCGGTTGAAGGCTTCACCAAGGTTGGTCTCGATCCTACTGGCCCACTAGGTGGCGGTCTGTTGCGTGCACTTATCAATACTCCTACTCTGGTTGAGCGCTGGCACTTTGGTGGCATCGTTGGTTATGTCATCACCGGTGTATTTGTTGTCGCTATCTTCTTAGCCATATGGCGCTTTGTTTTCTTGCAGGGTGTTTCCCGCAAGGTATCTGCTCAGCTTAAGGCTCCGGAAACAGCTAATATTGATAACCCACTGGGTCGTGTACTGGCCGTTTCTCAGGCCAACCCAGGTCTGGATGCAGAGTCGCTGGAACTCAAGCTTCACGAGGCCGTGCTTAAAGAGCGCCCCTCGATTGAGTCTGGTTTAAGCCTGCTGAAGATTATTGCCATGGTTGCCCCACTGTTGGGTCTGCTAGGTACAGTAACCGGTATGATTATTACCTTCCAGATGATTACCCTATTCGGCGCTGGCGATCCCAAGGCGATGGCTGGCGGTATTTCTCAGGCATTGATTACTACAGTTCTGGGTCTGGTTGTCGCCATCCCAACGGTATTGATGCACACACTGGTCAACGGAAAAGCGCAGCGTATTCTTCATGTACTTGAAGAGCAGAGTGCTGGCATTGTGGCTGGTTCAGTAGAGGGTCGCTAAGATGTTTTTTGTTGATACTCTGGCAGAAGTTGGAAAGTTTATGGATTCAGGCGGGATGGTCCTCTGGGCCATCGTCGTACTGTTGTTCGTGATGTGGACTCTCCTCTTTGAGCGTATGTGGTATCTCAAATCCGACGTTAGCCAGGATGTACAGGGTGCTCTTGATGTTTGGGAAGCGCGCGACGAGCGCAAATCCAAACGCGCTCACCAGATCAGAGAGCAGTTGATCTCTGAAGTGAGTGTAAAGATCGACGAAAACCTTATGATGATTAAAACACTGGTTGCTCTGGCACCACTGTTTGGTTTGCTGGGAACAGTGACCGGAATGATCGTGGTATTTGACGTTATGGCATTCACTGGCGGCGGCGACGCCAAGGCGATGGCTGGCGGTGTTTCTCAGGCAACTGTACCGACAATGTCGGGAATGGTTGCCGCTCTATCCGGCGTGTTTGGCATGACCTATGTCGAGCGCTCTGCAGAGCGAGAGAAGCATCTGTTGGAAGATCACCTGACCATGGATCACTAACTGGAGCCTGTCAGAGACAAGGTTTCTGTGAGAGAAAACTATGCGCAATAGAACAAATGGATCACAACCTCAGGGCGAAGCAATTGATTTGACCCCAATGCTGGACGTGGTTTTTATCATGCTGATCTTTTTTATTGTTACAGCATCTTTTATCAAACTGCCCGGTGTCGAGGTTAATAAAGTCGACGCCGATACGGCACAGTCCTACAAAAAAGTAGGCATCTTGGTAGCGATTAGCGATAACAATGAAATTTGGATTGATAAAAAGCGCGTTGAAACTACCGCGTTAAAAATCAATCTAAGCAGGTTGTACAACGAAAATCCTAAGGGCGGCATGGTTATCCAGGCCGACAATGAATCAAATATTGAAGTGGTCGCCAAGGTCGCTGATGTCGCACAAGACATCGGCATCCGTCCGGTGGCAATTTCAGTAGAAAAAGACTGAGTTAATAAGTATGGCTGTTATCAGAGTTGGTATTTCTGCTGCACTTGGAGTTCTGGTTACCTTTGCATTGATTATTTTGATGTACAAGCTGATCGACTCGGGCAATAAAGATCTTGATGAAAAAGAAACGATTAAAATCGCTGACTTTCTTCATGTCGATAGACAGTTGACCGAGAATGCAAAACAGACTCAAGTTGAGAAGCCCGAAGATCCGGAGACACCTCCACCGGAAATTCCCGAAGACAATATAGAGTTTGAAGTCCCCGAAAATGCGATTAGCATGGCGGCACCCTCAGCCAATGCCAATCTTAAGATTGGTGGCGCTGGTGGCTTTGCCCGAGACTCCGACTATATTCCTGTGTATGTTCCTCAGCCGCAGTATCCGCGCCGGGCTCAGACACGAGGCAAAGAGGGTTACGCGGTTATCGAAGTGATTATTACCACTACTGGTGGTACCCGTGATCCGAAAATGATTGAAGAATTTCCGGAAGGCTGGGGATTTGGTCGCGCAGCGCTTAGAGCGGCATCCAAGCTAAAGTACAACCCACGGGTTGTCGATGGCGTAGGCCAGGAAGTTCCGGGTGTGTTGTATAAATTTACTTTCCAGATGGCAAAATAAGGAGTAACTGATGTCTAGAAGCACAAAAATTCTAGCCGTATTCGGCGCTGCTTTTGTTTTGCCGCTAATGGTGGCAGTGGTTGATCCGCAGTCGTCATTAAATACCTCGGTATTTGCAGCAGAAGAAAAGAAAGAACCTAAATACAAAGATGTAAAAACCCGCAAACGTCAGTCAGTTGGTGCTAGATGTGCCAAGGCTCTGGAAAAAGTTCAGCCGGTACTCGAAGAAGAGAACTGGGCTGTTGCACTTGAGATGTTAAATGACATCGAGGCGAACGTTAAAACCTGTAGTAGCGATTACGAGCAGACGCAGGTGTGGAAATTTGCTGCTTATGTCCACTATTCGTTGGAAGACTATAACAGCGCTATTCGTTCCTACAAACGTGTAGTAGACGGTATTGGTACGCCACCAGAATTAAAGCTCGATACTCGCTACACACTGGCGCAGCTCTATACAGTTCAAGAAGACTATCGCAATGCAGCCTTGCAGTTGGAAGCCTGGATGCAGGAGTCAGCGATTATTGGTGCCGATGCGCGAATGTTACTGGCGCAAATCTACTATCAGTTGGAGCGCAAGACAGAATCACTGCAAATGGTTAATGCGGCGATTGCCGATGTTGAATCTAAAGATATTCTTCCTAAAGAGGGTTGGTGGGGCTTGCAGCGCGTTCTTTACTATGAAAAGAACAACTATCCCAAGGTAACTAGCATTCTAGAGCAGCTAGTGAAACACTATCCCAAGTGGACTTACTGGCGTCAACTCGGTGGTATGTACGGACAGCGCGAGCGCGAGATGGATCGCCTAGTAGCTACCGAAGTTGTCTACCTAAATGGTGAGCTGACCAAAGAAACCCAGGTGATGAGCATGGCTTATATGTATCTGGGAGCCGAAGTTCCCTACCGTGCAGCGAATATTATCGAAAAGGGGATGATCGACGGGGTTGTTAAGAGCTCTGCGAAGAACCTCGAAGTGCTAGGCACAGCCTGGTATCAGTCAAAAGACCTTAACAACGCGGTAAAAGCGCTAGAGAGTGCCTCGAAGAAATCTGATACGGGTAATCTTCAGGCTCGCCTGGCCGGCATCTACCTGGATCTTGGTCGCGACTCTGAAGCCTATCGCGCAGCCAGACGTGCAGCCAAAAAGGGCGGCGTAAAACGCCCGGAGGCTAACTACCTGGTGATGGGTAATGCGCTGATCAACCTGCACTGTTACAAGGATGGTGTTGCCGCCTTTAAGAAATCCCTTAAAGTTGCCAAGACTGAAAAGAGTAAGCGCTATCCCAAGCAGTGGATTCGTTACGCTGACACTGAAGGTGCTCGATTACAGAAACTTCGTGATGTAGGTGCTACGGTTCCAAGCTGTAGTAAGTAAAGCTTCAGATACAAAGTAGAAATAAAAAAGCCCGGTGCTCATAGAGTCCCGGGCTTTTCTTTAGCTGTTATAAAACGCAGCTCTCGTAACTCTAATAACTACAACTGAGTCAGATCTCGCACTGCACCCTTATCGGCACTGGTGGCCAGTTTGGCATAGGCTTTAAGGGATGCTGAAACCTTGCGTGGACGATCCTCCACCGGCTTCCAGCCCGCCTTGTCCTGCGTCTCACGACGGCTGGCAAGTTCTTCATCAGAAACCAATACATCAATACTGCGATTTGGGATATCAATACGTATGATATCACCCTGCTGAACCAGACCAATATTGCCGCCAGCACCAGCTTCGGGTGAAACATGGCCAATGGATAAACCCGAGGTACCGCCAGAAAAACGACCATCGGTAATCAGCGCGCAGGCCTTGCCGAGATTTTTCGATTTGATATAGCTAGTTGGGTAGAGCATCTCCTGCATACCGGGACCACCGCGTGGGCCCTCATAGCGAACGATAACCACATCTCCGGCCTTTACTTCATCGTTTAGGATACAGGCTACAGCCTCATCCTGGCTTTCAGTAATAAACGCCGGGCCTTCAAATACATGGATAGACTCATCTACGCCAGAGGTTTTAACCACACAGCCATCGGGTGCCAGATTACCGGTTAACACAGCTAGGCCGCCTTCAAGACTAAAGGCATTTTCCAGATTGCGAATACAGCCATTGGCACGATCCGCATCCAGAGATGGCCATCTGGTGCTCTGGCTAAAGGCCGTCTGAGTGGGAATGCCCGCTGGGCCCGCTTTGTAAAAAGTTTTTACCTCTTCACTGACCTGACCACTGACAATATCCCATTTTTCCAACGCTTCTTTTAGCGTCGCAGAATGAACCGTGGGTATATCACCGTGAATAAGACCGGCGCGTTCGAGTTCGGCCAAAATACCCATAATGCCACCAGCGCGATGAACATCTTCGACATGGTATTCCGGCGTATTCGGTGCCACCTTACAGAGTTGCGGTACAACACGAGACAGGCGATCGATATCCGCCATATCAAATTCAATACCGGCTTCTTGAACTGCGGCTAAAAGGTGCAGGATAGTATTGGTAGAACCACCCATGCAGATATCCAGCGTCATGGCATTTTCAAAGGCCTTAAAGTTGGCGATTGAACGGGGCAGCACCGAGTAATCATCATGGTCGTAATGCTGGCGAGCCAGCTTAACAATAGTGCGACCGGCTTCCTGAAACAGTTCGCGACGATCGGAGTGAGTGGCCAGCACCGTGCCATTACCGGGCAGGGAAAGGCCCAAGGCCTCAGTTAGACAGTTCATGGAATTGGCGGTAAACATACCAGAGCAAGAGCCGCAGGTAGGGCAGGCAGAGCGCTCGTATTCAGCGACTTTCTCATCACTGGCTTCGTCATCAACGGCGATAACCATGGCATCAACCAGATCGAGTTTATGATCGGCGAGCTTGGTTTTACCGGCTTCCATAGGACCACCGGAAACAAAAACAACCGGAATATTCAGGCGCATAGCCGCCATCAACATGCCCGGAGTAATCTTGTCGCAGTTGGAAATACACACCAGCGCGTCGGCGCAGTGAGCATTGACCATATACTCTACCGAGTCGGCAATAATATCTCGCGAGGGCAGCGAGTAGAGCATACCGTCATGACCCATAGCGATACCGTCATCCACCGCAATGGTGTGGAACTCGCGGGCAATACCGCCAGCTTTGGCAATCTCTGCCGCCACCAGATCACCCATGTCTTTTAGGTGAACATGACCGGGCACAAATTGCGTATAGGAGTTGGCGATAGCGATCATCGGCTTATTAAAGTCGTCATCTTTCATGCCGGTGGCGCGCCAAAGAGCTCTGGCTCCCGCCATGTTGCGACCTTGGGTGGTAGTGTGGGAACGATACTTAGGCATTGCTTGTCTCATGGGAAATTTTTATTGGTGTGAAGGATAACAGAAACTGGGTGGCTGATGAATGTGGGCGTTTAAATTAAATCCTTGCTGCTGTATGAAATGTGGGTGACAATTTGTCGAGTAATTAAAAGGACATAAAATGCAGATCAAAATAGATAAATCTGAAGCAATTCCTAAAATCATTCATCAGATTTGGTTGGGGCCTCTAGAGCCTCCAACAGAAGTCATGCAAACATGGAAAGAGCTCCACCCTGAATGGGAATATTTATTGTGGAGCGAAAATAATTTACCGCAATTAAAAAATCAACAAGCCTTTGATAAGTCGAAAGCTTTCACCCAAAAAGCCGATATTCTAAGGTACGAGCTCCTCTACCATTACGGCGGTATTTTTGTTGATGCGGATGAGCACTGCATCAAACCGATAGATAGCCTTTTTGAAAAGATACGTCAGAATAACTGTGACTGCTTTGCAGTGTATGAGCGCGGAAGCTCAGGGTTAATTGCAAATGGCATTATGGGCTGTACGGCTAAAAATGCCTTTATGGAAAAAATGACTGACGAAATTGATATTGATGAAAAAGGTGATCCATGGGAGCTTGTAGGTCCAAAATATCTCACCGCTATGATGGAAAAATATCAGCCCGCCGCGCATATTTTCCCCTCCAAGGTTTTCTTACCTATTCACTTTAGAGACAAAGATCAGCGTAATATTGATATAGAGGAATTGAAGAAAGACCCAGAAATTTATGGCATCCAATTGTGGGGCACCACTACCTCCGCATACAGGCCAAAATTTCTAACATCGCCAATATTATTTTTGCGCTATCTATTAAAAAAGCTCAGAAAAAAGACGTTTGTTATTTCCTAAGCAATTATATGGGTTTACTAAAGATTCGTGACTGGCGCTGATAGTTATACAGCGATTGTTTTTCAGCGGGCAGATCACTGAGGGCCGCTTCAGAAAAGCCCTGCTCTCTAAACCAGTGGGCAGTCTGGGTTGTCAGCACAAAGAGTGTTTTCAAACCGCTGTCAGTGGCATCTTTTTCGAGACATTTAAGCAGGCGCGAAGCAATCCCCTGATTGTGAAATTCAGGATGAGTTGCAACACAGGCCAGCTCGCCGGCATCACTGTTGCCAATGGGATAGAGCGCAGCACAGCCGAGCAGGGTTCCCTCGGGATGCACAACCACCATAAATCGCGAGATCTCGGTCTCGAGTAATTCCCGGGAGCGCTTAACCAGAATGCCCTGTTGTTCAAGCGGTGAAATTAGATCGAGAATACCGCCGACATCATCAATATTGGCCGGTCTGATCACCTCGGAATGATCTTTCATAATCAGCGTGCCGGAGCCCTCGCGAGTAAATAACTCACGCAGCAGCGTGCCATCGTTATCACAGCCCACCAGATGTACTCGATCAACACCATTGCGGCAGGCCTGATAGGCCGAAGCCATCAGCCAATACACCGATGATTCATCGCCATCAGCCTTTTTTAAACTGGCCTTTAGATCGGCAACCTCGGGCAGAGATAAATTGCGCAACAGATTATTTTTAGCATCGAGAATCCCCGACGCGCTAGTTACTAGAACCAGTTTTTCAGCATTGAGCGCGATAGCCGCCTGAGTAGCCACATCCTGATAAGCCAGATTAAAAGCCTCACCCGTTGGGGAAAACCCAATCGAAGACATAAGTACCAGAGCGCCGGCGTCAAGTTGGTCTTTAATGGCCGCGGTATCAATACGACGAATCTCTCCGGCGCGCTGAAAATCGACGCCATCGCGAACACCAAGCGGCTTGGCAGTAATAAAGTTACCGCCGATCACGCGCACGCGCGCACCGTGCATCGGTGAATTGGGCAGCCCCATAGAGAGCGCCGACTCAATTTGAAATCTTGTCCCACCAACCGCCTCTTTAACGCAGTTCATTGTCTCCGCGTCGGTAACTCGCACCTGTTGGGAAAAAGTTGTCTGCAGTCCGGCTGCTTCGAGGCGCTGATCTATCTGTGGTCGCGCGCCATGGACAAGCACTATATGCGCGCCAAGGCTCTGCATCAGCGCAATATCGTGAATAATACTGTGGAAGTTTTCGTGGCATACCGCATCGCCACTCAGTGCGATAACAAAGGTTTTACCCCTGTGCGCATGAATATAAGGCGAGGTTTCACGAAAGAACTGAACGTAGTTATTAGTTGTCATGGCGCGATTATAAGCAAGAGTGGCCAATAAGTTGAGATAAAAAATTAATTGTTGGCTGAACCCGATCCAGCGGCAGGAATTCATTGGGCTGATGAGCCACATCTATATCGCCGGGACCGAGCACAACCACATCCATTCCCAGCTCCTGCAAGTAGGGAGCCTCGGTCGCAAAGGCCACGGATTCCCCACGATGACCGGTCAGTTTTTCACAGAGCGCAACAATCTCGGAATGCTCATCGCCACAAAATGGCGGCACAATCAGTTTTTCCAGTTTCCAGTCCATCTTGTCCGCTGCGGCAGTCTTGGAAACCTCCAGCTCAATATCCTTCTGCAGCTTTTGTAGATCCATGCCCGGCAGCGGACGAATTTCAAAGGCCAGAAAGCAGTGGCCGCAGATTCGATTGGCATTATCGCCGCCCTGTATGCAGCCCAAATTAAGTGTCGGGTGATCGATTAAAAACCCCGGATGCTTTTGCTCTTTCATGCGATCGCGCATGGCCATCAACTGACCGAGAATACGCTGCATAGATTCCATGGCATTGTTGCCTAGCGCCGGGTTACTGGAGTGGCCAGACTTGCCGGTAATCGTCAGCTTCTCAATCATAATGCCCTTGTGCATTTTCACTGGGCGATTATTGGTCGGTTCGCCAATTAATGCACTGCGCGCAATTGGCCTGCCGGCACTGACCAAAGCCTTGGCACCAGACATTGAGGACTCTTCATCGGCGGTGGCGAGAATAATCAGCGGCTGCTTTAACTTTTTATCCGGCAGAGATTTAAACGCCTCAATCGCCAGTGGAAAGAAGCCTTTCATATCGCAGCTGCCGAGACCGTACCAGCGATTGTCGCGCTCGGTTAACTGAAATGGGTTGCTCTGCCAGAGTGCCTCATCACAGGGCACCGTATCTGTATGGCCGGCCAGCACCAGCCCGCCGGGGCCACTGCCATAGGTGGCGATAAGATTGGCCTTATTATTGCCGAGATCCATAATTTCTATGGCAAAACCCAACTCACCCAGCGTGTTCGCCAGTAGGTCGATCACCTCGCGGTTACCCTGATCAATCGATGGATTGATACTGCTGATAGAGTTGCTGTGAATAATGCGTGCCAGTAAGTCGGTAAGTTCCATACTTTTGCCAAGGTTGTGTTGTCAGGATTGGGCGTATGCGCACTGAGTTTAGCGTATAGAGTAATTTCTGCTACCCCCAGTAATAATTCAGACTAAAATCAAATGATAGTCAGGACGAAATAACAACAGGAGTTGAGCATGAGTGGGGCAAATGAGGTGTTGGCAAAGGGGCGCTGTATAGATCTTGGCGGCGTTTTAAAGGATCTGGTCAGCGACGCAATACTCAGTAGGGCAGATGCTGCAGCTATAGCCAGTGCTCGTCGCAGTCGCGATGAAGCTCTGCAGCACCCCCTTGAAATTATTGTTGCGAAACAGCTGCTGCATGCCAGTGATGGCAGGCTGTTAACCCTTGAAGTGCTCACTCAGTGGCTGGCGGAAAAAGCCGCCCTGCAGGTGGCCCATATCGACCCTCTAAAAATCAATGTGCCGGCAGTTACCGGTGTGATGTCTTTTGCCTATGCCAAGCGCTACGGTATTCTGTGTATTCAAGTCAGTCGCGAAGAGCTGGTGATTGCCACCATGGAGCCCTTTGATAATAGCTGGATCGAAAGTCTCGAGCAGACTTCAAGGCGCACTATTCGCCGAGTACTTGCCAGCCCCACCGATATTAAAAAATACACCCTTGAGTTCTACTCACTGGCCAAATCGGTTTTTGGTGCCGGTTCCTCGACGGCAACCGGCAGCGGCATCTCTAATTTTGAGCAGTTACTGGAAGTCGGGAAGCTAAAAGACGCCGATGCCCAGGATCAGCATATAGTGAATATTGTCGACTGGTTGCTGCAATACGCTTTTGAGCAGCGCGCCAGCGATATTCATTTAGAGCCACGCCGCGGCAAAGGCAAAGTGCGATTTAGAATTGATGGGATACTGCATCTGGTTTATGAACTGCCCGACAATGTAATGACCGCCATGATAAGCCGCCTAAAAATTCTTGGGCGCATGGATGTCGCAGAAAAGCGCCGTCCTCAGGATGGCCGTATCAAAACCAAAGCGCCCAATGCCAATGAAGTGGAGTTGCGGCTCTCGACCATGCCCACCGCCTTTGGTGAAAAGCTGGTGATGCGTATCTTCGATCCGGATGTTTTACTGCGCAGTTTTACTCAGCTGGGTCTGGTGGCAGAGGACTATCAACAGTGGCAAGCCATGATCAAACGTGCCCATGGTATTGTGTTGGTGACCGGGCCCACCGGCTCGGGTAAAACCACCACACTCTATTCAACGCTTAAACAGCTAGCCACGGACAGTGTTAATGTCAGTACCATTGAAGACCCAATTGAGATGGTCGTAGATGCGTTTAATCAGAGTCAGATTCAACAGGCCATAGACTTTGATTTTGCCGCCGGCATTCGCACACTGATGCGTCAAGACCCGGATATTATTATGGTCGGTGAGATTCGCGATCAGGCAACCGCAGAGATGGCGGTGCAGGCAGCATTAACCGGTCATCTGGTACTCTCGACCCTGCATACCAATGATGCGCCCACAGCGATTAGCCGGCTGCTAGATCTGGGTATGCCGGCACATCTAATTAAAGCGACGTTAAATGGCGTGATGGCTCAGCGATTAGTCAGAACACTGTGCCCCGACTGCCGCAGCGAAGTACAATGTGATCCTGAAGCTTGGCAGCAGCTTGGCGGACACGCCAAACAGCCTGCAACTGTATTTCAGCCGTTGGGTTGTCTCGAATGTCGCAACACTGGATACTTAGGGCGTGAAGGCATCTATGAAATTATGCCGATAAGCGATGAGTTACTCAGCCATATCAGTGCCGAGTCAGATATTCAGCAGGTTCGCGACGCAGCTATCTCACAGGGCATGAAAACCCTGCGTATGGCCGGTGCCGAAAAAGTGGCCGCTGGTATTACCTCGATTGCCGAGGTTTTGCGTGTTACCCCAGAGCTGGGTGTTCGGCGTCAAAAAGACACCTAGGCTGTTAATGATGCCTATTAACTATTTGAGACCCTTTTATGTCGAGGACATTACCAGCGCTGATTACAGCGAAATATCAGCGATACCTCGAAGGATTTCAGGCCGCCCATCCTGATCCGGCATGGCTCTCTGGCCTGATTGCCGACTACCCAAAATACCCTCTATTTGCCGAGCATCTTCAGTTGCTGTGGGGCTGTAGTGATTTTGTTGCGCAGCAGTGCCAGCTGCATCCGCTAGAATTTCAGCAGCTGGTAGAGAGCGGCGATCTGCAGCGCAGTTACTCGTTACAAGATTATCAGCAACGCATACGGCAGCGTCTAACCAGCGATTGCAGCGAAGAGCAGCTCGGTCAGCAGCTTCGAACATTTCGCCGCCGCGAGTTAATGCGCATTATCTGGCGAGACTTTAGTCGTCAGGCACCGCTGCTTGAAACCACAGCTGATATGACATCCATGGCTGAGTCTGCGATTAATGTCGCGATCTCGGTACTGCATCCAATCACCTGTGAAGAGCTGGGCACAGCCTACCGCGGGGAGGCGAAAGGAGAAGAGGAAGGGAAAGCTGAGCTGTTCGAACAGGCTGAACAGCAAATGATTGTTGTAGCCATGGGCAAGATGGGTGCCCACGAGCTCAATATATCCTCCGATATAGATCTAATTTTCGTCTACCCAAGAAAGGGAATAACCCGGCGACCAGCCTCTTCTGCACAGGCTAAAACCGTTTCCAATCAGGAGTTTTTTACTCGCCTCGGCCAAAAGCTGATCGCCGCGCTGGATCGCAAAACCGCCGATGGGTTTGTCTTTAGAGTGGATATGCGACTGCGTCCTTACGGCCAGAGTGGGCCGCTAGTGATGAGCTTTGATGCCCTTGAAGAGTACTATCAGACTCAGGGTCGCGAGTGGGAGCGCTACGCCATGGTCAAGGCTCGAGCAGTGACTGGCGAGCCAGCGGATAGAGACTATCTGGATAGCATTTTGCGTCCCTTTACCTATCGTAAATACCTCGACTTTGGCGCGATTGAAGCGCTGCGAGATTTAAAGAAAGCGATTGATCGAGAAATTCTCCGCAAAGGAATGCACAGCGATATTAAACTGGGCCCTGGCGGTATTCGCGAAGTAGAGTTTATTGCTCAGGCATTCCAGCTGATTCGCGGTGGCCGAAATATAGACCTGCAAACCCAGTCTCTCTCTCAGGCAATGCAGCAATTGGCCGCCGATCAGGTTTTAAACTCTGAGGATATTGATGGCCTGTGGCGCGCCTATGAGTTTTTGCGCAACACCGAGCACGCTCTGCAGGGGATAGCCGATAAACAGACTCAGGAACTGCCCGCTGACGAGCTCGGGCAACAGCGCGTTGCAGCAATTTTAGGCTGTGATAGCTGGCAGGATTTTGATCAACAGCTACAACAGCATCGCCAGCATGTGAAAAAAATATTCGCCGATATATTTGCCGACCCAGATCGAGCCGAGGATACCGGCGAAACTAATTTGATTGGCAGCGAAGACGGCGGCAGTTGGTTGCATCAGATGGATGCTGCAGAGCTGGAAGCTCAATTGCAGAGCAACGGATTTGAAGACCCACAGAATGTTGCCCTACAGCTTTACAGCCTCTACCAGAGCCGGTCGGTGCTGGCCCTTGATGCAGAGCCGCGCAACCGTCTCGATCGACTGATGCCGAAACTGGTTTCTGCCTGCGCAACAGCCACTGATAACAGCATTACCCTGGGCCGGGTTATTGGTCTTGTGCAGGCGGTGTTGCGGCGCAGTGCTTATCTGGCGCTGTTGGGGGAAAATCCAAAAGCCCTGCAACAGTTGGTTTTACTCTGCGAGCGCAGCCTATGGGTGTCCGACCAGCTAACCGCTTACCCGGCACTGCTCGATGAGCTGCTGGACTCACGCACCCTGTATACAGCACCCAGTAAAGATATTCTGCAGGATCATCTGCGTCAGCATATGTTGCGCATACCAGACGACGATCTGGAGCAGCAGATGGAAACAATCCGCTATTTTGTCCGCTCCTATAATTTACGTGTCGCCGCCTGCGAGTTAACCGAGGTGATGCCACTGATGCAAGTGAGTGATTACCTCACCTGGCTTGCAGAAGTGGTGATTGAACACAGCGTAAATATCGCATGGAAACAGATGGCCGATCAGTACGGTCAGCCCCAGAGCAGTGATGGCAAGGTGCCGGGCTTTATTGTGGTTGCCTACGGTAAAATGGGCGGTATTGAGCTCGGCTATAAGTCGGATCTTGATCTGGTGTTTTTATATAACGGCAGTGGCCAGCAAGGTTCTAAAACTACAGGCCCAAGAGTTATAGACAACAGCACTTTTTTTGTCCGCCTCGGGCAGCGAATTATCCATCTTCTGTCGACTGTGACCCCCTCCGGCGCCGCCTATGAAATTGATATGCGCCTGCGCCCCTCCGGTAACTCCGGAATGCTGGTTTCATCCCTTGCCGCCTTTGAAAAGTATCAGCGCGAGAATGCCTGGACATGGGAGCATCAGGCATTGGTAAGGGCACGGGTGGTTGCCGGTGACCGAAATCTTGGCGAAGCCTTTGATCTGGCACGAAAAAGCATTCTTGAGCAGCAGCGCTGCGAGCAATCTTTAAGCACTCAGGTCGTAGAAATGCGTGAAAAAATGCGCAAACACCTGGGTCGAACAAGAAAAGATGGCAAATTCTCCCTTAAGCAAGGTGTCGGAGGTATCGTCGATATTGAATTTATGGTTCAATTTGCAGTCTTGGCTTGGTCGCACAACCATCCCGAACTAACTCGCTGGAGTGATACCATCCGCATACTTGAGTCACTGGCTCAGAGTGGACTGATATCAGAGCAACAATCCAGTCAGCTAATTGACACCTATAAAAGATATCGCTCCGCAGGACACCGCCTGCAGCTGCAAAATCAGTTGCCGGAGGTAGCCAGTTCAGAGTTTCTTGAGTGTCGGGAAATAGTGACGGCTCAGTGGCAACAGTTATTTGAAAATCAATAGTTAATAAGAGGAATAGGTCGATGTCGTTTTCGGACCGCGATGGTTTTATCTGGATGGATGGCAAAATGGTTGATTGGCGAGATGCACAGACGCATTTCCTCACTTCATCCCTACACTACGGCAACGCCGTTTTCGAAGGTATTCGTGCCTACGAAACCGAGAGCTCTGGCACCTGTATTTTCCGTCTGGAAGACCATATTAAGCGCCTGTTTAACTCGTCAAAAATTCTTCATTTACAAGTGCCTTTCAGTCAGGAAGAAATTTGTGAAGCGCACCGTGAAGTAATCCGCGCCAATAAATTGGACGCCGCTTATATTCGCCCGCTAGTCTTTTTGGGCTCTGAAGGAATGGGACTGCGCGCTGAAGGGCTCAAAGTTCACGTCGGTATTGCTGGATGGGATTGGCCTTCATATATGTCGCCGGAAACCCTTGAGACTGGCCTTAAAGTTCGCACCTCGTCTTACACCAGACATCATGTGAATATCACCATGGTAAAAGCCAAGGCCAGCGGCAACTATATCAACTCGATGTTGGCACTCCGCGAAGCGCTCGACTCCGGTTGTGACGAAGCCATTATGCTCGACCCCGAAGGCTACGTTGCCGAGGGCAGCGCAGAAAACTTCTTTATTGTTCGCGACGGCGTTATTTATACCCCGGATTTAACCTCCTGCCTCGACGGTATTACCCGCGATACGGTGTTTAAACTGGCTGCAGATCACGGTATTGAAGTGCGTGAAAAACGGATTACTCGCGACGAAGTGTATATCAGCGACGAAGCGTTTTTCACCGGCACCGCCGCCGAGATTGTTCATATTCGCGAATACGATAGCCGCATTATTGGCGATGGCAAGCGCGGTCCAATTGCGACAGCTCTGCAGGCCGCTTACTTTGATCTGGTGCGTGGCAAAAATCACAAGTACCAGAACTGGTTAGCACCAGTTGCTGAATAAGCATTAGCTCGGGAATTATTGATAATCATGGCAAATGAAACTGTAAATGTTCTATGCATGAAGTGGGGCACCAAGTACTCAGGGGACTATGTAAATACCCTGTATTCCATGGTTGCCCGCAATATGAGCCGAGACTTTCGCTTTATCTGTCTGACTGAAGACGGCAGCGGATTAAACGAGCATGTCGAAGTCTTTCCGCTCCCTGAACTCTCTGTTGATCTGGGTGGCCCCGAGCGCGGTTGGAACAAGCTGGCGGTTTTTGCCGAGACCCTCTATGACCTCAGGGGCAAAGTGCTGTGCCTAGACCTAGATTTAATTATTACTGGCAGCCTGGATGATCTATTTGATTACCCGGGTGAAGTAATGATCATTAAAGACTGGATTAAAAAGGATGGCACCGGCAACTCATCAGTCTATCGCTTCGAAGTCGGCGCCCATCCGGAAGTGCTTGCCGAATTTGAAAAATCCTTTGAGCAAATTAAAAAGACCCATCGCAATGAACAGGAGTATCTGTCCGCTGCGCTGATGGCAAAAAATGCACTGGTCTATTGGCCGGATAAATGGTGTCGTAGCTTTAAACGCCACTGCATCAAGCCCTTTTCACTGTTTGTTGCCCGTGAAACAGAAATGCCTATAGATACCCGTGTGCTAGTATTTCATGGTAAACCTGATCCTCATGAGGCAATCGCCGGCGTAAGCGGGAAATGGTACCGACGGTTTAAACCGGCAAAGTGGGTCGCTAGTCATTGGCGCTAAGGGTTACATTTTAGAATTGAAAACTAAATGCTATTGTCTTGCTATTGTTCCTTTCCGGCTCTTGCCAGCATTCATGACATATTCACTTTCATTTTTCAGTCAATCCTGTGCGATTGATGTTATGGCGGCGAACATTGAGTTCGTAGCATAGGCGTAGGAGTGGCGTCTTATAATTAGCTGATAGAGTTTTGGTTTTTTTTCGATTTCCCCCTGAATCAATATCACTATTTAGGCTGGATTCAGAATTCCAAATTGGACTTGGCTCGATACCCATGACATCCCCCCTGAACTCCCAGTAGAATTGCATATCATCATCTACCGGACGACCAAACCGGTCGCGAGCGTTAAGAAGTTTAACTGCACCTTCATAGGACAGTAAGTAACCTGTAGCCCGAGAGGGGATTTTTTTATACTGGCAAAGCTTGAAGTCATCATTCAGTGTTAAAGAGTCTACGATTTTCTTATGCTTGGGGGGATCACAAAGTTTAATAACATCCCAAGGCTGATCGTATGATTGTATAAGAGTGATAAGGTCAGGTAAGCGAGCGTCTAATTCGGCATCATCCTCTAAAATAAGACAGTTGCTTAAATTATTATCGACTACATATTGCCAGCATTTTTTATGGCTCATATAGCAGCCAATCTCACCTAAAGAAAGTGGTCTTCGGTAAGTTTTACTGTTTAGAGTCTGACTGTAGTTACTATCAATGTCAGTTTGAGAAAGTTTAGATCCATCGACAGCAGATATTCGAGTGTAAGGTAATTTTACTTTTAATAAGCGGCTATTTATTTACGCCATTCGTTTTTCTGAGCGCTCTAAATTTATCACCAGAACATTATTGTTCATAAATTTACCTGCTTTTAGCAACAATCTATTTACCGAGCATAATACAGTAAAGTATGTTGATATGCGTTCGGGCGTGCCGCGTCTAAAAGTAACCGTCCAAAAGATTATTTGTCACCGAACAGAAGACATACCCGTTTTGGATATACTTTTGGCGATGTCGATTAATAGATGGTTATAATAATCCACTAAAAACAGAGCTTATTTATGGATCTATTGGGAAGACTTATCTATTCAGTAATTTTCTACTTACTGGCTCCCCTCGTTCTCGCGCGCTTGTTATATAGAGCAATCAGAGCGCCCGCTTATAGATCACGGTGGGCCGAGCGGTTTGGTTGGGTGCCTTCAGTGCCTACTGATACTAACTTTATATGGGTGCACGCAGTCTCTGTGGGTGAAGCCCTCGCCGCCGTACCACTGGTAAAAGCCCTACAGGCAAAATACTCTGACTACCGCTTAATAGTTACCTGCATGACCCCCACTGGATCAGAGCGGATAAAAGCCGCCTTTGGTGACTCTGTAAATCACTGCTATGCCCCCTACGATATGCCAGATTCCGTGGCGCGGTTTTTGAGCCGGGCGAAACCGAAAATATTGATTATTATGGAGACCGAGCTGTGGCCAAATACCATCGCCGCCTGCCATAAGCGCAATATCCCGGTGCTATTGGCCAATGGCCGTCTGTCAGAAAAGTCAGCCAATGCCTATAAGCGCATTCAGCCGCTGATTGGGCCTATGCTGGGGCAGATAACCGCAGTTGCCGCGCAACACCGGGATGATGGTGCGCGTTTTAATGCTCTGGGATTGGCCGAGACTGCGCTGACCGTTACCGGCAACATCAAATTTGATTTAAGCCTTAATCAAACTATTAAGCAAAACGCCCAGCAGCTTTTAAGCGATTGGCGTGGTGTTAGTGAACGGCCAATCTTACTGGCCGCCAGCACCCATCGTGGTGAAGATGAAATTATTCTCGATGCTTTCGGCCAAATAAAAGAAAAGTTAAAAGGTGAAATAGATAACCCATTACTAGTATTAGTCCCCCGTCATCCCGAGCGCTTTAATCAGGTCGCAGAGCTGTGCTCGTCGGTAGCCAATTTCAAGCTTGCCAGACGCAGCCGTGGGGATTCTGTAGAGGCTGCGGATATTTTACTTGGCGACACCATGGGTGAGCTGATGACATTCTTTGGAGCCTGCGATATCGCCTTTGTTGGTGGCAGCCTGGTCGCCACAGGTGGGCACAATATGATTGAGCCCGCCGCCTGGGGAGTGCCGGTACTGACTGGCCCCCATCTGTTTAATTTTACCGAAGCGTCGCAGTTGCTTTTGGAGGGCAAGGCGATGGCAATCTGCCATAACGCAGATCAGTTAGCCGAGCGTTGTGTTGAGCTATTTCAGGATGCCCAGCTGAGAACTCAGATGGGCAGTGCAGCGCAACGTATAGCCGAAGCTAACCGCGGTGCGCTGGAAAAATTGCTGGCGTTGGTAGAGCGAACGCTCTAATCTTTTTTACTTAGCGATAACCCGTTGCGGGTCAAGCCAGGCATTAAGCTGATAGATATCTTCTGGTGATAGCTGACCAGCCACCTCTTTAAGGCGCATCATCGACAAAATATAGTCATAGCGGGCATTGGAATAATTACGACGCGCCTGATAGACCGTACGCTGGGCTACCAACACATCAACAATATTTCTTGTTCCCACTTCATAACCCGCCTGAGTTGCCTGCAGAGCACTGTCTGCTGAAGTGATAGACTGTTTGCGCGCCTTTACTCGAGCCGTATTGGTCAGAACCAGTTGATGCAGAGAGCGAGCCGCTTGAACCGTATTGCGTTTAGTGGCGATATAGCCTTCATCAGAGGCAATGGAGCGCTGCTTGGCTTGACGACGCTGAGCATCTACTGAGCCACCCATCCAGATTGGCATGGTCACCGAGACCACAAAAGAGTGGCCATCTTGCTGAGACTCAAAGGGCGATGTGTATCTGGTGCCGTCAGAGTCAGAGTCAAAATAGCTCACGCGCCCTGAAACCTTGGGCAAGCGCGCAGCTGCAGAAGCCTTGGCACTGTTATAGGCGGCGTCTTTGCCGAGTTCAGCGACCTTTAGCTGGAAATTATTACCAATCGCAAAATCAACCCATTCTTGATTGCTCAATGGTTCAGGATTGGTTGCAGCAAAGTTTTCCGTGAGGCCAGCGAGAACTTTATGATCTTGACCGGTTAGGACTGCCAGACCTTCAAAAGCAATATTCAGCGCACCTCGTGCCTCAAGGCTATTCACCGCAGCATCATCAAATACCGCCTGGGCTTCGTGGACATCAGTTACCGGCAGCAGGCCCACTTCAAAACGTTCGCGAGTCTGCTCGAGCTGGCGCTGGATAGCGCGTTCCTCTGCATCGCGGGTCTGCAAATTGTCATAGGCGCGAAGCACATTAAAGTAGGCGTCACTAACGCGAATAATCAGCGACTGCTGATCGGCGGCAAACTGTGCCCGGGCACTTTCGCTCAGCGCTTTGCCACTTTGAAAGCTGTACCAGGAGGGCATATCAAAGATAGCCTGGCTTAGCGATACGCCGTAAGAAGTCTCTTCTGTATCAATCAGGCCGGCGGTAACAGAATCCAGAGTTGAGCCGTCAATGATAAAAACCGAGCGGGAATCATCGTTAATTTCTGTCTGCGTATATTCCCCAGACACTGACAGCTGGGGAAGTAACGCACCGCGGGCTATATTCTTATTTTCCCGGTCGGCATTAAAGCTGGCACGAGCAGCTCGGAGTACTGGGTCATTTTGTAGAGCGCTTTCGTATATATCAGTCAGCGTATCCGCAAAACTAATCTGAGGAGTAATTTGCGGCACCAGAAAAGCGACAACAGAAATAAACAATCTTTTTGAAACAGTTTGCATACAGCCTCCATATATATGAGCTTTAGTTTAGCAGATTTATTTTTTCTGACATGCTTTGAAATTGCTTTAGAGCAACCTTATCTAGACCGGCCAGTTTTAAACAGCCAACCGGCGGGCTAAATGATAAAATAATTGGCAAATAAACTTTTTGAGACTGGCCTGTATGGTTAAAAAGCACAGATTTGGTCATTCAGATTACCGAATAAAATCAACCGAGAGCGTTTTTCAGGGGTTTTTTAAAATGACCCGCACGGTGTTAGAGCACCGTTTGTTCGCCGGTGGCTGGAGCCAGCCGATAACGCGAGAGCTTTTTAAGCGCGGTGATGCCGTCGGTGTGCTTCTCTACGATCCGGTCAATCATCTGGTTGGACTGGTTGAGCAATTTCGCACCGGTGCTATGGATGAGCCGCAGGGCCCATGGCAGTTCGAAGTGGTTGCCGGCATGATGCGGCGAGATGAAGATCCCGAGCAGGTGGCTATTCGTGAGCTTCGGGAAGAAACCGGGGTCGAAGTGGAAAAGCTGATACCGATCTGCGACTATTTAGTTAGCGTCGGTGGTACAGATGAGAAGATGCATATGTACTGCGGCCTTGTCGACCTGTCCGGCAAAGGTGGAATTTTTGGTCTTGAGGGAGAGTCAGAAGATATACTCTTTCATGTCTGGCCTTACGGTGAAGTAATGCAGGCATTTTCAGAGGGGCTTTTAAATAGCGCCGCCATGACTATATCCCTGCTCTGGCTTCAGTTACAGCTGGGACAAAAGCACAGTGAAATGCATGGAGAATTGAGACCTGAGTCTTGATTGCATAATCCCGACAGTAAAACTAAAGCGAAAAGTTAACTACATCACGAAGAGAGAATAGAGACTTTGTCAGTATCCGAAATCAGACGCCAACGGCTAAATTTATCCCAATTGCACGCAGAGTGTGGACTCAATTATGTGCGCCTGTTGCGATTGATACCGAACCCCGTTGAAGTCGGCACCAGCATCCGCGTCGATTTTGCCGATGGGCCAAACAGCGGGATGCTTTTGACAGTGGTAGAGGTGACAAAATACACCTATTTATTAACTATCGTTGCCGATGGTTCTAGACCCAGATGGTTGCCAGAGATCGAGGTAAAAGTGCGGGTCTATAACGACGCGAGAATGGCCGAAGTGATCGAATGGTGCAGCGACAGAACTATTCCCTGGCTGCTGTGTGAAAGTTCTGGCATGCAGGCGCGGGATGAAAAGTGGCAGTGGAATATGTTTTTAAGTGAGCTTCTCGCCCATGGCCTCAGTCGCGGCATGAGTAAAATAGAAGTTTAAAATAGACTTTAATTTAGAAGCTAGTATAGAGGGCTCTGATGAGCACAGTTCGTATTACACAGATTACCGACCTGCACCTGGGGTCGGATAAGAGCGAAACCCTTGGAGGTGTTACCACCTTCGAGAGTTTTCAGTCTGTGCTGCGTGCCACCGAAGCGCAGGGGCGCGGCGACAACCTACTACTGCTGACCGGCGATCTGGCCGGTCACTGCCAGCCCGAAGCCTACCAACTATTAAATCAAGCGCTTGCCGCAGCAAAAAAGCAGGCCATCTGGTTACCGGGGAATCACGATGATCTCGAGGCGATGAAAAGCAATCTCAGTGATTATCCCTACCTGCGAGTTTTTGAAGCCGGCGGCTGGGGAATACTCTTGCTGGATAGCTCCAAACCCAACAGCCCCGGCGGACACTTCTCCGACCAAGAGCTGCTGTTTGCACAGCAGGGATTAGAGCAGCTGGCCGGCAAGCCAGTGCTGGTCGCCATGCATCATTCCCCGGTATTGGTTGATTCTGCGTGGATCGACAGACAGCAAATTGATAACCAGCAAAAGCTCTATCAAATACTTGCGGCTCATGGCTCGGTAAAGGCAGTTGTCACCGGCCATGTGCACCAGCATCACGACAGCCTCTGGGGCGAAATACCGGTTTACTCGACCCCTTCGAGCTGTGTTCAGTTTGAAAAGCACAGCGTTGATTTTGCACTCTCTGACCATCCGCCAGGTTACCGCTGGCTAGATCTGCATAGCGACGGCAGCCTGCAAACCGGTGTTGAGTTTTTGACCGATTTCGCCCAGCGCTGCGATAAAAACTGCGTTGGTTATTAAAGCCTGATTTAGATTCTGAAACCCTATCTGTAACGCTCTTTCACGGGCGAGTTAATCTCTTGTAATCAATCCCCTATAGTCGCAATCCTTTGGCTATAATGTTGCCAACTTGAAAACCGAAAAATAAAAAATAGACAGTTCTCTATGCCAACGCTGCTGTATCTACATGGGTTTAATAGCTCGCCTGAATCAAAAAAGGCGCTGCAAACTCGGCACTGGTTTGAGCAGAATGCACCTGAAGTTGAGTTTCTCTGCCCATCGCTGCCACCCTATGCGGATGCTGCCATGAGCCTGTTGGAAACCTTGGTCGCTGAGCGGTTGCCGGAGTCAGTGGCAGTGATCGGCAGCTCTATGGGCGGTTTTTACGCGACCTGTTTAGTTGAGCAATACAGCCTCAAAGCGGTACTGGTCAATCCTGCGGTAAGCCCGGATAGAGGTTTGCAGGACTGGCTTGGAGAGAACGTCAATTATCACACTGGGGAGAAGTGGCTGTTTGAGCCGCAGCATATCGATGAGTACCGTCGCCGTGACCCCGTTGAGATAAAAAATAAAAATAATTACCTGCTGTTATTGCAAAGCGGTGATGAAGTACTTGATTATCGCCATGCACAGCAGCGTTACAGCGGATGTAAAATAATTCTCGAATCCGGTGGCGATCATAGCTTTATCGACTATCATCAACACCTGAAAAATATTCACCAATTTTTGGTCTCGGCCTAAATAAACTAATTTGTGAGCGAATGAGTAACTACAACGCAAAAGATATTGAAGTCCTGACGGGACTGGATCCGGTACGCAAACGTCCGGGTATGTACACCGACACAAGTCGTCCCAATCACCTGGCCCAGGAAGTGATTGATAACAGTGTCGATGAAGCGCTGGCCGGACACGCCAGCCGGGTTGAAGTGACCCTTCACAAAGATGGCTCGCTGTCGGTCTGTGATGATGGTCGCGGCATGCCCGTCGACATCCATCCAGAACAGGGCCTACCCGGTGTCGAAGTGATTCTCTCGACCCTGCATGCCGGTGGCAAATTCTCCAATGACAACTATCAGTTCTCCGGCGGTCTGCACGGTGTTGGTGTGTCGGTGGTCAACGCCCTGTCGACCAAGATGGATGTGATTGTTAAGCGTGGTGGCAGTGTTCATCAGATTATTTTTGCCGGCGGTGATAAAACCTCCGACCTGCAAGTAATTGATAGCTGTGGGCAACGTAATACCGGCACTATTTTGCGCTTTTGGCCGGACCCCAGTTACTTTGACTCGGTAAAATTCTCGGTCAGCAGACTGCGCCATGTACTCCGTGCCAAGGCCGTACTCTGCGGCGGATTAACGGTTAGTTTCTACAATGAAAATACCAATGAAAATGAAGAGTGGTATTACGAAGATGGCTTAAAAGATTATCTGGCCGGTGCACTGCACGGTTGGGAAGTACTGCCAGCAGAACCCTTTATTGGTGCCTTTGCCTCTACTAATGAAGCGGTTGATTGGGCCGTGCAGTGGATGCCCGAGGGTGGCGAGCTAGTTCAGGAGAGCTATGTAAACCTGATTCCAACCCCCCAGGGCGGCACCCATGCCAATGGTTTGCGCACCGGTTTACTTGACGCCATGCGCGAGTTCTGTGAATTTAGAAATCTGCTGCCGCGGGGGATTAAATTAACCCCCGACGATATCTGGGATCGCTGTAGCTTTGTACTCTCGTGCAAGCTCGCCGACCCGCAGTTTTCCGGTCAGACCAAAGATCGCCTCTCCTCGCGAGAAGTGGCCGCCTTTGTCTCCGGCGTTGTTAAAGACTCCTTTAGCCTGTGGTTAAACCAGCATACAGAAGAGGCCGAGAAGCTCGCCGAACTCTGTATCTTTGCCGCCCAGCGCCGTATGCGCGCAAGCAAAAAAGTGGTGCGCAAAAAGATTACTCAGGGTCCCGCACTGCCGGGCAAGTTGGCCGACTGTTCCAGTGGCGAACCCGAGCGCTGTGAAATTTTCCTTGTAGAGGGTGACTCAGCGGGTGGTTCTGCCAAGCAGGCGCGCAACCGTGAAAATCAGGCGATTATGCCGCTCAGAGGTAAGATTCTAAATACCTGGGAAGTGGATTCTCAGGAGATTCTCGGTTCTCAGGAAGTTCATGATATCTCCGTCGCACTGGGGGTAGATCCGGCACTGGAAGACGTCGACTCACTGCGCTACCACAAGGTCTGTATTCTCGCCGATGCGGATTCCGATGGACTGCATATTGCGACACTGCTGTGCGCACTGTTTGTACGTCACTTCCGACCACTGGTTGCACTGGGTCATATCTATGTCGCCATGCCACCACTGTTTAGAATCGATGTCGGCAAAGATGTTTACTACGCACTGGACGATGCCGAGCGACAGGGTATTCTCGATCGCATTCAGGCCGAGGGTAAACGCGGCAAGGTCAATGTGCAGCGCTTTAAAGGGCTGGGTGAAATGAACCCACTGCAATTGCGCGAAACCACTATGGATCCGGATACTCGACGTCTGGTGCAGCTAACCCTTGAACCCGGTGATGACACCAACAGTATTATGGATATGTTACTGGCCAAAAAGCGCGCCTCAGATCGACGCGCCTGGTTAGAAACCAAAGGCAATTTAGCCGATTCCGCCAATCTTTAAACCGTATTTACTACAGGAAAAACGATGAACGATATCGTAACCTTTAATGACCAGGGCGTTGAGAGCAGACCTCTCAGCGACTATGCAGAGCAGGCCTATCTGGATTACTCCATGTATGTCATCCTCGACCGCGCACTGCCGCATATTGGCGATGGCCTCAAGCCAGTGCAGCGCCGCATAGTCTATGCCATGAGCGAGCTCGGCCTAAAAGCCAGCGCCAAATATAAAAAATCCGCGCGAACTGTCGGCGATGTAATTGGCAAATTTCACCCTCACGGTGACAGTGCCGCCTACGAAGCCATGGTGTTGATGGCGCAGCCATTCTCCTACCGCTATCCGCTTGTCGATGGTCAGGGTAACTGGGGTTCAGCGGACGATCCAAAATCCTTCGCCGCCATGCGTTACACCGAATCCAAGCTCTCCAAATACGCCGATGTACTGCTCTCGGAACTGGGTCAGGGCACCGCCAACTGGCGTCCCAACTTTGATGCCACCATGGAAGAGCCAGAAATTCTCCCGGCTCGTGTACCCAATGTGCTGCTTAACGGCACTACTGGTATTGCCGTGGGTATGGCCACCGATATTCCACCGCACAATCTCAATGAGGTAGTCAGCGCCTGTCTACATCTGTTAGAGAGTCCCAAGGCAACAATCCCGGAGCTGATGGAGTTTATTAAAGCGCCGGATTTCGCCACCGAAGCGGAAATTATTACCAGCCAGGCGGATATTTTAAACACCTATGAGACCGGTCGCGGCTCGGTAAAGATGCGCGCGATCTGGAATAAAGAAGACGGCGATATTATTGTTACCGCGCTGCCATTCCAGGCGTCGGGTTCCAAGATTCTGGAACAGATTGCCGCGCAGATGCGCAATAAAAAATTACCTATGGTTGAAGACTTGCGCGATGAGTCTGACCACGAGAATCCAACCCGTTTGGTGATTACCCCGCGTTCCAATCGCGTGGATATAGACGCGTTGATGGATCACCTGTTTGCGTCCACTGATCTTGAGCGCAGCTACCGAATCAATATGAATATTATTGGTATCGATGGTCGTCCCTCGGTGATGAATCTGCGCCAGATTCTAAAAGAGTGGTTGAGCTTCCGTATCGATGTCACTCGCCGTCGTCTCGATTACAGATTGCAGAAAGTCGATAAGCGCCTGCACCTGTTGGATGGTTTGTTAATCGCGTTTTTGAATATCGATGAAGTGATTCATATTATCCGCACCGAAGACGAGCCCAAGCCGGCATTAATTGCTCGCTTTGGTCTCTCGGATATTCAGGCGGAATATATACTGGACACAAAGCTGCGTCAGTTAGCGCGACTGGAAGAATTTAAAATTCGCAGCGAGCAGGACGAGCTGGCGAAAGAAAAAGCTGAGCTTGAGCTGCTGTTGGGTTCCGATACACGACTGAAAACACTGGTTAAAAAAGAACTTAAGGCTACCGCTGAAGAATATGGTGACGAGCGTCGTTCACCGTTAAAAGAGCGCGGCGAAGCTCAGGCCTTTAATGAGAAAGACCTACTCACCGCTGAGCCAATTACGGTGGTGTTGTCGGATAAAGGTTGGTTGCGTGCCGCCAAAGGCCACGAGATTGACCCGACCACCCTCAACTATAAATCCGGGGATAAATTCCTTGCCGCCGCCCGTGGGCGCAGCAACCAGAATCTATTTCTGCAGGATAGCGGCGGGCGCTTTTACGCCTTGCCCGGGCATACGCTGCCATCCGCACGGGGTCAGGGAGAACCGGCAACCGGGCGCCTGAATATAACCTCTGGGGCGCTGTTTACTGATGTGTTGATGGGTGCAGATGACCAGAAGGTGCTATTGGGTACTGATGCGGGTTATGGCTTTGTCGGTAAGATTGGCGATCTGTACACCAAGAACAAGGCCGGTAAGGCGGTGGTGTCGATTCCCAAGGGCGGCAGGATACTAAGTCCGAAGATGGTCAATGACAGCGATGCTCTGATTGCTGCGGTGAGTAATGAGGGACGTTTGTTGGTTTTCCCGATTGCTGAGTTGCCAGAATTGGCGCGTGGCAAGGGCAATAAGATTATTAATATTCCCAGCTCGCGGTTACAGGCTCGTGAGGAGTATGTGATTGATTACGGTGTTATTTCTCAGGGTGATGCGCTGGTGGTTCACTCGGGTAAGCGTTACTTGGTGATGAAGGCGAAAGATCTTGAGCACTATAGTGGTGAGCGGGGTCGTCGTGGTCATAAGTTACCGCGGGGGTTCCAGAAGGTGGATAAGTTGGAGGTGGAGGGCAGCTAGCTCTCTGCTTTAACTGGCGGCTTTGCTTGGAATTATCGGAGTATATCTTCCCGTCATCCCAGCGAAGGCTGGGACCTGCTGAATAACTGCCCAAACCAAAAGATCCCTCGTCGCTGCGCTCTGTCGGGATGACAGCAGTTTGTCATTTCGACCGGCGGGAGAAATCTGATAGGTCCCTTGTCACTGCGTTCTGTTGGGATGACACAGAAAGCCCCAACTCCGGAACGTCATGCCAGCGTAGGCTGGCATCCATACACTTTTCGAAAAACTCCATTCTCTGTACTACCCTTAAATGAGGTCAATTGAATGCACTCCAAACAAGGAGAGCAGCCTCTACAAAAAAAGGGAAAATAAAAATGGAAGAGAATCTTGAGTTTATACAGGAATTAGTTGTTCTTTACGGAGTAAAAATATTAATGGCATTGGTGATCTTTATCATCGGTAAATGGATCGTCAAAAAGATCTCCAATGGGATAGAAAAGTTAATGCAGAAAAATGAAGTGGATCCGGCGATCCGCAATTTTTCTGGCAGCATTATCTATTACACGCTGCTGGTCTTTGTCTGTATCGCCGCGCTCGGTCAGCTGGGTATTCAAACCGCCTCTTTTGTCGCCATAGTCGGTGCCGCTGGTCTAGCAGTGGGTTTGGCATTGCAGGGTTCGCTATCGAATTTTGCGGCGGGGGTGTTGTTGCTGATTTTCCGTCCTTTCAAAGTTGGTGATTTTGTCGAGATCGCTGGTACCTCTGGGGTTATTCAAAGCATCCAGATTTTCACTACCGAGTTAAACACACCGGACAATAAGAAAGTTATCGTTCCCAATGGCGGTGTTATCAGCGGCAATATAGTTAACTACTCAGCCAATGATACTCGGCGTGTAGATCTGGTTTTCGGTATTGGTTACAGCGACGATATAGACAGTGCCAAAAAAGTAATCGAGGGTATTTTAAAAGCCGATAAGCGTGTATTGGAAATTCCTGAAGCCACGGTTGCGGTGGTTGAGTTAGCCGATAGCAGTGTTAATTTTGTCTGCCGTCCCTGGGTGAAAACCGCCGATTACTGGGGTGTTTATTTTGATCTGACAGAGGCAGTGAAAAAGGCCTTTGATAGCAATGGAATCTCTATCCCATTCCCTCAGCAAGATGTACATATGCATCAGGTTGAAAGCGCTACTTACGCATAAGCTTTCTATTTTATTTTACTAAAAGGAGAAACGTATGGGTTTTATTTCATGGATTATATTAGGACTAATAGCCGGTATTTTGGCGAAATATATTATGCCGGGAAAAGATGGTGGCGGGTTTATGGTCACCGCTTTACTGGGTATAGCCGGTGCTTTTGTCGGCGGTTGGCTCGGTTCATTTATCGGTATTGGAACCACTGGCGAGTTTAGTTTTGCCAGTTTGCTTACCGCAGTCGTCGGTGCGCTTGTTCTGTTATTTGTTTACCGCGCGGTTAAGAAGTAATAGCGTAGAAAGTAAGCCTCTAGGTTGTCGCTGATTTTGGTCAGCGACAACTTTAAGTCACAAATCTAAAGAGTTCTGCCCAATAACTGAAATCCCTTGAGCACATTCAGTGCCTCGTAAAGTTGATTGTCATCGGTAACATCCTCTTCAGGCTCCACCGGGCTTTCACCTCTCTCGCTGGCCTGTTCCAGATGCCCTTCCAAATCTTCCTCACGAACTCTGTCACGCAACTGATAGCGACGAATCTCCGCGGGCTCAACAATAATATCCGGGACAATTCCCTCCGCCTGAATAGAGCGACCATTGGGCGTAAAGTAACGTGCCGTGGTGAGCTTTACAGCGCGTCCATCGCCGAGGGGGATAACCGTTTGCACCGAGCCTTTACCGAAGCTCTGAGTGCCAATAATAGCCGCTCGCTGATGGTCCTGAAGTGCGCCGGCAACAATCTCTGAAGCCGAGGCACTGCCGCCGTTAATGAGTACGACTATAGGGATGCCTTCGAGAATATCGCCGCTAGTTGCTTCATAGCGACTATTGGAGCTCGGCAGCCGACCCTCGGTATAGACAATGGTGCCGCCGTCTAATACTGCGTCGGAGATTTCAACAGATGCTGGCACTAGCCCGCCGGGATTATTGCGCAGATCAATAATCACCCCTTTTAGCGGTGTTTCTTGCTGCTTGAGATCGAGTAATTCTTTTTTAAAGTCATCACCAGAGCTGGTTTGGAATTGGGAGATTCGCACATAGCCATAGCCCGGCTCGATTATGCGGCTGCGTACTGAACTAAACTGAATAGTGTCCCTGACAATGGTAAATTCAATCGGCGTCTCTTGATCGTCGCGCAATACCATAAGCTCAATACTGGTGCCTTTTTCGCCGCGCAGTTTATCAATGGCTTTTTGCAGCGCCATACCGCGAACCGGAACGCCATCCACTTCAACAATTAAATCACCGGCTTTAATGCCAGCTTTTGCGGCGGGGGTATCATCTATAGGCGAAATAATTTTTATCATCCCGCGCTCAGAGCCTACTTCGAGACCCAGGCCGCTGTACTCTCCAGTTGCCGACTCCTGAAGATCATCGTAGTCAGATTTATTTAGGTAGGCCGAGTGAGGGTCGAGTTCTAGCAGCAGGCCAGAGATCGCATTTTCCAGTAACTCTGTGTCCTTGACCTCTTCAACATAGCCGCGACGAATCTGTTCGAAAACCTGAGTAAAAACCCGCAGTTCTCGCAATGGTAGTCGCTCTTCGGACTGTGCTTTATTCGCCTCTAGACTGTCAGTTTCAGGCTGCTGTGCTGAGACCGCGAAGCTGGCCAAAAGAGTGATGGAGAGCGCTAAAAAGTGTTTAAACATAGAATTTTTCCCGTGGCGCATTTAAATAAATTTGCCTGCCGTTGGATTATCACTGCGAGTGATTAACGTTTGCCCAGCCAGGCTTTAGGATCTGCCGGCTGGCCTTTTTTGCGGATTTCAAAATACAGGGCAGGCTTATCCAGACCGCCGGTGTCTCCAGCGCGAGCAATGCTTTCACTGCTCAGTACCCAGTCCCCCGTATCTTTCAGTAACTCTTTGTTATGCGCGTAAAGGGTCATATAACCATCACCATGGTTAAGAATAATTAATAGTCCAAAACCGCGCAGGTAGTTGGAAAAAATCACCTGACCATCATGAACAGCATTAACTGATTGACCGGATTTTGCACCAATCATCCAGCCTTCCCAGCGCAGAGTGCCGCTGCGTTTACTGCCATAGCTGTGGGCAATTCGACCTTTTATCGGCCACTGCAAAAGACCTTTTTGTGAGGCAAAGCTCTGTTGGCTAGCTGGTGGCGCAATATTCATTTCACTGACCGCAACCTCGACTGTATTCAATAGCTCTTCCAGTTCGGCGCGCTCTGCGATGAGATTATTGAGCTTTGCTTGATCGCTTTTCAGTGAGATATTTAATTTATTCAGGGCTTCTGAACGACGCTTGCCAACCACTAAGTATTGTTTTTGATCGCTCACTAACTGTTTTTTAGAACTGTCCAGTAGGAGTTTTTGTTGAGTGACTTCTGTTACCAGTGTCGAGAGTTTTTCAACATCTGAAATATAGGTTTCGATTTTTTTATTACGCGCATCGAGAAAATAACCGTAGTACTTAAACAGTCGTGACAGCTGCTGGGGGTCTTCCTGATTGAGTAATAATTTAATCGGTTCCTGATCGCCGAGTTTATAGGCAGCGGCCAGATGCTCGCTGATTGCGGCATTTTGATTTTTGATATTTTTTTGCAAATCGTACTGTTGTTTTTCGAGGTCGGATAACTTGCTGTTGCGGCGTTTGATTTGGCTGTTTAACTGACGAATACTCTTGCTGGTTTTGGCTGCTTCGAGCTCAACTTTTTTTAACTGGTTGACCAGAATATTTTTTTCCTGATTGCGTTTATCCAGCCGTTTTTCAAGGCTGATGATAGAGCGTTTCAGGTTGTCGAGTTTTTGCTTTTCTTTTTCTTTATCCGCGGCGAATGCCGGCGTGGAAAATATCAACAATAAAACCGAGCGCAGGGCTACCTGTTTTATTGCTGATAATTTTTTCATTATTTGCCACTCATGCTTTTTTTATTCATAGTTTAGCTTTTATTAATAGTTTAGCTTTTATTAATAACCAGTGATCGGCCAGTCATTTCCTGCGGCTGATCCAGACCCATTAATGCCAGCATAGTTGGCGCTATATCCGCCAGAGAGCCATCACTGTCTAGAGATACTGGACGGTCGCCCACATAAACCAACGGCACTGGCAGTGTGGTGTGCTGAGTGTGTGGCTGATTATTGGTTTCGTCGAACATCTCTTCAACATTGCCATGATCCGCAGTGATCAAAATTTCACCGCCGGCTTGCTGAGTCGCTGCAATAACCCGCTCAAGACACCAGTCGATAGTCTCAACTGCTTTAATAGAGGCCTCGTAACTGCCGGTGTGGCCGACCTGATCGCAGTTAGCATAGTTGCAGATAATCGTATCAAACTTCTCTGAGCCTATAGCCTCGACCAGTTTTTCAGTGACCTGCCGGGCGCTCATTTCAGGAATCGTATCGTAGGTGGCAACATCCGGCGAGGGGATCAAAATACGCTCTTCACCCTCATAGAGGGATTCTTTACCGCCACTAAAGAAGAATGTCACATGGGCATACTTTTCAGTCTCGGCAATACGCAGTTGCTTTTTACCCTGCATGGACAGGTAGTCGCCCATGGAGTTAACCAGCGCGATCGGTGGATAGGCGCAGGGAACATCCAGGTTGGACTGATATTCGGTGGTCATTACAAAGGTTGAAAGCGCAGGGACAACGGCGCGTTCAAAACCATCAAAGACTTGGTCGGTTAAGGCGTGAGCCAACTCGCGGGCACGATCGGGACGGAAGTTCATAAAGATAACCGCATCGCCATCTTCCATCTGTACCGGTGATTCACCTTCGCCACAGATGGTCGTGGCATGCACAAACTCATCGTTTTCATCGCGCTGGTAAGCATTATTAAGTGCGCTGACTGAATCGGTTGCCGTATAGGGTGCACTGCCTGCGGTGATCAAATTGTAGGCTTCGGCAACACGATCCCAGCGGTTGTCGCGATCCAGTGCATAAAAACGTCCGCAAACTGATGCAATTTTGCCAACACCGATTTTTTCAAATACCGCCTGAGTCTTTTCCAGCGAAGGCTGCGCGCTGCGCGGTGGGCAGTCGCGACCATCGAGAAAGGCGTGCAGATAGATTTTCTCGGCACCCCGTTGGGCGGCCATTTCGATCATCGCATTAATATGATCTTCGTGGCTGTGAACACCGCCGGGAGAGAGCAGACCCATAATATGCACGGCCTTACCGGCAGACTGCGCCTTATCAATCGCGTCGCAATAAGCCGGATTGTTGAAAAAGTCACCGTCGGCGATCGCTTTGTTAATGCGGGTAAAGTTTTGGTAGACCACGCGGCCAGCACCCAGCGTCATATGACCCACTTCGGAGTTGCCCATCTGGCCCTCGGGCAGGCCCACCGCCATACCGGAGGTGTGAATCAATGTTTTTGGGTTGTTATTCCACAGCGATTGCCAGACCGGAGCGTCGGCATTTTTAATCGCGTTGTGTTTTTCATCATCGCTATATCCAAAGCCGTCGAGGATAAGCAGTACCAGTGGTTTTTTTTGTTCGGTCATGGGTGCAGTCTGAAGTTAGAATCGATAAGTGGATTTTAAAGACAAGTGACGCAATACGCTACGCTCACAGGTCAATTAACGCTTATGGGAGCGGATTTAGCGATAAACTTTCTATAAATCTCCTTAAAAGCTTCCGCAAAATGCAGCTGAGGCGGTGTTATTCCGCCTCAAGCTGTTCCCAGCGTTCATAACAGTGATTGAGCTGTTGCTGCAGATCGCTGAGATTTTTTTCAATAGCGGCCGTTGCCGAACGCTCTGACTGATAAAAATCTGGCTGATTCATCTGCTCGGAAATCGCGCCGATCTCAGTTTCCAGGCGTTCAATTTCCGCCGGCAACATATCCAGTTCACGCTGGACTTTGTAAGAGCGTTTTTTAGCGCTAGCAGCAGGTTTTTCCTGAGTCTTGGTCGCTGCTTTTTCACTGCTGGCAGTTTCGACCTTGCGCTGACGCAGCCAGTCATCATAGCCGCCGATATATTGATTGATCACCGCATCGCCCTCAAAGACTAGCGTACTGGTAACCACATTGTTCAAGAAGGCACGGTCATGACTCACTAGCAAGATTGTTCCCTTGTAGTCGATCAGTAGTTCTTCGAGTAGGTCGAGGGTATCTATATCCAGATCATTGGTCGGTTCATCGAGCACCAGAATATTTGACGGTCGGGTAAATAGCTTGGCCAGTAAAAGACGATTGCGTTCACCCCCGGAAAGCGCACTAACCGGCTGCCGGCAGCGATCAGGACTAAAGAGAAAATCCTGTAAATAGCTGATAACGTGCCGCGATTTGCCGCCAATTTCGAGCATATCGCGGCCACCGGAAACATTGTCCTGGACGGTTTTTGACTCATCGAGAGCCGAGCGATACTGATCAAAGTAGGCAATATCAAGATTGGTACCGGTTTTAACTGTACCTGTTTGTGGCTCTAGCTGGCCGAGCAGCAGTTTTAGCAAGGTGGTTTTGCCGACACCGTTGCGCCCGATCAAGCCGACTTTATCGCCGCGCTGAATCAGGGTTGAGAAGGATTTAACCACCTGCTCACCATCATTAAATGCAAAGTTAATATTCTCAGCTTCAGCAACTATCTTTCCAGACTTCTGCGCCTGTTGAATATCCATCTTTGCCGTGCCCTGCTGCTTGCGGCGATCGGCATATTCCCGGCGCATAGACTCAAGCGCTCTAACCCGGCCTTCGTTGCGGGTGCGGCGCGCCTTAATGCCCTGGCGAATCCACACTTCCTCTTGGGAAAGGCGTTTATCGAACAGCGCATTATGCTTGTCTTCTATCTCAAGCATTTCTTTTTTACGTTGGATATAAGTCGAGTAATTGCAGTTAAATTCGGCGATCTTGCCGCGATCTATCTCGATAAAGCGAGTGGCCAAGTTATCCATAAAGCGCCGATCATGACTGATAAACAACAGCGCGCCCTCCCACTTAAGCAAAAACTGCTCGACCCATTTAATAGCGTCTATGTCCAAATGGTTGGTCGGCTCATCGAGCAACAGCAGGTCCGGTTTGCAGACCAGAGCGCGGGCCAGTAGAACTCGACGCTTATAACCACCGGACAGACTAGAGATATCCACATCCGGGTTTAAATCCATTTTGGTGACAATCGCTTCAACCCGCTGATTGATATCCCAACCATCGACACGCTCAAGCTCAGCCTGACAGTCTTCCAGTTCGCGCATAACCTTATCGGTAGGGTTGGCGGTCAGCTCAAGAATCAGATGGTGGTAGCGAGCAGCCAACTTGCCCTCTGCACCCAGACCCTCAGCAATTACATCAAAAACCGAACCGACAGCATCATGGGGCACCGACTGTTCCAACTGGGCAATCTTTACCCCGGCGGCGCGTTTAAGTACGCCATCGTCGGCAATCACCTGACCGGTAAGAATTTTTAACAGGGTCGATTTTCCCGCGCCATTGCGGCCGATCAGGCAGACACGCTCGCCCGGCTCAATAACCAGATTAATATGATCAATTAGCGGTGGCTGGCCATAGCTAAGAAAAATGTCCTGCAGTGTGACAAGTGGCATAGGGTTATAGATTATCCAAAATTAAGCGGTGGTTTTAGTTTCCGGGCCGAGAGGCTTGGTAATCAAAATCAGCTTGGGTAAAAGAGTCATCGAGCCAAGCAGAGCGGCAGTCATTGCCAGACCGGTTAGCAGACCAAAATAGATCGATGGAATAAAGTTTGAAAGTGCCAGAATTGAGAAGCCGACAATAATCGTAATCGCCGTGTAAAACAGCGCCAGACCAATACTGGCGTGGGCTCTGTGCATCGAGGCCAGATAGTTGCCGTCGATAGCAAACTCACGGCTAAATCTGGTGATGTAGTGGATCGCGTGATCGACACCAATACCCACAGTAATAGCCGCGATAGTAATGGTCATCATATCTAGCGGTATGCCGCTGAGTCCCATGCCGCCAAGAACAATTCCCGCGGCTAAGAAGTTCGGCAAGATCGCGATAACCGAAATCTTAATCGAGCGGAACAGCACCAGAAACATCAGCATAATGCCGACAAAAACCGCACCCAGGGTGAGGATTTGCGACTTATACAGACTTTGCAGCATATTGTTATAGAGCACCAGCAGGCCGGTAAAGCGGATATCTTCAGGGGCGATACCCACCTCATTTACCGCATAGTCGCGGATTTTCTCTAGCAGATCCGCGCGGCGCAACAGGCCTTCGGTTTCCATGGCGCGCAACTGAATACGTGCCTCATCAATATCCTCAAGAAGATAGGGAGCAACCATCTGCTGATAGATCTCATCGCCAAAGCTTTTACGCATAAAGGCAATTTCAAAATCATTGAGCTTATGGCCGCTAAGATCACTGGCGACATCGTAGATTTGTACCAGAGAGCTAACCTTGCCTACCTCTGGCTGGGCTTCGAGAAACGCCTGTAACTTGGCCAGATCGGCGAGGCCGGTTGAAGTAAACCAGTAGGTGTCTTGCAGTGCATTGGCGCTGTCTTCGCCAAAGGCGTCGGAATCGCTAGCGAATGCATCGTCAAAGCCATCATTCCCATAGCCACCGTACTCATCTTCCTCAGCGAACCCGTCATCTCCAAAAGCATCGTCGCCGAACGCATCAGCGCCATATTCGCTGTCTTCAGAGAGCACAAAATCTTGTTCAGACTCGGCAAAAGTCGGTGCCTGCAAAATAATATCCAGAGGCGTAGTACCGCCCAGCGAGGCATCGATAATTTCCATGCCCTGATAGATTTCCGTATCGCTGCGGAAATAATCAATAAAGCGGTTTTCCACCTCAAGGCGGCTAATACCGTAGATTGAGAGCACGCTGAGCACACAGGCAGTGAGCAACACTATATTGCCGTGGCGTTCGGTAAAGTTGGAGAATACCGAGGTAAAGGAGGCAGATTTATCCTTACCAGAGCTGTCTTTGCCCTTGCCGATCAACATCATGCCCGCCGGAATAATAATAAACGCGACTACCAGTGCCAGACTGATACCCATAGTCATCATCCAGCCAAAATCAATCACCGGACGGATATTGCTAACCACCAGCGACATAAACGCCACGATAGTAGTCAGCACCGTATACAGACAGGGTTTGGCCATTGAGGTTACCGTGGCAACCACCAGCTGTTCCTGAGTTGCCTCTGGTTGGGTGCGGTACAGCTCTCGATAGCGGACAATCAAATGCATGGTCAGCGCCAGAGTGATAATTAACAGCAGCGAGACAAAATTAGACGAGATAACCGTTAAGCGCCAGTCGATCCAGCTAAGGAAACCAAGAATGATTACCAGACACAGAGCGCAGGTGCTGAGGGGCAGAATAACCCAGCGCAACTGACGGAAAATAACCGCCAGTGTGACGATCACAAAGATCAGAATGCCGGTGCCAAAGATCGCCAGATCGCTCTTGATAAAGTCGACCATATCCGCGGTAATCATATCTGGGCCGCCGAGAAAGATTGTCGCGCCATCGCGGTAGCCATCCATCAGACTGCGCACATCGGCAACTAGCTGGTGACTCGCAGCCGCTTTTGCAGTGCGATAATCGAGAAATTCTTTACTTACCGCATCCAGCTCAACCTGTTGTTCTGGACTGAGCCCATCGGTTGACTTGATCAGACGCAGTGCATCGCGAGCCTGCACCAGATCGAGATACTTCTGATCCAGCTCAAGGGTCGCCAGCATCCCCGTGGTCTGGCCATCCTTACTTAAAATAAGGTCTTTGTAGATTGGGCTATTAAGAAATTCCTGACGCGCCAGATCCCGATCAACCCCGGGTGACAGCAGCGTATTCAGCTCACCTTTTAAATCTGCAACACTAATCTTTGGGCTGTACAGCAGCGGTACATCGAGCAGCGACAGCATACTCTCAACACCGTTGATCCCGGCCAGCTCATTGCGCAGAGAGGAGAGAGTTTGCAGGTTGTTATCATCGAATAGGTCGCCCTCTAGTGGCGAAAAGGTGACAATTAGAAAGTTATCACTGCCATAGCGCTGCACCACTTCTCGAAAGAAGTTGAGATCATCGTCATGTTCCAGCGTCAGCGAATCCGCCGAGGCATCGAGCTTAAAATTGGGCAGCCCAAACGCCATGGCAACCGCCAGCGCCAGAACCATAAAAATGGCTGAGAGCGGGTGGCGAAGAACAGTGTTTTGATAGAAATTAAGCAGTGCTGCAGACATCTAAATGTGCGTCCTTGGAGTCTATTCTTTTTGTGGTGGCTATTATGCGGTGTTGAGGGGCAAGATCATAGTGGGTGGGGGGTTAATTGATAGGGCGCAGTAAAGCGCCCTGGGTTTTGTTGGTTGGTTATAAGGTTCTATTCATAACCTATGCGGTTCTTTCTGAAGTAGTCACTCAAAACTGCGATAGCAAGGTAGGTTAATCCGCAGAATAGCCCAATACCTCCAAAAGAAAGACCGGCCTGTAGGCTGCTGATATTTCCGGAGATAACTGAATAGGTTATGGCCGAATAGGCGCAGATAAGACCGACGGTACTTCCAAGCATCCCCCAAAATCGGCCCTTCCGAACACTGCGATCACCAAGTTCTTTAGCCGTATCAATTTGAAGTGAGGCCGCATTGAGTTCAAAGGCCGAGGCAATAGCCTGACAGGATTCGAGTGAGCAAACACCTTTTTTTTCTATTCTTTGGATTGTTCGCAAGCTAAGCCCTGCAATACTGGCCAATTGCTCTTGCGACCAGGATTTTTGCTTTCGCAGTTCTCGGATTAGCACTGTATTAATGATAATTTCCATTCTATCGTCCTTGCCGGTGATTTATTGAGTGTCCATTTTGCTCTGTAATTAAGACCTTTGCTGCGTAATCTCTATGACTTTGATATGACATCTTTAGATAACGGTTATTTGGCAAATTTCTTATTGGCTATAACAAAGAAACGAAAATTTTATTATTTTCACTCGATTAATCTGAGTGTAGAGAAAATGGAGAACCATAAAAAAAGTAGCGGACTAAGATTATCAGCTAAAGTCTATCAAGCCCCCCTGAATCGCCCTGTAAATAGCAGTGGCCTGAGTGCGTGCACCAAGTTCCTTTTTCGCCATAGCCATATGTTTATTAATGGTATGGGTGCTAAGGCACAACTTGTCCGCCGCCTGAGTAAGGGTTAAATCATTTTTAGCCATAACCCTCAGCAGTCGAAGAGCTTTGGGGCTGGCTATAGGCGGTGGGGTATGGGTTTTAAACTTACTTCTGTGAATACGTATAGCGGTATCCCCGAGTAAACGTATGGCTGTGCCAGAGTCATTTGTTAAGGCCTGAAATTATTTTTTCGAGGCGCCCTTGGCCATCACCACAAACATCAGCCTATCTCGATTGGCTTTTTTAATTTTGTCCTTATCGCCCTCTGTCTGTGGTTGATTTTTGTCGCTGTTGCGCCGATCTCCCCAGTCGATAGTAATGGGCATCAGATAGGCATCGTTAAACTTAAACTCTTTATACAGCGCCAGTATTTCCAGATTTCTGGTAAAGGTATAGGTATGAAAGGGCGCGTCATCAAGGGATTGTTGCAAGCTTGAGTAGTGCAGGTGCTTGGAGATACCTGTTTTAAGGTAGTCCAATAACATATCGTGTCGATGATAGTGGTTTTCCTCATAGCCGCTAATAAATTCGCTGGGCAGTGAGCTCAAAAAGAAATTGGCTTTTTGGCCAACAGGTGACCCCATCAGCGCAAAGTCAGAAAACCCCATCTGGTTGAGCGCCTTTAGCAGACGTTCAACAAGGTCTTCGGGATTCTTGGCGTCAGTAATCTGGTTAACAAATTCAATATGGTTAATCAGTGCATCCAGCGAAAGGCCCTCATCACGTCCGATAATATCGAAGCGCTGCTCTCCGTTGACTTCTCTGATACCGCGATGTTTTTCTAATTGCATAATCACTTCTCTTACGAAATCTTATAAAGCCATTAATAGAAAAGAAAACTTAGGATTGTCATAGGTTGAAAAATCGATGGGGTAGCTCCGTTAATAACTGGAGTGTTTTACAACGATATTGTTTTCCTGCCTAAGATCTCTTTTTTGTACTTCCCTGTACATTTTTTGTACGACTATTTTTTTCGATAATAGGTATAGGGTTATGGCGAATCAAACACATCAGTATTTTCCATGATGTAAATCATTACTAATATTGAAGTTTGACTGAAAACTGTACTTAATTTTTTCGTGATTAAACGATTCTTTAATTTCATATATTTAAATTTTCTACTTTTATAGGGCAGATAGCTTCGCCCTATAATCAGGAGAGCCTTATTTGACGGAAGTCTATTAAGCCCTGCTTGAGCTCCCTATAGACTTTATTGGGCTTAGGGTTAGGTCAGATTTGGCCAACAGATTCGGGGTTTATTTGCGGCGCGGGGTTATGGTTTTTAAAGTTGTTTTGATAGACACGTATAGCGGTTTCTCCGAGTAAATGTAAAAACGCACCACGGGATTCAGTAAGCGCCATAAACTCCTCTGCAGTTGCCCCCTTTGCCATAAGCGAAAGCAGCCAACTGTCTTTATTGCCTGTCTCTTTGCTTTTTGTTTCACAGGCATCTATTTTTCCCCCATCGGCTTTGTAAGGCATCAGGTAGGCATCGTTAAATTCGAACTTTTTATAGAGAGCCAGTATTTCCCTGTTCTTATCGAAGGTTTGGGTTAGAGCGCAGGTGCTATCAATGATTTGCTGGATATCTGAATGATGAAAATGGGTGGGATTATCTGCTTTGAGGTAATCCAAACCCATATCGTATTTATACAGCCGCTGATACTGATAGCTAGTCAGTAGTTCTTCGGGCAGTGTGGTTAATAAGACTTGGGGTGTATGGTTATGGATCATACCCATAAAAGAAAAGTCAGAAAATCCCAACTGATTAAAGATACTTAGTAGACGGCTACTAAGATCATTGGGGGTTTTCGAGGCGTCTAGCTGTTTAATAAAATCATTGTGGCCGTTTAGCTCTTCCGAGCTTAGACCCTGATCAAAATCAACAATATCAAACCTTTGATTTGCTCCATCTTGGCAAATCGTTTCCCTGTTATCTGGTCGCATAATCGCTCTTTCCGTTGAGTGACAGGGTTAGAAATACCGCATATATACAGCAATTTCAAATGTTAGTTTGCCCCAACCTGATTGTGATCGAAGAAGGGCGTAATAAATTTCGATTGGGATAAAAGGTCTTAGTATTGATTATGCCCGCAGGGATTAAAAACTGTAAATTATGCCACTCTCGGTTATCTGCCAAATTGAGGAAGAACAGTAATTCCGTATATATACAGTGGACTAGAGGTTTGGATTGACTGAGTCTTCTTCGCATGAAAGTTAAAGGAATAGCTTACAAGCGCGAGCTTGGGAAATATCTCAGGGAGGCTCGAAAAGATGCTGAGCTGAGCCAGGAAGCGTTTGCCGATAAAATAGGGATTAATCGTACCTATTATGGCAATCTTGAGCGCGGTGAAAACAGCATTAGCATTGATAAACTTCAGAAAATTTCCAAAGTGCTAAATATCCCTTTGTCAGAACTATTTGGGCGGGTTGAAAGGCTCTGAATATGTGTGACCGTTCTGGTATGCCTAAAATTGGATCTGGGGTTTTCGGACTTAAAGACTAAAAGTTGCACCCAGTTTTTTCGCCACCAAACTATTCTTTAATGTCGTATATTCCGGTATCCCATTTTTATAAGGCGGGTAATCCTCCCCCATAATCAATGGCTGCAAATAATCTCGCGCCTCCTGAGTAATACCAAAGCCATCCTCAGTAATAAAATCCCGCGGCATCATTTTTTCCATATTGGCCACATCAGTTAGCGGCGCTTCACCCAGCGACCAGCTATATTCAGCGCCGCTATTGCGCTCGATGGTGACCATAATTGCGCGTTTGCCTTCGAGGGCTTTTTTTACCGCTGCCCAACCCACGGCATAGGCCTGCTCAACATCGGTTTTGGAGGCTATATGTCTTGCCGAGCGCTGCAGGTAGTCGGCGAGGGCATAGTGGTATTTATAACCCAGGGCTTTTTTAACCATACTGGCGAGTGTTGGTGCGACTCCGCCGAGCTGTTGATGGCCAAAGGCATCTTTATGGGCTGAGCCGGAGATCAGTGCGCCATCGGCATAGCTGGCGCCTTCGGAGGCGACGACTACGCAGTAGCCTTTGTCTTGAACGGTCTGTTCGACTTTGGCGATAAATTTTTCCCGGGAAAAGGGGATTTCGGGGAAGATAATAATATGCGGTGGATCGCCGGCCTTTTCGGCGGCCAGGCCTCCGGCGGCAGCGATCCAGCCGGCGTGACGGCCCATGACTTCGAGAATAAATATTTTTGTCGATGAGGCGCACATGGAGGCGATATCGAGACTGGCTTCTTTGGTGGAGACGGCGACATATTTGGCCACTGAGCCAAAGCCGGGGCTACAGTCGGTCAGAGGCAGGTCGTTGTCGATGGTTTTGGGGATATGGATGGCTTGTATTGGGTAGCCCATCTGTTCGGATATCTGCGAGACTTTTAGGCAGGTGTCGGCTGAATCGCCGCCGCCATTGTAGAAAAAGTAGCCTATATCATGGGCTTTAAAGACTTCTATTAACCGCTGGTATTCTGCATCGCTGTCATTGATATTTTTCATTTTGTAGCGACAGGAGCCGAAGGCGCCGCCGGGGCTATGTTTTAGGGCTGAGATAGCGACGCTGGATTCGAGGCTGGTGTCGATCAGCTCTTCATGCAGTGCACCGAGAATGCCATTTTGGCCGGCGTAGAGTTTGCCAATTTTATCGCTGTTGGCACGGCAGGCTTCGATCACGGCGCAGGCGGAGGCGTTGATCACTGCGGTGACGCCGCCGGACTGTGCGTAGAATGCATTTCTTTTGCCCATAAAAAACTTCCCTTCTTTTTATCAAGTCAATTTTAAGTCGATTTTATACCGAGATTAAATCCGTTTAAGACCCTATGGTAACGCTTTAGGTGGTGATCGGTAAGTGGCAGTTAGCGCCCGATGGGCATATGAAGTGAAAAGGTAATCTCAGAGTAGCTGCTGTTTTGATCGCTGTGGTTGGGCTGATGGATATATTCAGCGCGAGCGGATGCGGTGGCTGTACCCCAGGCAAATTGATAGTTCATTTCCAGTTGCTGTTCGCGGCCCTGTGGCTGTAAATCGATGGCGACGGTCTGGTAGGTCACCTGTCGGTCGAGGGTTCTGCCGCTGGCGAGTTGCAGGGTTGCCTGTCCACTGTCGACGCGCAGGGGTTGTGCTAGGTAGATACTCAATTGGTCGTTGCGTTGCCAGAGTGAGTGTCCACTTAGGCCTAGGGACCATGAATTGCTAGAGATAGAGTCATTTAGATTAAATAGGCTGCTGCTGATTCGGCTGTCTGTTGTGCCGCTGTAGAGTGCAAATAGCCCCTGCCAGTTATCTCTGATTTGCAGATGTCCGTTGATGCCGGCAAACAGGGTTTCGCTGTTTTCTAGCTGTCCCAGTGCGCTGCCAAGTTCGGTGCCGAGGAAGCTGTCGCGCTCGTTGAGAAAGCCGCTTTGAATGCTTAGGCCGAAACCCGTTTTACTCGGTAGGCTGTATTCCATCATGGCGCCATTGCCGCGATTTTCACTGATTGGTTGATAGCGGTTCCAGCTGGCTGCGCCTTCAAATACGCCCATACGCAATTTTCCTTCGCCCAACGCTATGGCGCCGCCGCTACTGATGCCATTGCGTGCAAAGCGCAACCAGGGGGCGGCAAAACTGCTGTCATCATTGGTAGTTGAGGGGGATACAAAGGAATCCGCATAGATACCAAAAAACCAACCGGGGTTGGCGTTAATACCGGCAAAGCGTTCGCTGCCATTGTTGTTTTGGGTTTGCAGGGCGAAGTAATCTGGTTGTAGCTGATCGCTGGGGCTGCCGTTGGGTACCGAATTAAAGGTCGAATTAAAGCTGGACGAGGAGCCGTCGCGCTGCCACGGGTCAATGCTGGCACCGGTCTGAATTCTGGTGCCCTCTGCCAGTTGCTGGGTGCTGTGGCGCTGCTTTGGGGCTGAAGATTGGTTGGCGGAGGTATCTGTGGCATTGCCAATTAATGCCCTGGCGCTCTGCATAAATGGAAAGCCAAGTTCATCAAAGACTGCCATCGAATGATTGTTCAGTGAGGCTTGCAGGCTATTACCTAGTGCGCCACCAAAGGTGCTGATACTGCTGTCGTTCAGCGAGACCAGACCGCTGTCGAGATTATTGCCGGAGGCTACTGCGGTGGATCCAACGGGGCGGGTGGCTGCATCCAGATCTAGCAGCCCCTGTCCGTAAATACTGCTGTCGCTGTAGATACCGGTTTTATTGGCGGTGGTTAACAGTCGATTGACCAGCTCATGGTTGCCGACACTGGGGAATAGCTGTTTTAGCAGGGCTAGCGAGCCGCTGACCATTGGGGCGGCGAATGATGTGCCGAGGGTGCCGGCGTAATAGTCTCGGTCGGCTTGGCCATCTGCTGGGGGAGTACTGGGTCCCCAGATAATTTCGTCGTTATCAAAGCGACCGTCGTTGTTGGCATCGCCACCGCCGGGAGCGGCCAGACAGAAATCCGAGGCGACGCCGCAGTGGTTGGAGTAAAAGGAGATCTCGCCGCTGCTATCGACGGCGGCGACTGCGAGTACATGATCTTTTAGCTCGGGAAATCTATAGGGTAAGCCGGGCAGTAGTTCCGGTGAGCTGGCATCGACGGCATTGCCAAATTCGTCGAGATCATTCCATGCATTGCCTGCGGCGATAACAAAGATTGAGCGGTTGCCGCGGGATTTATTCAGCTGCCTTAGGGCATCGATGCTGAGGTCAAAGCTGGACTCTAATTCAGCGGCGCTGTAGGAACTGATAACGCCAGAGAAGCCAAAGCTCATATTGATGATCTCTGACTGGTTGGCCATGGTGGTAAAGCGCTCGGCAAAATAGTTGTCGGTGGCAAAGTTGATATCGTCGACATCGAGTGGCTGGTAGGGGCCGCCGCCAGATCCGAGGGGTATTTCATAGGCGACAATATCGGCTTCGAAGGCGACGCCGTGCATTTTAAAACCGCTGTTAAAGTTATTATTATCTCGATTGGCGGCTATAACACCGGCGACTAATGTGCCGTGATCGAGGGCCTGGTCGGTTCTTGGCGTGCCGCTGTTGTAGTCACTGCCGGCATATTCAACTTTATCGCCATTGCCTCGAGAGAATTCAGCATGTTCTTCGTAGACCCCAGAGTCAATAACACCAACGCTGACACCTTCGCCGGTGGCACCACGTGCGTAGGCGCTGGAGGCGTTGATCATATCCAGTCCGCCCATGCCGTCGTACTCTTCGGTTTCAAAGTCACTGGCCAGTGCGGCGAGGTCGCTGGGATCTTGAGCTTGAGCGGAGAAACTGCTCCAGGGTGGGGTGCTGTTGTCCTGATTGGTGACTACTGGGGGAATAGTGGTGCCGCTGTCAGAGCTTTTTTGTCCACCGCCGCCACCGCTGCAAGCGGACAGGGCGATAATAGTTAACAGGCTGATGGTGACAGATAAGTTGTTCACGCTGTTTGCAATCCTCTAATTCCATGACAAAAATTATTAGCTCGAATAAGCTATTTAATTTTCTATATCAGTATTTTTAGACTAAAAACGCAGATATTTAGCAGTTTTTTTTAGCTGATGACATAATCCCGCTGTGGTTAGTGAAAGTCGTTCTCTATAAAAAGGAAACATATGCATATTCATATTCTTGGTATCTGCGGCACCTTTATGGGCAGTCTAGCACAGCTCGCTAAACAGCTCGGTCATCAGGTGTCGGGCTGCGATGCCAATGTCTATCCTCCTATGAGTACGCAGCTGGAGGCCGCTGGGATTAGTCTGATTGAGGGCTTTGACCCGCAGCAGCTGCAGCCAGCACCGGATTTAATTATTGTTGGCAATGCTATGTCGCGGGGTAATCCCTGTGTTGAGTATATGCTCGATAATGGCCTGCCCTACACTTCTGGCCCCCAGTGGTTAGGTGAAAATATACTGCGTGGCCAGCATGTACTGTCGGTATCCGGAACCCATGGCAAGACCACTACCAGCAGTATGCTGGCAAAGATTCTCGATTTCGCGGGCTTAAAACCAGGCTTTTTAATTGGCGGTGTGCCCAGTGATTTTGGTTTGTCGGCACGGCTAAGTGAGGCTGTTGGTAGTGCTGAAGACGGCTCTGATGACAAGGGCTATTTTGTGGTTGAGGCGGATGAGTATGACAGTGCCTTTTTTGATAAGCGTTCAAAGTTTGTTCACTACCACAGTAATACGCTGGTGATAAATAATCTCGAGTTTGATCACGCGGATATCTTTGAAAATCTGACGGCGATTCAAAAGCAGTTCCATCATCTGGTGCGCACTATTCCCAGCGCGGGCTCGGTGATCTATCCAGCGGGGGTTGAGAATATTCAGCAGGTTATAGATCAGGGCTGCTGGAGTCAGGTGCAAACTCTTGCGGAACAGTCGTCCGGCGAAACTGGCGCTCAGTGGCGTTATCGCCTGCTGGAGAAGGATGGTTCAAGTTTTCAGGTGATTGATGGGAATGACGATGTCTCTGAGGTTCACTGGCAACACAGCGGTCTGCACAACGTATTGAATGGCGTTGGGGCTATTGCCGCGGCGGCCACGGTTGGCGTAAGTCTGGAAACTGCCTGTCAGGCGCTCAGTGAGTTTGTCGGGGTTAAGCGGCGTATGGAGGTTATCCATAAGGATAGTCGGGTGATGGTTTACGATGACTTTGCTCATCATCCAACGGCGATCAAAACCACCCTTGAGGGATTGCGGGCTAAGGTGGCTGAGGAAAATATTATCGCGATTATTGAGCCGCGCTCGGCGACCATGAAGATGGGTTTGCATCAGGGTATTTTAAGTGCCGCGGTGGATGCTGCTGATCAGGTACTCTGGTATAAGAGTGCGGCGGTTAATTGGGATATTCAGTCTGTTGCGGATGGCTGTACTGTTGCCGCGCAGGTCTGTGATGATATCGAGCAGTTGTTGGCGAGTGCAATCGAATCGCTCGATGAGGCAGAAAAGTCACATATTGTAATTATGAGCAATGGCGGTTTTGAGGGTTTTCATCGGCGTCTGGTTGCTGCATTAGAATAATTTTCCTCGCTCTGCCTTTTTTAGCTCTGAAGCGAAAATGTCACCGGCCCGTCATTACACAGGGACACTTGCATATCAGCCCCAAAGATTCCGCACTGAATGTCGTTGTGACGGCTTTTAGCCTGTGCAGTAAAGTGGTTGTATAGGGCTTCGGCATAATCCGGTGCGGCGGCGGAGGTGAAGCTGGGGCGCAGGCCTTTTTTGGTATCTGCGGCGAGGGTGAACTGGGAGACGATCAGCAGGCCGCCATTAATATCGCGCAGGGATAAGTTCATCTTGCCCTGACTGTCGGCAAATATCCGGTAGTTAAGTATTTTTTCTAAAAGCCGGTCGGCATGGTTCTGGTCATCGTCACGCTGGATTCCCAGCAACAACATAATGCCTTGATTAATTTCTCCGCAGACAGCGTTGTCTACACTGACGCTGGCATGAGTTACGCGCTGAATAAGTCCGATCATTTTTTGCCCACATTTGGTGGTTAATCACTGAGTTCAATTTGGTAGGCAAGGTTATTGGTTGCACGCACTAGCGCATCGGTTATGCCCGGCTCTGCGGAAGAGTGCCCTGCATTGGCAATAATTTCCAGTTTTGCCGATGGCCATGCGGCACTTAAGGCGAAAGCTTGATTGACCGGGCAGACCATATCGTAGCGGCCATGAACTATGGTGCCGGGAATATCTTTCAGTTTACCGGCCTGATTAATAATTTGATTGGGTTCGATAAAGGCTTTGTTAATAAAGTAATGGGCTTCGATGCGTGCCATGGCCATGGCCATATGCGGGTGGGTAAAACGCTCGACGACATCGCGATTGCTCTGCAGGGTGGCGCAGCGCCCCTCCCAGATTGACCAGGCTTTGGCGGCGGCCATACGTTCCAGTTCGTTGTCGCCGGTCAGTCGTTTGTAATAGGCCGCGAGCATATCGTTGCGCTCGGCTTTGGGAATTATCTGGCTGTACTGTTTCCAGTAGTCGGGAAAGATGCGTCCGGCGCCGTCTTGATAGAACCAGTTGATATCTTCGTCGCGACATAAAAAGATGCCGCGCAATATAAGCCCGAGCACTAGTTTGGGATGACTCTGTGCGTAGAGCAGTCCCAGAGTGGAGCCCCAGGAACCGCCGAAAATAACCCAGCGTTCAATCTCGAGGGTTTTACGGATGGTTTCTATATCGTCGATCAGGGCGGCGGTGTGGTTATCTTCCAGACGTGCATGGGGTGTAGACAGTCCTGAGCCGCGCTGGTCAAAAAGGATAATGCGGTATTTTTCTGGGTCGAAAAAACAGCGATCGCTGGTTGAGGTGCCGCCACCGGGGCCGCCGTGAATAAACAGTACTGGAATGCCTTCGGGACTTCCCGATTCTTCGACATATAATTGATGGGGGGCAGTGACTGGGATTAGCTGTTTGCTGTAGGGTCTGATGGCTGGAAACTTTTTAAACATGGATTACCCTGTAAATATTTTCTGCTAAAAGATTATCTGTACAGTTACACCACTGCTTTAAGATATAACCCTAGGTTACAAGTTGAGGAAAGGCAAATGACAGATTTAACCCGTTGTACTGATCTTAAGCGCTGCGGTTGGTGCGGAGACGATCCACTCTATCAGCAGTATCACGATAAGGAGTGGGGGGTGCCGTGCCGTGATGATAAGAAGCTGTTTGAGTTTGTGCTGCTCGAAGGTGCGCAGGCGGGCCTGTCGTGGATCACAATATTGCGCAAGCGCGAGGCTTACCGCAGTGCCTTTGCGGATTTTGATGTGCATAAGGTTGCGGCGTTTACGCAACAGGATATTGAGCGCTTGATAAATGATGCCGGTATTGTTCGCAATCGCTTAAAGATTACCAGTGCGATCTCCAATGCGCGTTTGTTTATCGATATTCAAAAGGAGTTTGGCAGCTTTAGCGATTATTTCTGGGGCTATGTGGATAATCAGCCGATCGTAAATCGCTGGGCGAGCCTAAGGGAAATTCCCGCGACCACCGAGCTCTCCGATCTAATTGCCAAGGATATGAAAAAGCGCGGCTTTAAGTTCTTTGGCTCGACGATTTGCTATGCGCATATGCAGGCCATGGGGTTGGTTAATGACCACACCACGGACTGTTTTCGCTATCAGGAATGTTAGTCCCGGATAAATACCGCCTCTAAGCTGGTATTGTTTGATCTACTTAGTTCGAGGCTGTCAGTTGCCGTATCAATATCTCCCTGCCAGTGGGAAAACACATAGCCTTCGCTAGGTACAGCCGTAAGTGATACTGGGATATTGTTGAAATATTCCCCCTGCCAGTTGGCGCTGGTAAGCTGAAGTGAATTCAACTCTACCGATCCTGCTGCCGGATTGTTGATGGCAATATTGAGCTGATACATTCCGCTGATGCCAAAGTAATTGCGGATATGCCCTTTTAGGGGAGATAGTCGGTTGTTGCCAAAGTTTCTCAGGGCGCTGACTGCCGACTGCCATACATCAACAGTTTTTCCATCGCCCCAGCGCTGAAAATGTCTCTCCATTTCAGGCTCCATAGAATTGGCAATAGCATTAATATGTTGGGTGACGCTGGCGGCTTTAAAGCGGCCATTAAACTCATCGGCAAATTGATTGATAAACTGATGTCGAAACTGGCTATTTTCCATTAGTTTGCGGAACAGGAGATTTGACCAGGGTGGGTTTGGCCAGCCGGGGCCATTTTCTTCCAGTGCAAATGACAGGGTATCTTTGTTGTAGGCAACATCATCCCAGGCGCCAAAGGCAAAATCAGTATCGTATAAAATCCACCGCCATTTGGTGGATGGTGAGTTCCAGAATTTCATATTGTTACCGGGCCAATCCCAGTTATCAAAATAGATTTGTGCGACCAGATAGGGAATTAAATTATCTATATCAATTTGGTTGGCCACATAGTCGAAGTTACTCTGAACCATCAGGCTGTTGTCCCTGACGAAATCAATCAGGTCATTGTAGGAGTCGTTGCT
>ENA-OQVM01000499-OQVM01000499.1-marine-metagenome-genome-assembly--contig:-NODE-499-length-61149-cov-14.484150_pt1 | contig 61149 bp, 52 predicted proteins | sample MGYA00237776_ERZ505498 | MGnify/ENA primary metagenome ERZ505498 (study PRJEB26159, sample SAMN06265151) | marine metagenome | isolation source: Helgoland LTER site | place: Germany:Helgoland, sampling... | reverse complement strand
CGATCACGAAAGAATTGGCGCAGTTCCAGGCTGATTCGCCCTCGGCCAATCCTCCACGCGGTTGGCATTGGTGTGCTCACGATGTAGAGCTCTGGGCTTGGTCAATGAGGGCAAGGTAGCGATCTTCCAGAGTGGAACGACGAATGACCAGTTCGGGAATTTCCCCACCGAGCACGGCGGCCAATTCCCCGACGAAGCTCGTGGGGCTGGTGGTGAACTCTCGGTGCATTCGGCCGTCCTGTCGCCAAGAAACTTCTACTGAGTCGTCCTCGCCGACGCCAATCTGGTCCGGGGTGTCCAGGGCAATCACCCGGCCCGCAGCGATAACTGCGACCCGGTCGGCGAGGGCCTCGGCTTCGTCAAGGTAGTGGGTGGTCAACATGATCGTGGTGCCGCCAGCCTTAATCTGTTGCAGCAGCACCCAGAACTCTCGGCGAGCTTGTGGATCGAAGCCGGTGGTGGGTTCATCAAGAAACAGTAACTGCGGCGCTCCGATGAGTCCGAGGGCAACGTCTACTCTGCGTCGTTGACCGCCGGAAAGGGTACTGATGCGAGCCGCGGCCTTATCGGTGAGTCCCACGGAAGCGATGGTGGTATCCACATCGGCCGGTGCAGGGTAGTAGGTGGCGAAGTGCGCTACCGCTTCGTGTGTGGTGATATCACCGAGATCGCGCGCACTCTGTAAAACAATACCCAGTTGTGCCCGCCATGAACGACCACCGTGTGCGGGATCGACGCCGAGAACGCTAACCTCGCCGCTATCGCGGGATCTATAGCCCTCAAGGATTTCCACCGTCGTGGTTTTACCCGCGCCCTGAAGTCCGGCGAGGAGAATCACCGCAGGCGGTTGGCTATTGAGGTCAAGGCCTTCTGAGGCGCCGCCCAGCACCGCCACCAATTCTTCATTGACGATCTTTAAGAAAGATTGCGCCGGCGATAAACTCGCGCCCACCTCGGCGCCAATCGCCCGCTGTCGGATTCGATCCATAAAATCTTGAACCACGGCCAAGGCAACATCGGCGTCAAGTAACGCCAGGCGGACCTCACGTAAGGTTTCTGCAATATTGTCTTCTGATAAGGTTTTTTTACCGCCAATTTGACCCAGCGCCGCACTGACCCGGCGGGTTAAATTATCAAACATAGTGTTGTACCTTCTTTAAAATTATTCCAAGGATTAACCTTGCGGAATCTTATGCTTGTGTTAGCCGCGACAAACCGATCCTCGTTATGGCAAAACGTTAACCAAACCGAGGCGCATGGTTGCCCGGGCGCGACATCGCTTCCGTCTTTAGCTTGCGCTATCAGCGCATTACAAGAAGATCGCGTCTTTCAGCAGAGTTTAATCTGACGAGCTGATATTATAGACCAAGAACTCCTCAAAGGGCTTACGATGAGCGAAAGCTTCCAAACCTCCCCGAGCTTCATCCTGCTGGCGCTGCTGACCGGCTTGCTCTATTTCGCGAATGGGCTCCGTGCGCGCAGTCGAGTCCAAAAGCTTAGCCAAGCCACCCAGGCTGACATCTTGAGCATCCTCCTCGGGTTAATCGCCTGCTTGGGTCATGGTTTTCTACTCAAAACCAGTTTGCTTCAAGGTGACGCCATCAGTCTTGGCCTGCTGCCCATGCTGAGCGTGACCGCCTTTGCGATGAGCCTTGTGATCGCCCTCAACCAAATCAGACGCCCAATGAATCACATCGCTCAACTGGTCTTCCCGGTCGCAGGCCTCACCCTGCTCATACAAACCGTCTACCCAGGCCAGGGCCCAGTACGGGTCGATGTTGCCCCCGCACTCACCTTGCACATTATCCTTTCGATCCTAGCCTACAGTTTGTTGGCGTTAGGGGCCCTGCAAGCGCTGTATTTGACCTGGCATGATCAACGAATGCGGAAAAAGCAATCCGGGGCCTCTTTATTTTTACCCATTCAAACCCTCGACACCCTCTTGTTTGAGTCAATTTGGACCGGTTTGATTGCCTTAACCCTCGCTATCGGCACGGGCTTTTTATTCATAGATTCGCGCGGGGTACCGGGACTTATTCATCACACCATCCTAACCGCCATGGCGTGGCTGGTTTTTGTGGTTCTCCTCTGGGGCCGATATCGGCTCGGATGGCGTGGCAGCCTAGCGGCTGGTTGGACGCTGCTTGGTTTTGCCTTCCTTGCTCTCGGTTATTTTGGCAGCAAGTTTGTGGTCGAAGTACTCCTTTCATAAAACTCGGGCCTTGACACGAAAGGGATCGATCCGCTACAAGGTCTTCTTAATACTACAAGGCTCGACTCATATTGGACGCCCCCTCAACAGGCACGCTGCTCATGGCCGTGATTTGCCTGGTTTTTTTATCCGCTTACTTCTCCGCCTCCGAAACCGCCATGATGGCCCTGAACCGTTATCGGCTGCGGCACTTAGCGAAGAAAGGTCATCGCGGGGCGCAACGCGCAGCGCAACTCCTTGAGCGCCCGGACCGGTTGCTCGGCGTCATTCTGATAGGCAATAACTTTGTAAACTTCTCGGCGGCATCGATTGCAACGCTGCTTGCGATTGAGATACTCGGAGAAAGTGGTGTCGCCTGGGCGCCCGTGATTTGCACCTTTGTTTTTCTGATTTTCGCAGAGGTTGCCCCCAAGACGATTGCAGCAGCGTTTCCAGAGCGTGTTGCATTACCTTCCTCGCATCTCTTGCGCGTGCTCTTGTTCTTGTTCTACCCGCTTGTCTGGCTGGTTTCAGCGCTTTCCAACGGCTTGTTGCGCGTATTCGGCATCAATCACCTGGCCTCACAAAATGATCATCTCAGCCGAGAAGAACTGAGAACCCTTGTCTTTGATGGTGCAAAAATCGCATCCCAATCTCAGAATATGATGCTAGGCGTGTTGGATCTCGATGAGGTATCGGTTGATGACATCATGGTGCCCAAAAGCGAAATCATAGGCATTGATCTCGATGACGATCTTGACACCATCATTCAACAGCTGCGTAACGCCCAGCATACGCGGCTGCCTGTTTTTCATGAGAGCATCGAAAACATTGTCGGGATCTTGCATGTTAGAAGCGCGATTCGCTTTTTATCGAGCGAGACCCTAACCAAAGCCGCTTTGATGCAGGAAATTGATGACGCGTATTTCGTGCCTGAGAACACCTCCCTGCAGACTCAAATCAGACATTTTCAAAAGCGAAAAGAACGGATCGGGATGGTTGTTGATGAGTATGGTGACATTCAAGGCATTGTCACCCTTGAGGATATCCTGGAAGAAATTGTCGGTGAATTCACGACCGATCTTGCTGCCGCAAGCAGCGACATTCATCCTCAGGAAGATGGCTCATTTTACGTCGATGGCGGCGCCACCATTCGCGCGATTAACCGTGCGCTGAATTGGCAATTACCCTCGGAGGGGCCAAAAACACTGAACGGACTCATTACTGAAACCCTCGAAACGATCCCCGAAGCACCCGTTTGCTTAACCATTACGGGTTATCAGATCGAAATCATTCGCCTTAAAGGCAACATGATCGTCACCGCCAAACTTTTTCCTCGTTTAGACGTCGAGCACTAAACCTTAGAAGAACAACCCATAGACCCCCGGGGCGTACCCGATCAGCCCTTGAGCCTAGGTGACGATTGCCTGCGCAATGGCGTTCTTTGTTTGATCACAAATCGATTGCAACGACCCAAGGTGGGTTTGTAACGCAGGCGCCGCCTTCGCTTTACCCGCCAATTCGAGTTCGAAGCAAAGGTCTGCCAACCTATGGGCGCCAACGGTGCGTGCAGACGATTTTAACTTATGCGCTTCGGCTCGAATTCGGTCGTAATCTTCGATATCAAACCCAGACAGCATTCCCGCAACGCCTTCATCAAGTGACGACACAAACTCCGCCAAGAGTTGATTGAGCACTTCAACGTCATCACCAAATAAGGCATTGAGTTCTGACAGATCCAAAATAATCGAGCCGGCGCTAACTAAATCAGTTTCAGCATGCACCTCAGGCGCATTAGCAATCGATTGATCGGTCTCTTGTTGGGCATCGGTTGTCGCATCCTGGTCCTGATCAGCGCTTGGCAAATAGGTTCTTAACATCGCTTGTAGCGCACCGATTTCGAGCGGTTTAGAGAGGTAGTCATTCATTCCCGCCTCAAAACAAGCCGCCGCGGCACCATCCATGGCATTGGCGGTAATCGCAATAATGGGCAACGGATTATCCAAGCTAACTTCTTCCTGGCGAATTCGACGCGTTAGTTCGTATCCATCCATATTGGGCATGTCGCAATCCGTCAAAAGCAGCCCAATGCCGCCCAAGCGAATGCGGTCCAACGCCGCAACCCCGTCATCCACCAACTCGCAGGCCAAGCCGAGGGTGTTGAGTTGTCGCCGAATAACTTGCTGATTCACCGCATTATCTTCAGCCACTAAAATTAAGAGCCCCTCTTGCGCAGCTTCTGCCGCCGTCATCGGTACCCAAGCATTTTGAAGCACCTCCGCCATCTCGGTTTCGGTCACTAACCCATCGCGCCCTACCACCCGCGCGGCGGCCGACATTAGTTCACGCCGCCTAAAGGGGTTACTACTGATCAGCGCCAATCGTTCGTTGACCAAACGCAGCCGCTGCCCACGACCTGCGCTAAAAAAGACCCATCCCACCTTCTGCGGCAAGGGATTGGCTTCAACTCGGCGGTAGATCGCTTCTTGTTCAGGCCGACTAAAACGATCGGACAAAATCACCACCGGCCGGGTTGAGATCGCATCCAATGCCAAGGATCTTTCCAAATTCATGGGATCCACAACCGCATGGCAATTGGCACCCAGCGGGGTTAGGACACCGCTGATCGATTCAAAGCTTCGCTCTGAAGCACTGACATAGAAAATATCAACCCCAGAAAGGTCCACGGCGCCGCGCTCAGGGGCCACATCCGGTGACTCTAGCAACCGAAGCTGTATTTGAAACTCCGCCCCCTGACCCAATTGACTGATCACTTCAATCCGGCCCTGCATGACCTCGACAAGACGGCGGCAGATTGCGAGGCCCAAACCGGTCCCCCCATAAATTCGACTGGTCGATTTTTCGGCCTGTGCAAAATCAGCAAAAATATTTGCTTGCGCCTCAGCGGATAACCCAATGCCTTGATCAATAACCCGAATCAAAACATCGCAATAATCCCCAACTTGACGCTCAAGCTTCTCTATGCGGACAACGATCTCGGCCGCCAAGGGCGAAAACTTGATGGCATTACCCACCAAGTTAACGAGGATTTGTCGCAAACGCAGGCCATCTAAGAGCAAATTACTCGGCAGAGCCGGGTCTTGGATTAAGATGAGGGACTGCTGATGCTTTGCCGCATTCGCTGAGATCACTTCCAGCGCACTTTCTGAGACTTCCGCGAGATCTGAAGGCAAACTCTCCAGCTCTATTCTCCCAGCCTCAATTTTTGAGATATCCAAAATATCATTGATCAATGACAAAAGGGCTTTACCGGAATCTTGAATGGTCGCCACCATTTCCTTTTGATCCTCACTCAGCGGGCTGCGCTTCATCAAATCAACCATGCCCAGGATGCCGTTCATGGGCGTTCTAATCTCATGACTCATGCTGGCCAAGAAATTTGACTTGGAGCTCGCGGCAATCTCAGCGTTTTCAATGGCCGCTTTGAGCTCTGAAATATCAACCACGGTAATAATCTGATCACCTGCAGGCAAACTTTTGATCGTGACTCGAACCCAGCGGTGACCGTTCAACTCAAGATCCTGCTGCGCAAACCCCGAAAGGCTGCCCTGCTCAAACCAAGTTTTTACGATGGCTTTATCCGCATCCGACGGCGCAAGGATCAGCCCCTGATCGAGCATCGCATCGATCACTCGGATCCAATTCATCTGAGGGCGCAACATCTGGGCCACTTCCGGAAAAATTGCTCTGACCCTGCGATTTAGAAAGCGAATCATCTGGGACGGATCGACCAGAATATAGCCTTCCGAAAAATGCTCTAGGGCCAAGTTCAGATACGTCTGGGCCTCACCCAATGAGGCCGATTTCTGGCTCAACTCGGACTCAAGGGTCTTCTCCGAATCTCGAAGAATGGCTTCTCGTCTGCGTTGCTCGGTCACATCAAAGATCATCAAAACCCGCGTATTTTCGCCACCAAGGGACAACATAGAGGGTTGCGTTACAATCGTAATCACCTCACCGTCTGGCTTGACGATTTCGTATTCTCGTTCAGATAATTCCGGCTCTATACCCACCTTTTGCGCGAAGGCGGCACTTGACTGCGTCATAAACGCCGAAGCTGGCCGGTCTTTTAGATCGCTTAAGCTGCGGCCTAGTAACTGTTCCGCTGCCGGATTTACACTCAAGATCACTTGCCGGCGAACGACGATTGAAGCAACTTTGCTTGATTGAAACCATTTCCAAAAACTATCGTCGCCCAATTCTGCTTTAGACGCAGCCGGTATCACCTGATTCGTCGGTTTTTGTTCTAACGCTTGGGCAATTTTCTGATCAATCCGGCGACTCATTCTGTAAAGCCCAAGCAACAGCGCAATGACACAAATCACTAAGACCCATTGAGCATCCATTGGCGCACCTCTTATCGAAATCCATTATTTCAGAGCAACCCCGGTTCATCACGTTATCCGAGGATCGAGTCTTTGGACCAACCCGCTGCAAAGCGTGTACTCATTGGCGGCAGGTCACAGCCTTTGCACCATCAAAGCATTCGCGGAAGCCCCAGCGACCAGCGCTAAAAGCCGCCGCTGGGTGACGCGTAATGACGCCCAGAACCTTAGCCTTTGCGCGCAGTGAGAAAGCGGCTTTAGCGCCAAAGCCGGTTCAACGCTGCGATAATTGATTTAAAAGCCGCCGTTGTCGTGTTCGGACTAATCCCAACACCAAAACATTTATTGGCTTTCGAATCCGCAATCTTGATAATACTGATCGCCTTCGCTTGACTGCCTTCGTTAAGCGCATATTCTTGGTAGTCCACAACATTGATGGACTCGTTCAGCGTCGAGGCCAGCGCGTTCACAAAAGCATCGATTGGACCAGTGCCTTCGCCTTCAATTTTAACGTCGTTCTCGGCAACCTGCAGGCGCGCCACACAATGCTCCCGTTCGCCACCAACGGATCGCACCTCATAGTCGAGTAATTGATAGGGCCCCGTAACCTCGACCAATTCGCGGATAAACGCATCCCAAATCCGAGCAGGCTTGAGTTCACCGCCATCGGCCTCAGACTCCTTCTGAACCAGCGGACTGAGCTCAAGCAATAGCTCCCGCGGCAGGTGCACATCGAAGTAATTCTCCAAAATGAAGGCAACACCGCCCTTTCCTGACTGACTATTAACCCGAACCGTTTCACGATAAGAGCCACCAACATCAGCTGGGTCAATCGGCAAATAAGGGACTTCCCAGGCTTCATCTGAGCCCGACTCAACATGGTTCATCCCCTTTCGGATCGCATCTTGATGCGAGCCCGAAAACGCCGTAAACACTAATTCACCGGCGTAGGGTTGGCGAACATGAACCGGAATCTTGGTACAGGCTTCAGAGACCGCGACGATCCGCGCCATGTCAGTCAAATACAACTCCGGATCAACCCCCTGTGAAAAAAGATTCATGGCCATCGTGATAAGGTCGCAATTGCCGGTCCGCTCACCATTACCAAACAAGGTCCCCTCGATTCGGTCGGCTCCAGCCATTAACCCGAGCTCAGAGGCCGCAACACCAGTTCCCCGATCATTATGGGTATGTAAGCTAATCACGGCGGCATCACGATTGGGCAGGGCGCGCATAAAATACTCGAGCTGATCCGCGTAGATATTAGGCGTCGCCATTTCAACGGTCGCTGGCAGATTCAAAATTATCTTTTTATCCGGCGTTGGGCCCCAAGCCGCCATGACCGCCGCACAAATCTCAACCGCAAAATCCATTTCGGTCGCGGTATAACTTTCAGGAGAATATTCGAGCACCACATCGGTTCCCGCATCTACTAGGGGCTGCGTGTACCGTTTAACGAGCTCGGTCGCACGCGTCGCAAGACCAATAATTTCAGGTTGACTCATACCAAAGACAACCCGTCTTTGGAGCGTAGAGGTTGAATTGTATAAGTGAAAGATAACGCGCCGGGCGCCGGACACCGCCTCGATGGTGCGCGTGATCAAGTCTTCTCTCGCCTGACACAAAACCTGAATGGTCACATCATCAGGAATCAAACCCTCATCAATAATCTTGCGAACAAAATCGAAATCGGTTTGAGACGCCGCCGGAAAGCCAACTTCAATCTCCTTAAAGCCGATGCCCAAAAGCAGGTCGTACATCGCTTGCTTTTCGGTCGGCGTCATCGGCTCAATCAGGGCTTGATTGCCATCCCGCAGATCCACACTACACCATCTCGGGGCACGCTCGATAACCTGATCAGGCCAGGTGCGGTCCTTCAGCCCAATGGCCTTAAACGGTTTGTATTTTTGATATGGCATGACCTTCTGGTCCGCCAATTTTGGAAATTGATTGGTATTAGAACTCATAGTGTTTGATCTCGATCTATTGGTATTGGTCGGCTGATGCAGCCGATAGATTTCAAACGATGTAGGAATTGGTACTGGCCGCCTACAACGGCAGTCGTAGCAGACCCAGTAAACCGCACAGCAGAAGGGGCGCAGGACCGCGCAGCAGGTTTTTGTTGATGGCGAGCTTTTGCATCATTGTGCCAAGTAAACCTATGAAGACAGACAATCTAAAACAGCAATATAACCCCGAGCGAGCATGATGCCAACCCTTAGCGCCATTTTACACGGCGATCAAACCCCGCTTATACCGCCGAGAATTATCCACGTAATGCTGAGCGCTGAGCTTTAATCCCTGCATCTGCTCCGGCGTTAAGGACCGAACGATTTTACCGGGCGAGCCCATGACCAACGAGCCATCGGGGATTTCTTTGCCCTCCGGAATCAACGTATTCGCACCAATCAGACAATTTTTACCAATTTTGGCACCGTTCAAAACCACCGCGTTAATCCCAATCAGCGACTCATCGCCGATGGTACAGCCGTGGAGCATCACCTTATGGCCAATGGTCACCCGTTTGCCGATCGTTAAGGGCATCCCTGGGTCCACATGCAAGACCGAGCCATCTTGTATATTCGAGTCTTCACCAATATGAATGGCCGCATTTTCTGCCCTTAAAACCGCGTTAAACCAAACGCTCACCCCAGCGGCCAAAACAACCTGTCCAATCACAGCGGCACTTTCAGCAACCCAAGTGTCAGCATGAACGTCGGGACTCAAATCATCCAATTTATAAATCATCAGTACTCCTTTAATAATCGATGGGGTCATCACACATTACGCGCCATCCACCGGCCTTAATGCAAGGGTTAGAAAATCCAACAAGATCAGCGCCGTTAAGCCCCAAATTCGGTAACCATCAAACTCATAGATCGGTGCCATTTGAATCACACCTTGTCGCGCCAAACGCTCGGTGGCTACTCTTACGTCTTTTTCCAGCCAGGATAAAGGCACCTCAAAAACGTCGCTGACTTCATCTTGATTCGGCTTCAAAACAACCGTTTCAGGCATCATCCCGACAAAGGGGGTCACCCAAAGACCATGTTTCGAGATGAGTCCAGGCAATTCGCCAATCAACTCAATCTGATCCATCGCAACGCCCAACTCTTCCACCGTTTCTCGTCGGGCCGTCGCAGCAAGGTCCGCATCGTTTAAGTCCCGTTTACCACCTGGAAGGGCCACTTCACCGGCGTGCGAGGACAGGGCGCTTGCTCGAACTGTGAGCACGACCGTGGGCGTCAAACCCAACCGAATCAGGACCATAACGGCCGCGTCCGCTCGGGCAAGATACGCGTCTGGGCGCGGGCTAAGGCGCAGCGCGGCAAGCCTTGATCGCAACACCTTCATCAAAGTGCTCCGGATCGCTGTGCAGCCCGAGCACAAACCTTTATCATTGCCCCATGAAATATTGTAGCCAATGCGGCGGTACTGTCGCTCAGAGAATTCCCGACGGCGATACGCAGCAACGCTTTGTCTGCGGGCATTGTGATGTTATCCATTATCAAAATCCTAGAATCATCGCGGGATGCATTCCGGTGTATGAAGATCAGGTCCTGTTGTGCAGACGCGCGATCGAACCGCGCTATGGGAAATGGACGCTACCCGCCGGGTTTCTTGAAAACGGAGAGTCTATCTCACAGGGCGCCCTGCGAGAAACCCTGGAAGAGGCCAACGCCCGCGTTGAGATTGATACGCTCTATACGATTTTCAGCCTGCCGCACATTTCTCAGGTGTATGTGTTTTATAAAGCAAGGCTCCTGGATCTTGATTTTTTCTCCGGCATCGAAAGTCTTGAGACAAAACTCTTCGCAGAAGCCGATATCCCCTGGTCTGAACTCTCATTTGCGGCCATCACGCAAACCCTTGAGCATTTCTTTTCAGATCAACGTCAAGGCGTTTTCATCACTCGAGAAGCCACCATCGACCCACGGCCAAACACGGCTTAGCGCAACCAGGCCGCAGCTGATTTAAACATCATCGCCCAAGGACTCAAATCACCCAAGCCTTGCGGTTGCCAAGACCATTGAGCGCCGCGGAAGGATCGCTCTGGATGCGGCATCATGGCCGTAACTCGGCCATCCAAGGACGCAACCGCCGTTAAGCCGCCGGGCGAACCATTCGGATTCGCCGGATAACGCTGCGTCGGCGCGCCATCATTACCAACAAATCGCATCGCAATTTGTTGATTGACAGCGAGCTGTTGCGCCGCTGCGTCCGACAGGGCCGCCCGCCCTTCCCCGTGTGAGACCACAATCGGTAAATAAGCGCCTTCTAACGCTTTTAGCAACACGCTGTGACTGGGCATCACTTCAACCATCGAAAACCGGGCTTCAAACTGCTCTGAGCGATTTCTGACAAACCGAGGCCAATGTTCAGCGCCAGGAATCAGATCCGTCAGTTGAGACAGCATTTGACACCCATTACAGACGCCCAGTGCCAACGTATCCGGACGATGAAAAAAAGCCTCGAATTGATCCGCGATGCCTGCATTCATCAAGATACTTTTGGCCCAACCAGACCCAGCCCCTAAAACATCGCCATAGGAGAATCCGCCGCACGCGGCGAGCGCCTGAAAGCCATCCAAAGATCGGCGCGCGCTAATCAGATCACTCATATGAACATCAACAGCTTCAAAGCCTGCTGCCGTGAACGCGGCCGCCATTTCCACCTGACTGTTAACGCCCTGCTCGCGCAATATCGCAACCTTGGGTTTTACGCCCACGTTAACCATCGGCGCTAACAACGCGGCCGTCACGCCGGCTGGCACCGTCATACTCAGCCCGGGGTCTGCGTCATCCGCAAGCACAGAGAACGCCTCCTCAACACACTCGGGATGATCCCGAAGGCTCTGCAGCTGATAGCTGACCGTCGACCACCGCTGAGCGAGCGCGCCCCGCGCATAGCACGCAACTGGTTGCGAATCTTGGAAAATCTGGACCTGCTGGTCCGGTTGCGGCGCCCCCAGGTCGAGCATGCACAGGCCTCGAGCAAGCATGTTTTCAGACCAAAAATTAAGGCTCTCAGATTCAATTTGAAGCACAACACCGACCTCTTCATTGAACAGAAACGGGAGTAAGGGCTCGTCCTTTGGTATATCAACGGTTAAACCACAATGTCCTGCAAAGGCCATCTCAACCAATGTAGTGAATAGCCCACCATCGGAGCGATCGTGCATCGCAAGGATCGTGGCACGCAGGGCTGGATCTTGAAGCACCGCCCACAAAGCCTTGAGACTTGAGAAGTCGGTTGCATCCGGCACATCGGCATCCATCTGTGAAAAACATTGCTGGATAATCGCGCCGCCAAGCCGCCGGTGTCCGCCTGGTAATTCTAAAAGGATTAAACGGCTAGGCCGCTTTGAGAGCTCAGGCGTAAAGGTGTGAGCAATGTCTATGACCGGTGCAAACGCGGAAATAATCAAAGACACGGGCGAGGTGACCTGTTTGTCCTCGTCGTTTTGACGCCATTTGGTTTGCATCGACATTGAGTCTTTACCCACGGGAATGCAGATCCCAAGCGCAGGACACATTTGCATTCCCACCGCCTCAACGGTCTCATAAAGACTGGCATCCTCGCCGGCATGACCACTGGCGGCCATCCAGTTAGCCGACAACTTCACTTGACTCAAAGCGCCGATATTTGCCGATGACAAATTGGTTAACGCCTCGGCCACGGCCATCCGACCCGATGCGGGACCATTGAAGACAGCCAGCGGCGTTCGCTCACCGATCGCCATCGCTTCACCCACACAATCCTTAAAGCCCGCCGCCGTGACCGCCACATCCGAAACCGGTATTTGCCACGGCCCCACCATCTGATCCCGAGCGACCAAACCGCCAACACTGCGATCCCCAATGGTGATTAAAAAACTTTTATTGCCGACACTCGGGTGGGTCAATACCCGCTGAACGGCTTCGTCGAGCGTCGCGGTGAGCGGCTGCCTTGGGGCCTCGCGCTTTATTTTTGTTGCCTGTTTATGCAACTTTGGCGGCTTGCCAAACAACACCGACATGGGCAAATCAACCGGTTGATCCTCAAACAAGGGATCCTTAACGGTCAAATGCGGCGCCTTGATCGCCCGCCCGACAACCGCAACCGGACAGCGTTCCCGCTCGCACAAAAACAGGAACTGTTCGAGCTGCTCGGGGCCGATCGCCAGGACATATCGCTCCTGCGCTTCGTTACACCAGAGCTCTAGCGGCGACAACTTCGACTCAGCACTCGGAATCGCGCGCAAATCGAACGCGCCGCCACACCCGCCATCTTTAACCAGCTCGGGCAGCGCGTTCGATAAACCACCCGCACCCACGTCATGAATAAATCGAATCGGATTGTTAGGCCCGAGCTGCCAGCAGCGGTCAATCACCTCCTGACACCGGTGCTCGATTTCAGGATTACCCCGCTGAACACTCGCAAAATCCAGATCCGCATCACCCGTGCCGGTTGCAATCGAGGAGGCCGCGCCACCACCCAAACCAATTAACATCGCCGGGCCACCCAAAACCACCAATGCGTCTCCCGGCACAATGGCACCCTTATCGACGTGATCCGGTCGAATATTACCCATTCCGCCCGCGATCATAATCGGCTTATGGTAGCCCCACCGCTCGCCCGCCAAGGTCATTTCAAAGGATCGAAAATAGCCCGCCAGATTCGGGCGTCCAAACTCGTTATTAAACGCCGCGCCCCCGATTGGGCCCTCCAGCATAATCGACAAGGGCGACGCGATTCGCGCAGGCAGGCCAAAGTCTGTCTCCCAAGGCGCAGGGGCATTGGGGATTCTTAAATTAGAGACCGTAAAGCCAATCAAACCCGCCTTGGGTTTTGAACCACGGCCCACAGCCCCTTCGTCCCGAATTTCCCCACCCGCCCCGGTCGCGGCACCGGGGAACGGCGCAATCGCCGTTGGATGATTGTGGGTTTCAACCTTCATCAAAATCGGTGTTTGTTCAGTGCAATACCCAAAAATGCCGGTTTCCGGATCCGGATAAAATCGGTCGGAAACCGACCCCTCAATCACCGAAGCATTGTCACTGTAGGCGCTTAAGACACCCCGGCCCGCACTTTTATCATAGGTATTCTGGATCATATCCATCAGACTGTGCGCGCGCGCCACACCCTCTACCGTCCAATCGGCTTTAAAGATTTTATGGCGGCAGTGTTCTGAATTTGCCTGGGCAAACATCATCAATTCAACGTCGGTTGGATTCCGAGCCAGGTTTTCAAAGGCGGCTTTTAGGTAGTCGATCTCATCCTCAGCCAGCGCCAGACCTAAGTCCACATTGGCGCGCTCAATGGCGCCGATACCGGTTTCTAACAGGGCAATCGCCTTACCCGGCTGCGGCGGAATTCGCTCAAATAACGGCTGGGCTGCGGAACGTTCGGTTAAGACGGACTCGGTCATGGGATCAAAGAGCAGTGCTGCAAGGGTTTCTTGATCTGCCCTTGAGACCGGGGCATCGCCCTCGATCGAGAACGCATAACGGATCCCGCGCTCTAAGTGCTGGACCCCTGTGAGCCCACAAATGTCCGCAATTTCAGTCGCTTTTGATCGCCAGGGCGACAGGGTTCCAAGCCGAGGCACAACAAATAACTCAAATCGGGTTAAGCGCGGGTTTGGCTCAGCACCGGCATTCAGCAGAACCTTAAGTTGCGCCTGCATCTCACTCGTCAGATCGCTTGAGGTTTCCAAAAAGTATTCATACTGGGTCTCCTCGAGGACGCAGGATAATCCGGCCGCTTGGATTTTTGTTTGGAGCTTTTCGATTCGAAATGCGGAAAGCGCCTTCTGACCAGGGATGTAAAGCATGCTATCGCCATTGAGAACAAACGCTTATTATAGCCTTGCTTTGCTTGCGGTCCCATGACTTGCTGCGTTGCTGGCTTCAAAAAGGGGATAAATTATGACCGAGACCCTCGTCCTCCCTGAAACATCGGATCGGGCCACGCGCTATCACGCGCTTATTCCTCAAATACAAGCCCTGCTTCAAGATGAGGACGATCTGATCGCGAGCCTTGCCAATACCGCCGCGGGTCTTTTTCAAGGCTTAAACGTGCTTTGGGCCGGTTTCTATCTGGTTAAACACGGTGGGTTGGTGCTGGGCCCGTTTCAAGGCCCCATTGCCTGCACTCGAATCAAACTGGGTGACGGCGTTTGCGGGCAGAGTTGGGCACAACGCAAAACCATCATTGTCGACGATGTTGATGACTTTCCCGGGCATATCGCTTGCTCAGCCGCCTCGAAGTCGGAGATCGTGGTGCCAATCATTAAGCAGAATCAAGTCGTCGGTGTGCTGGATATTGACAGCATTCAGCCCAAAAATTTTAGCGACATTGATCGAGTCGCACTGGAGGATCTCAGTCGCATCTTATCGACCAAGTTTTAGGTCCCCGGCGGGCCCTGTCGTTTAGCCTTAAAAAAGGCCTTAAGCCGCGCCGAACTCGCCGCTGCCAGAATGCCGCCTCGCGCGACGACCTGATGATTCAAGTAGGTTGACTCGAAAAAACGCTGTTGCGAGCAAACCGCGCCGGCCCTCGGTTCACTGGCGCCAAACACCAGGGTTTGAAGCCGCGCATGAACCATCGCGCCCGCGCACATTGCGCAGGGTTCCAAGGTGACATAAAGCGTCGCCGGCACAACCCGATAGTTTTTCAGCACTTGTGCCGCCTGCCGAAGCGCCACGATCTCAGCATGGGCCGTTGGGTCTTGATCCGCGATCATTCGGTTATGGCCGCGGCCAATAACGATCCCATCAGAGACCACCACCGCGCCCACTGGCACTTCTCCTAGGCCTTCAGCCAAGGCGGCCTGCTCCAGCGCGAGCATCATGTAGCCTTCATCGCGATCTAAGTCGCTGATCGTCGCCGTTCCCGCGTCGTTATCGACTGTTTTGATCAAGACAATCCAACCCCAAACAACGCACCATGAAATGTGTAAACACAAAAGGTTAATCCACTGGCTAATCCCAGGGTCAGACCATCAAAGATCCAACGGGGCGCGGGTTTGGGGTTGTTTTTTTGTCTCCCGGACGCGGTCAGGGCCGAGGCGACCACCAAAACAAAAAAGCAACCAAACATCAGCCAAGCATGCAGGTCCGGGTTAACCGCCAAATGCGTCAGCGCCCAAAGACTGATCCCAAGGGTCATCGGATGTTGAACGCGATACCGCGTCCATCCTGGGACATTTGCTGCAATTAAAAAGAAAAAGGCCGCAAACATGAGCCAAGGACTCAGTATGCCCACCCAAGGCAAAACCGGCGCCTCGATTGCAAATTTCGGATCGTAACCCGCACTGATCAAGCCAAGTCCGAATAGGCTCATCAAACTGAACAACCCCAGATAGTGCGCTGTCGGTATAAAGGTCTGGATGCGCAGCCGGACGGGTTGAATCAACATCAAACCGTGAGGACCAAAAAATAAGCATAAACCCATATAGAACATATCGACCTCCTCGAGTCTGAGTCTTGCTTTAAACAAGGCTCAATTGATTCTACTGTCGTTACCCAATCTAGAATTACCCCGGACTTTTTTGAGTCAAACCCTGATTAAACGGGCTTTTCTTATTCGAGCATTTATCGATCGAGCCCTCAAGGCGCGCAATCGATCATCGCCTCAAAGTCGAGCCGTTCGTTGGCGCCGCCAAGGCAGCTCTATTTGCCCTATACGGGCGGCCGATTAATCGATGCAATCCGATTTCACTCAGGCCCGCGCCTCGTTGGATCCATGAGCCCTCACCTTAGTGAGCTGCTGGCTTAAGGGTCCCTTAGATGCCAGACATTCACGCCCCTTTACTTGATGAGCACATCGAAACACTCAGTAAGCGCTGAAAAATCAAGCTCAATGTCACCCCGCCAAATAAACTGCACACCCTGGCCCTGGGCGCGGGCGACTGCTCGCGCCTGAAAATGCGCGCGCGTCGCCTGCACTAAGACCGCGTCTGTCGGCCCTACCAGCCAACCCTTAACCCGTTCAATTTCGGGATGATCTGCAATGAATTTTTGTAGCGCGTCCGGGGCAAGGTCTGGTTTTGGAAAAATAACGCGATGTTGAAATAAAGGCGCCTTGATGCCAGCCTCAAGACGTCCTCTTTGATCAAAGCAATACCCGGGCGCCAGGGCCGCAGGTAGCGAACCCGATGACGGCAATTGATCAATATCCTTTGCTAACCGAGTCAGCGATGGATGCACCCCCTCGGATCGTTTGGTTTGCAGAACCCAGTCTGCCGCCGCAATCTGCTCTTTAATCAAGGGCGATAAATAAGCATCCGCGAGCAATCGAGGCGCATCGAACCCATCCACCAACGTGACCACTTTCGCCAGTGCGTAGCCTTCTGCTTGACTGGTCAAGGTCGCAAGACGGCTGGCTTTCGCAACCCCACTGGCCTCGAACACCAACGCGCTAAAATCGTCCTGCCGCAATCGGGCCAACTGGCCGGCAAGGTCCGCGCTGATCTGGCAACAGGCACAACCATTAGTTAGAGAAAGGGTTGTGCCTTGCTGGCCAGTAATCAAGGCCTCGTCCACCGCGAGCGCACCCAAATCATTCACGATGACCGCAAACGGTTGCACTGCCTCGGCAAGCATCCGATTGATCAAGGTCGTTTTTCCCGCCCCAAGATAACCGGCAATCACGGTTAGCGGACGATCGTTATGCCGACCATTGGTTGATTTAAGCGGTTTCAATGGGCGCCACGCTTCCTTCAAACACGGTTGCGACAACCCGAATATCTTTGATCCGCATTGGATCAACCGTTAAGGGACTGTCGGACAAGACGGTTAGATCGGCGCGTTTACCCGCTCGAAGGCTCCCCGTGAAGGTTTCAATGCCGAGAATTTTGGCCGCATTGAGCGTGACCGCCGCCAGCGCTTGATTCGGCGTCAGGCACTCTGCCGGCCCCATCTGCTCACCTTGGGCATTGATGCGGTTCACCGCGACCCACATATTGAGCAAGGGCTGGGCCGGCGCCATCGTAAAATCTGAATGCAGGGCCGTGGTAATGCCGGCGTCGAAACAGGTTTTTAAGCGCCCCATTGTCGAGGCCCGCTCATACCCCACGGACAGTTCCGCATAACGTCCTGACAATTCATGCAGATAATAAATATTCGCCGAAACCGATGCGCCCAGTCCTTTCGCGCGCTCGATTTGCTCTGGCGTTGCATACCCCATGTGCTCCAGCGTAAAGCCATGCAACAGCCTTGGATGCTCGGCCTGGGCCTTTGCCAGGCCGTCTAGGGCAACTTCAACCCCCATATCACCGGTCACATGAACATGGATCTGGTAACCCGCCCGCCAAAAATTCAGAATATGCTCGTGCAGCACCTCGGGCGCGGTGAGCCACTCACCCACATGCCCGTTCAGATAACCTGGCGACAATAGCTGTGCGAGCTGGGAAAAAAACGCCCCATCGGAAAACAATTTCACCCGGGCTCGAAAATTCAGTCGATGACTGCTGTTCGCGGACAAGTCCGACAGCAACGCCTGGGTTTCTTCAAAACTGCGATTATGGGTAATCACGGCACCATGCGGGACTTGCTCGATTCGAAAGGGTGTGTCGTCGCGTTCGAAAATTTTAACCGTTGTGGCCAACTCTCGCTCAAAGTCGAACAAACCTACGGCCAGGTCGCCAATGGTTGTGTGACCACCGGCGTGCACGACTTGCTTTAATCGTTCAAGACCGAGCGTGAATCGCGTGTCTGAAAGGATATAAGGGTTTAACTTTTGGATCGCAAACGCCAAGCCATTTTCGAAAAAACGACCCGCCTCAAAATCGATCTGCGCGCGACCTGAAATCGACGCCTCGGTGATGCCAAGCTGCGCCATGCACGCGGTATTCATATGCAACTCATGGAAAGACCGGTTCCACGCAACGATCGGCCGGTCGGCATCAATTGCGTCCAAGCGATCTCGGTGCATTGTTCCATGCCAGAGATCATGATGACCCCAGAAGATCAGAATCTCGTCGTTAACCGTTGCACTGATGCGCTGCATTTCTTGGTCAAAGGCGTGCGGCGTGAGTGATGCTGGGACCTCACACCAGGGCAGCGTCCAAGGCATTGCCGTTATAAAGTGCATCGGGAGTATCACCGCCGCCATTGCAGGGTGCAGATGCGGGTCAATGAACCCTGGCACGATCACGCAGTCCTGAAAGGTCTCAATGATTTGATAATCGTCGCGTATGAGCCATGGTGAAAGGCTCTCAAGACTCCCCACTTCAAGGATCTCGCCATCACGAATCGCAATCGCCGTCGCCTCTGGCAACGAAGGATTCATCGTGACGATATTTTTAGCGACATAAACCTCGATCATCGTGTCTCCTTGGTTCTTCTTTGGATCCATGCCCAGCGTCACCCTCGCAAACTGTTGCGATACAGTGGCTAACCAATCACCTCTGCCACACTGAACTGACAGAAGCCGCTGGCGCCTGACGGCCGCTCACCAGGCTCTGCAAAACCCCCTGCCCCCAAGTGACACCGCTTGGCTTGGCTTGACTTACCTTAGTCCTATTGATTCCCTGCCTAATAAAATGGGCGACCCTGGGGTTTTCCCCGCAAAGTACTCGACGAAGTCCTCGACGAAGTCCTCGCGCAAACGCCATGCATTAATCCGCTGCCAGTAGTTGCGTCAAATGTTCTATGACTGCCGCACCGAGGGCAACTTCTTCCTCGGGATGCTCGGCGCAGACTTTTAGGTTGAACATTTTGCAACCAGCCCGGGCATAGGGCGCTAATTGCGCCGCAACCTCTAAAGGCGTGCCAGCAGGCGTATAGCGCTCAAACTGTTCAAAGGGGATTTTATAAAACGCTTCCATGCCGGATTTGACCGCGGCCTTGGCCGTCTCGGTACTGCTCCAATCCACCCCAACCCAAGGCTGGTAACCGTGACACCAATCCACGTTGTTTCGGCCGAGAGCGATGGCTTCCGCTTCGATCATTGCAACCGCTTGCGCATAGCGTTTGACCGAGCACCACACCCCAATCCAGCCATCGCCAAACCGCGCAGTGCGCTTAAGCGCCGCATCAGACCGACCGCCCACCAGCGTTGGAATCGCAATTGCAGGCGTCGGCCGAATGACCGCACTATCGATTTCAAAGGCTTGCCCCGAGAAAGACACCGTCTCACCTCGAAGCAGCCCTTGAATGATCGTCAAGGATTCGTTGGCGCGAACACCACGCTGCCGAGGGTTAACCCCGCACACAGCAAGCTCGTGAGGATCTTCACCGCCAATACCAACCCCAAACGTAAACCGTCCGGGCGCAACTCTCGCCATCGACGCCAACTGCCGGGCCACGGGCAGCGGATGTCGTAAAGGCAATAAATAAATGCTGATCATGACACCCAAATTGGGGTGCAGTTGAGCAAGCGCTGCGGCCTCAACAAACCCATCAGCCCCTGCACCATTTCGAAAAGAGACATGATCGGCTAAGAATACATGCGTAAAGCCACCGTCATCGATCTCGTTCAGCAACGCCTGCCGATCAGCCCATTGCAGCGACCACAATTGACTGGGCGTTGCCAGTCCAAATTTCAAATCCATATCGCATTACCTTGCCAGAACGTTATAGCGCGTTGCATCAGAGGCCCAAGGCCTCTTTATCTAAGTCCAACATCACCCGACCCGCCAGCTCCATAACCGGCTCACCCACCATCATATGCTGGGAGGCAACGTGCACATCTCGAAAATGTTGCTGCAGGCAGGAGTCTTCATACACCGAGGTTCCGCCCATCACGGAATACATCTTGTCGATCACGTTGATCGAGGTATTCACCAGGTGAACGGTTGCGGTTCGAAGGCCGCGCCGATCGTCCAGACTGGCAGGCCCCAGTTGCGCGTGATCCCAGGCTTGCGCAATGCGCTGATAAAATAAACTCTTTGCAGCGCTGAGGGCCGTCTCTGATGCCGCGAGTTCAATGTGCAAAGACGGGCGCAGTGATAAGGGCCGGCGGCTGCCCTGGGGCGTCTTTTGCTTGGACACTTTTATGACTTCCTGCAAACAGGCTGTGGCCATCCCCAAACAAATCGCGCCGATGGGGCAGCCAAGCAGCGCAAATTTGGGGAACCGATAGATCGGCCTTGAGGCATGCGGCGTGTCTTCAACATTGCCAGACAATCGGGCCGCCGGCACCCAAACATTTTGAGCGATGTAATCGCTCGACCCGGAACCCCGCAAGCCGGACACGTGCCAGTTATCTTGAATCTCAACTTCATCGGGCTTGAAAAAGACGCGGGTTAAAGGCGCGTCGCTTTTGATTCGTTCTCCATCCGAATTCACCTCATGAACACCGCCCGAGATCCACGCCGCATTACGACACCCTGAGCCCCAGCGCCAATGGCCATTGACTCGATAACCCGGGGCACCGTTGCGGCTTTCAAAACAGACCGTGCCACTATCGGCAAAGACCCCACTGGTAATGACATTGGGATCTTTTAACATCTCCTCAAGCTGCGCCTGAGGCAGCGCCCCAAATAAGTATTGTGACGTCGCACCAATAAACACGCACCATGCGGTTGAACCATTGGCTTCGGCTAACACTTCGCAAATTCGACAGAAGGTTTCTGGCGACACCCCAAGCCCGCCCAAATCCTCTGGCACAACCAACCGATAAAAGCCGTGATCCGCCAATTGATCCGCAAGATCCTGGGGGAGTTGACGGGCTTCATCGATTTCTCGCCGGCGGCGACCAAGCTGCTCTTGCAAGACGCTCGCCGCGTTAATGAGTTCGGCCTCATGTGACCGGGACACGGTATTCATCATCTTCTCCAATGGATTTTTAGGCCCAGTTACAGGTTTACCAAGTGACTAGACCTCACTGTATCATTAATAAAAACAGCTTGGCATTCGAATCCTTTGCCGCTCACCGCGCGCCAGATGGCGCACGCTGCACAGGACGAACGAATGAAGTTAAGGTATCATGAGCGCGCGCAACAGGGAGCTTGCAAGCGGTCAAACCGCCAAGGCCTATAACAACCCGCACCCTATCTCTAAACTCAAGCCGCCAGCTCAGCAACCGTGACCTGGTCTAATCGCAACGGATAAAGCACGATGATCAATAGCCAATATAGAAAGCCGTTACCCGGAACCACCTTAGACTACTTCGATACAGAAGAAGCGATTGAGGCCTTAGCCCCGGGCAGCTATCGCAAGCTGCCTTACACCTCGAAAGTACTCGCTGAGAACCTCGTCAGACGATGTGACCCAAGCCTGCTTGACGCCGCGCTCATGCAGCTGATCGAACGCAAGCGCGATCTTGATTTCCCCTGGTATCCGGCGCGCGTGGTCTGTCATGACATCCTGGGCCAAACCGCCTTGGTTGACCTTGCTGGGCTACGAGATGCCATCGCCGCAAGGGGTGGGGATCCGGCGCAAGTGAACCCGGTTGTACCAACGCAATTAATCGTTGATCACTCCCTGGCCGTTGAACATGCTGGCTTCGACCCCGATGCCTTTGAAAAAAACCGCGCTATCGAAGATCGACGCAACGATGACCGCTTTCACTTTATTGACTGGACCAAAACCGCTTTTGAGAATGTTGATGTCATTCCGCCGGGGAACGGCATTATGCATCAAATTAATTTGGAGCGAATGTCACCGGTCATCCACAACCAAGACGGCATTGCCTTTCCTGATACCCTCGTTGGAACCGACAGCCATACCCCTCATGTTGATGCGCTCGGCGTCATCGCCATTGGCGTCGGCGGGCTAGAAGCAGAAAGCGTCATGCTCGGCCGCGCGTCCTACATGCGCCTACCCGACATCATCGGCGTTGAGCTCACCGGAACGCGTCAACCCGGCATTACAGCCACCGACATTGTCCTGGCCCTGACCGAGTTCCTGCGGGCAGAACGCGTCGTTTCGTCCTACCTGGAGTTTTTCGGGGCAGGCGCTGCCGCACTAACCTTGGGCGACAGAGCAACGATTTCGAATATGACGCCAGAGTTTGGGGCGACCGCGGCTATGTTTTACATCGATGAAAAAACCATTGATTACCTAACCCTCACAGCAAGGGCACCCGAGCAGGTTCAGTTGGTTGAGACCTATGCTCGCCAAACCGGCTTGTGGGCGAGCGAACTGGTTGAGGCCGACTATGAGCGGGTTTTAACATTTGATCTGTCAACCGTCGGCCGTAACATGGCGGGTCCGTCGAATCCGCATCGTCGGGTCGCAACCAACGAGCTTGCAAATGCCGGCATTACCGGCCCAACCGAGCATGACCCAAGCCTGATGCCCGATGGTGCGGTCATCATCGCGGCCATTACATCGTGCACCAATACGTCCAATCCAAGGAATGTCATTAGTGCCGCGCTGCTTGCTAAAAAAGCAAACGCTTTGGGGTTAACGCGCAAGCCTTGGGTGAAAACGTCCCTCGCCCCAGGTTCTAAGGCCGTCCAACTTTATCTTGAAGATGCCAACCTGTTGACCGAGTTAGAGCGCCTGGGCTTTGGTATTGTTGGCTTTGCCTGCACGACCTGTAACGGCATGAGCGGCGCACTGGATCCTGTCATCCAAAAAGAAGTGATCGATCGCGATCTGTACGCAACGGCAGTCTTGTCGGGCAACCGCAACTTTGATGGCCGAATTCATCCTTACGCAAAACAAGCTTTTCTTGCCTCACCGCCTTTGGTTGTGGCTTACGCGATTGCGGGCACGATTCGCTTTGATATCGAGCAAGACGTCCTCGGCCATGATCCCTCCGGCAACCCAATCACATTGAAAGACATCTGGCCGAGCGATGAAGAAATTGATGCCATTGTTGCAACCAGCGTCAAGCCCGAACATTTCACCCAGGTCTATGACCCAATGTTTATCAAGGTCAAAGACGTAACCGACGTGACGCCACCACTTTATGATTGGCGACCCGACAGCACCTATATCAGACGGCCGCCGTATTGGGAGGGCGCGCTCGCCCGACCCCGGACGCTGACAGACCTTCGCCCACTTGCCGTGCTGGGGGACAACATCACAACCGATCACCTGTCGCCCTCCAACGCGATCATGTTGGACAGCGCGGCCGGTGAATACCTTGATAAAATGGGTTTGCCAGAGGAAGACTTTAATTCCTATGCGACCCATCGCGGCGATCACTTAACAGCCCAGCGCGCAACCTTTGCCAATCCTAAACTCGTCAATGAAATGGCAACCGTTGATGGCGCTGTTCAACAAGGCTCGCTCACGCGCATTGAGCCTGAAGGCACCGTGACGCGCATGTGGGAAGCCATTGAAACCTACATGGCCCGCGCGCAACCATTGATCATCATCGCCGGCGCAGACTATGGACAGGGTTCCTCGCGAGACTGGGCGGCTAAGGGCGTTCGCCTCGCGGGCGTTGAAGTCATTGTCGCCGAGGGCTTTGAACGTATTCATCGCACCAATCTCATTGGCATGGGCGTGTTGCCACTCGAATTCAAAGCTGGCACCCATCGAGAAACCTACGCCATCGACGGCTCCGAAACCTTTACGGTTGAGGGCACGCCAGACCCGGGTGCACCATTGACCGTGGTCATGACCCGAAAGAATGGCGAGACACTGAGCATGCCCGTCACCTGCCGATTGGATACCGCGGAAGAGCTTTCGATTTACGAGGCTGGTGGTGTGCTCCAACGCTTTGCAGAAGATTTTCTGCAAGCCACTCGAGCCAGTACTGCCGTTTAATTGGCTTCAATTTAAGAGAGACCTGCTGATGAGCCCAACCCAACAACTTAAGATCCCGGCCAGCTACATCCGCGGCGGCACCAGCAAAGGGGTTTTCTTTAGTCTCACGGATTTGCCCGATGCGGCGAGGGCGCCTGGCCCCTACCGAGATGCCTTGCTGCTGCGCGTGATTGGTAGTCCGGATCCCTATGGTAAGCAGACCGACGGCATGGGGGGCGCAACCTCAAGCACCAGCAAAACGGTGATCGTCTCAAAAAGCGCTGAACCGGACCACGATGTCGACTACCTTTTCGGCCAAGTATCGATCGATCAGGCTTTTGTCGATTGGAGCGGCAACTGCGGCAATCTGTCGGCCGCCGTTGGCGGCTTCGCCATTACCCAAGGCCTAGTCGATTCCGAAAAAGTGCCCGAAAATGGCATTGCGATGATTAGGATTTTTCAAGCCAATATTGGCAAAACCATCATCGCCCACGTGCCCATCGTCAATGGCCAAGTGGTTGAGTTGGGAGACTTCGAGCTCGACGGGGTCACCTTCGCCGCAGCAGAGGTTCAACTCGATTTTATGGATCCCGCTGATGATGGCGAAGGCGCCATGTTTCCAACCGGGGCCTTGGTAGACGCGTTAGACGTGCCGGGCATTGGTACGTTTCAAGCAACAATGATCAATGCAGGGATCCCGACCATCTTCTTGAACGCAAGTGACCTGGGGTTTACCGGCTGCGAGTTACAAGACGACATTAATAACGACGAGGCGCTACTCACGAAATTTGAAACGATTCGAGCTTATGGCGCCATTAAAATGGGGCTGATTAGCGCGCCGTCAGAAGCCGCGGCGCGACAGCACACGCCTAAAATCGCAATCGTGGGACCCGCCACCGCTTATACCGCCTCCAGTGGCAAAGTCATTGACGCCACCGAAATCGATTTGGTCGTCCGCGCACTCTCCATGGGAAAACTGCACCACGCCATGATGGGTACTGCGGCGGTCGCGATCGGCTCGGCTGCCGCAATACCGGGCACCTTAGTCAACCTCGCAGCCGGTGGCGGCGAGCGCGCATCGGTCCGCTTTGGACACCCCTCAGGGACATTACGCGTGGGCGCGGAAGCGATCGCCGAAAGTGGCGAATGGACCATCCGGAAGGCCGGTATGAGCCGAAGTGCGCGCACGCTGATGGAAGGTTGGGTTCGGGTGCCAGCACCCAACTTAACGTGACCCCCTGAGCATCCTGGGCCGTGCAGCACGGCAATCTAAGCTCATTAGATCTACCCAGTCATCGGCCTCGGTGCCTGTGCGCGGCGTTAACCCTATTCTGCGCGGCTTGAGGGCCAAGACCCCGCCGATAAGAACGAGGATTAAGCGCCTTGAATCCGCGCCAACAAACGCGCAACGATCATTTCACCATGGGTATTTTGCAGAAAATGCCCCGCATCCTGAATCGGGTCAAAAGATGCTTTCATCCGGGTGGCCCACGTTCGACCCCAGCTTTCCGTAAATACGTCGTCCTGACAGCCCCAAATAAAATGCGCGGGCAAGGGCCCATCGAGCAAGGTGCGATAATGAAGGGCTTGCGCGGCAGCATTACCATTGTCAAAACTGTCGAGCGGGATCGATCTCGGGAAACGACGATAGCCATTAAAAGCCTCATCTGGCAGACCCCGGTAAGGCGCGGAGAAACCTTGATAGAGCCGCTCGGCTGCTCCTGACAAAGCGGGTGGTTCACCACTCGAGAGCGCTGGGAAAATCACATTAGGGCCCGCAAGTCCCGCGCTCAGTACCAAGAGCAAACCCACATCCGGGCACTGCAAATCAAACCGCCCGCCGGGATGCCAAGCCTTGTTCCAATTACGAATGCCATCCGAATACGCATACCCTTCATGATGCAACCAAGTATTCATGATACAAAGTCGTTCGAACCGCGCTGGCATCATGGCCGCCTGTGCAAGGCCAATCGGCCCACCCCAATCCTGGCAAACCAAGGTAACGTGCTGCAAATCCAGCGCCCGAATGAGGCTGCTCAAAACTTCGGTATGCCGAGCAATCGTGTACCAATGGATATCCGTCGGTTTATCGGACTTTCCAAAGCCGAGATGATCCGGCGCAATGCAGCGATAACCCGCGGCGACCAGCGGCGGAATCATGTCTCGGTAGAGGTAACTCCAGGTCGGCATGCCATGCATGAGCAACATAACGGGCCCGTCCCGTGGCCCTTCATCCAAGTAGTGCAGCCTTAAATCTTGCCATTGATGATAGTTGGGCAGATATTGAAAATCCGCCAAGTCTTCAAAGTTAGATTCTGGCGTTCTAATAAAATCAGTCATCTTTGCTAAGCCTCGTCCTTGTGGTCATAGAGCCTAAAACAACAGACCCAGTTCAAGATCGATTTAAAACATCAAGACGATGCCATGAGCTTACGATCCAGTTCAGCATGGAAATGCTGAATGCGCACCTCGTCCTCATTTAAAAAAACGGTATTAAACCCCTTAGACTGCATGCCTTGCTGAACCTGCCCCAACAACTCGACATCTTGGTCAATGGTATCGGTCATGGTTTTTTCACCCCGGATTACGGCAAGGTATCCAAAAACATCCCGCACCGGTCGGTCGCTAGGCTGATCAAAGGCGCCCTCTCGGCTTGCCGGACCGAGCACGGCTTTATGGCCAGCGCTGGCAGACGCCTGTGGAAACCGAACCAAACTTATTTTATCAAACTCGCACTGATTGGGATCGGTCGCGTGGGGCCTGGGTCTTAAAATCCAGCAATGCTCCGGTGTAAAAGACAACACCGTATTGGGAAATAAATTGTACTGCCAGACATCCGACAACTGATCCGACGTAAACCGCTCGTAGGGCATTCCCCGCTCAGCGCCGATCAAGCGTTTTTGGGCTTGAATCGCACCACGCACATCGAGCACGCGACCGTTGAAATCTTTGGGATCCAAATCAAGGCTTGTAAGCTGCTGCGATTGGATATCCGTTGGCACCTCTGGCACACCAAATTTCTGATTCACCGTGCCACCCGGCACTTCAACCCCAGTATGTCCACCTTCAAACAAACGCACGAGATCATTATGGCAATCCACCATCCGTTTGTGCTGCGGATGCAGGTAATCAACGTGATACAACTCCGAAAAATTATCAACCACCGCTTTCCAGTTACAGTCGAGATGAACGGTCTGATCTTCGACCAGCGTCATGCCCCCAAAATCGTAAGGCGCAAGAATCGACGCAACCGGGCCCAGAAAGGTCAACAACGGCTCAGGCTGCTCGCCCAGATGCACGAAGACAAAGCCGTTCCAGACGTCGAGCGCCACAGGCTTTAAGTTTCGATCCGCGCAGCGCGGGTCTTCGGCAAACTTATCAACCAAAGGGACCCCCTTGAGCGTGCCATCTAAATCATAGGTCCAAGCATGATAGGGGCATCGAAAGTGTGCGGCATTCCCGTGTTCGTCGCCGACCAACAAATTGCCTCGATGTTGGCAGACATTATAAAAGCCGTGAAGCTGACCTTGCTGATCTCGACTGATTAAGATTTGTTCGGAGCCAATTTCGAATACGAAGAAATCCCCTGGCTTTTGAACGTCACAAATGAGACCGGCCATCAGCCAACTGTTGGACCAAATGGCTCGGGATTCAGCCGCCATCGTATCTGCACTGAGATAACGCGCCTTGTTGAAAGATTGGTGGCTTCTTATGCCGTCGGTCTCGATAATCGTGAGTGTCATGTCAATGTCCATTGGGATCTCAGTACAGAATAAGCGCAGGCGCCCAGCTGAAACAAGCCTTACAAACCATTGCGGTCAAACCATTCGCAAAGATCCTAAACCCGGCGAATATCGACGCCGAGCGCGTCGCCCTACCCCTAACAACTGCACTGAACTCACGCGCAGGCTCTGGTATGCTGAGAAACAGCTTTAAACCTAAAACCCGCTCAACCCTTATCGATGACGACGATCAACATGCTTAAAACTGCGACCAACACCTTAGTGCCTACCCTTGACTTAGCGAATGCCGAGGCGACTGGCGAGGGCCTGGCGGCCTTAGATGAAGCGTGCCGAAATCACGGCTTTTTCTTACTTCAAAATCATGGCTTGGACCGCGAGATCGAGGCCATGTGGCAGGCTTCGGAAGATTTTTTTAAACAACCCCAAGCGAGCAAGCGGGCCATTAAGCGGACCGAATCCAGTCCTTTGGGATACTTCGACCAAGAAATGACCAAACGTCAACGCGACCTCAAAGAAGTCTTTGATTTTATGCGGCCAACCGCCACAGGCAGAAATTTGAATCAGTGGCCAGATGACGAGGCGTTCAAACAAACGCTGTCTGATTTTTTCGAGGCCGCCTCAAGTGTTGCTCATCGAACCTTGACGCTGGTTTACCAAGCGCTGGCAGCCGCCCCAAGCGACGCATTGCCCATGGGCGACCCCGCAACCAGCACGGTCCGACTTAATTTTTATCCCACCGAGGACCCCTTGCCCGCCAACGAACGCGCGCAAGCCGGCGTCCTGGGCAATATGGCGCTGCACCATCATACCGATCCAGGCATTCTGACCTTGCTGCTGCAAGACTTAACAGGCGGGTTACAAACCCTGACTCAGGATCAGCACTGGATCGATGTACCACCTCAAGCCGGCACTATTGTTGTAAACCTTGGGGATGCCATGCAGGTTTGGAGCAACGATGCCTACCGTGCGGCGATTCATCGCGTGACGCCGCGCAATCGTTCTGCCCGGTATAGCACCCCCTATTTTTACAACCCGAAATCAGATGCTGTCCTGGCACCCATTACCCACTTAACCCAAGACCCGCCCCATTTTCGGCCCTTTACTTGGCGCGAATACATTAAGGGCCGTGTCGATGATAACTTTACCGATCTAGGCGTGGATGACATCCAGATCGATCGATTTAGAATTGCGGTCTAAAAGACGAGTCTTTACGCTTGACCATATCAATTTTGAAACGAAATTCATTTAGCGTCATGAGCCTGAGCCGCATCTTACCTAGGCCGTTTCGCTGCGATAACCTTTGACCCAGTCGAGCGGCTTTACCATCATGACAACGTTAGCCGCGCAAGGTAAAACGCCTTCTTAGGAGCCCGAACCAATGAAAGACACTGCGGAAACCAGAGCAGTTTACAATACGACGGCGATCGACATCGCAGACAAGCTCAACGCCGTTCGCAAAGCCGTTCACGGCGAACAAAAAAAGCACCCGCCCTTGATGGACGCACTCTTTCCAGCCTTTAATCGGGTTCCGGTTGGGGTGGCGCGAGAATACGAAACCATGGGGCATCGAGCGGTTTCTGCGGCATTGGACGCGCTTGCGGAACAACACGCCGTACAGTTTGAGCATCTCGCAACAACCCTCGGCACGGTGATCCATGGGATTGACTTAAAGCAGCCACTCAGCCCAGAAATCATTGCCCTGATCCGGCAAACGCTGCTAGAACGGAAAGTGATTTTCTTTCGAGGCCAGGATCTGTCCGAAGACCAGCAGGTAGCCTTTGGTCGGTGTTTCGGCGAGCTCGATGCGTTCCCCTTCGGAAAACCCGGCAAGAACCCCTACATCCTTGAAATTTTACACAACGCTTACAGCCCCGGCACGGAGAACAGCTGGCACACCGATGTCACCTGGATGGAGTGCCCATCCCTCGGCTCAATTGCCCAATGCACCCAGGCTCCACCCTATGGCGGCGATACCCTGTTTGCGGACAGTCACGCCGCCTATCTGGGGTTGCCGACCCATCTTCAAGAACAAATCCAAGACCTATCCGGCATAAATGACTATCGAGTCTTTTTAAATCGTGGCGGTGTTGCCATGCCAGAAGATTTGATCAAAGAAGTTAAAACAAGGATTCCTTTTGGAGTTGCGCACCCCTTAGTTCGAACCCATCCAGAAACCCAGAAACCCAGCCTGTACCTGCATGGCGGATTCCTTCGTCAGGACGCACTCTTTAACCACAAAACCGGCACCCCGTTGGCCGCCGCAGACAGCCTAGCGCTGGTTGCTGAGCTTCTTAAACAGCACAGCCGCCCTGAATATCAATGCCGGTTTCAATGGACCCAGGGCGCAATTGCCTTCTGGGACAACCGCGCGGTGCAGCACTATGCCGCAAGCGATTATTATCCCCACGAACGACGACTTCGTCGGGTGACGGTTAGCGGCTGTAAACCTTATTAATCGTGCACCAGGCTTGGGCCTTCAGCCGGCTTAACCCGCGATCGTAATTCGATGCAGCAGACGGTCAAAGCCCTCGTAGCCCCCAGTTGCCGCGTGTAACACGCAGCGGTTGTCCCAAAGGGTCAGCATACCGGCGGACCATTGATGCCGATAAATAAACGCGTCTTGGGTCTGGTGCGCAAAGAGCTGCATGAGCAGCGCGCGGGCCTCGGCCTCTGCAAGACCCTCAATCCCGATGGTGTAACCTGGATTCACAAACAGCGCCATCCGGCCACTTTCGGGATGCGCCTTGACCATCGGATGAACTTGGGTCTTCAGGGCCTCATCAGAGTACCGAATCGCCATTGAGCGACCAACATCCTGCTCCCCGTAAAGCCCATCTCGTGCGTAGCCGTTGCGAGCAGAATGAATGCCATTGCGACCAGAGATCAAGGCCTTTAGATCCTCAGGCAGGGCATCCCACGCCGCGTATTGATCCGCAAAGAGGGTGTCCCCGCCCTGGGGCGGAATCACTTGGCCATGGAGCAACGTCGCGGTCGGCGGTTTGGCTAAAAAGCTCCAGTCTGAATGCCAGCTCTCCGCGAACAAGGGCGTTGTTTCAAGCGCGTCTCGGCGAACTTCAGCAATGTGAGGATGACCCGCAATACTGTCAAAAAAGGGGTCATCGCCAAACTCACCGAAGGCCTCGGCAAATCGTTCTAAGTCCTCCAATGCCAGGAACTGATCCGGAAATCCGAGCACCTGATGTTGCACCCAAACCGCCCGCAACTCACTGATCAAGTCATCGCCCAGCGATTGCTTCAAGTCAATATCGGTGACTAGGGCCCCACAGCCGGAGGGTGATTGCGGCGTAATGATCATGACAAACCCTTCGTTGATTTTTTTAAAGGTCACCCAAAAATGGGCCAAAAGCAAGCAGGCCACCAAGGCCGCCCTTTGGTTTCGACTATCCGACCGACAAGGCTTTGTCTCAAGCCGCGCCCGGGCCGCCCCATTTTTTTAAACCGCGTCATGCCGCAAGGCGTCCATTTCAAGGCGGCCTACATTTGCGCAAAATCCAGCTTAACCTGGCTAGTAGTCGGTCTTGATCTTTGAATTAAACGGCAGTGAAAACTGGTAGGCCAAATTGTCAGCAAGCGAGGCATCAACGGTATCGAGACCATAGCGCACAAACCTCGGATCCTGAACCGTGTAGGTCCCAAACAAACGGTCCCAGCACGATAAAATATTACCGTAATTGGTGTTTGTCCACGGGCGCGCGTCATGATGATGGAATTTATGCATGTTGGGCGTCACGAAGAGCAAACCGAGCATTCGATCAAGCCTAGGCGGCAAGGCAATGTTGGCATGGGTAAAGTAAGCGAAGAACGGCGTGATGATTCGATACAGCACATACCAATGCGGCGCTATACCAAACACCATGATCACGCAAAAAATCAAACTTTCTCGGACCAACATATCACCCGGGTGATGCCGGGTGCCCGTACTCGCATCGACCTGGGTATCACTATGGTGTACCAAATGCAGCTTCCAAAGCCACTTGTTATGGTGCAAGCAAACGTGAATAAAATATTGACCAAAAAAATCCAACACAATCAGCGACAGCAGCATCTCAACCCACACGGGTAAGGTGACCAGGTTCAGCAGGCCATACCCGTAGTCCTCTATCCGAATGACTTCGAAAGCGAGGTAAGCCAAAGCGATTGTCACGACGCCAGTGGTCAGGACAAAAACCAGGTTTCGGGTCACATGCTTATATTTTTGACCCTTAAACTCAAACAACGGTATGAAGGATTCGAGCACAATTGCGAACGCCAAACACAGGCATACAAAGCCGATCCGATCTGCACTGGTGACTGTGTTGAGAAAGCTAATGAAGAATTCCATCGCTGAAGTTTAATCAATATCGCCGGTCGGACAAAGGTCTTGAGATCGAATCAATTAATGCCAGCGTCAATGAGTTGCGCTAAACTTTTACAATGACCCGCTCGAAAATCAAAGACGCGCCAAAGATGAGTCGCCGAGAGGCAACCCAAACCGCGATCATGCGCAGTGTTGAATGCCTCGCCGCCGAGAACGGGCTCGAAAACATTTCAATTCGGGACATCCTGGCGCGCGCCGGACAGAAAAACGAATCGGCACTGCAATACCATTTTAAGAATTTGTCGGGTCTGCTCGCTGCTATCAGACGCGCCCGCGCGCAAGAGGTCGCGGCGCGCCGCCAGCAGTATCTTGAAATCATGTTAGCGGAATCACCCGAGCTTGATCTTCGACAAATTTGCAGTGTAATGGTCATGCCCCCATTTGATCTTGCTAAAACAACACCTGGGTTCAAGACCTATATACAAGCTTTTGGACACGAGTTAATGGCTGCCGATCGCGAACTCGTTGAAGCCCATACCCGGGCGCTTGGAGACAGTGCGTTCGAAACGGGGGTTTTGTTGCAAAAAGCCTTGCCCCACTTAGACCGCGTCACCTACCACACGCGGGTGGAACATGCCTTTCGGTTTGTCTCCGCTGCAATGAATCAACATGCCCAGCAGCCTCGCGCTTTCAAAGGCAAGTCTGCCGATGTTTTTGTTCAAAATTTGATTGATGCCTTGGAAGGGCTTTTAAAGGCGCCCGTGTCAGCAGAAACCCGCGCCGCCGCTGAAAAGTAACGGCTTGGCAGGCCTTTCGAAGGCCCAAAAATCTTGGCGACCCTCAGCCCGAGATTGGCAAAGCAACGCGTTCAGCCATCGCATTCCCCAAACACCTATCGCTTGCGGCGAGCAGCTAACGCTTCCAGAAAGACGCAGCACTTATTCGCTTGGTAACCTCATCCATTCCGGTCTTGATGACAGTGCACCCGCTGCATTGCCCAAAACCCTTTTTTGGTAATGCGTTCACGATTAACGGTTCGCTCAACCCGCTGGCGCCGGACCCAGTTTGCCAAACCGCGTCACCCCACTAGCTTAACTCCAACCCCTGCAGATCACCTTTGGAACGCCATTTCTTCATGAGCTCAAAAAACTCAATTGGACCACCGCCATAGGTATTGTTCTGAGGATTTACATTCACATGACCCTCGTTATTGTAATAGCCTGGCGTGCATTGTGATTGAAACTCTGCTGTTAACCGCGCCTTTTCAATGATCGTCTCAACCCATTGTTGCTCAGCCGCCGCACTGGCCTCGATCCGCTCGCAACCCCGCGCCTTGGCCTGACTTAGGATGTGCGCTAAGTGGATGCTGTTTTCATCGAGAGAGTAAGTGTAGGTCGCCGTAAAGGCTGACTGGGCGGGACCAAAGAAAAATGCATTCGGAAAGCCCCGAGTATGCATGCCATGAAACGTCGACAATCCTTTCGACCACTTCTCAGAGATCGTCACCCCGTCACGTCCCGTGATTTGATAACCCGCTCGGCGCGAATAGTCGGTGCCCACTTCAAATCCGGTAGCAAAGATAATGCAATCCACCTCATAGCTTACGCCGTCGAAGACAATCCCTGTCTCCGTAATTTGATCCAGGCCACGACCATCGGTGTTCACCAACGTCACATTCGGACGGTTGAAGGTCGGCAAATATTCATCATGAAAACAAGGCCGCTTACAAAACTGACGATAATAGGGCTTTAAAGCCTCCGCCGTTTCTGGATCCTCGACCACTGAGTCCGCTCGCGCGCGGACTTTTTCCATCTTCTGAAAATCCGCAAGCTCAAGTGCTCGAGTCAGATCCATATGGACTGCCGCTTTGTGCGTTAAGTAATCTTTCAGCCCAAGTTCATAGCGCTTTTTGTCCACAAGGCCGGTAATAGCCCAACCCAAGAGCCTTAACTTTGAGGGCGCCTTATCCCTTATCGACCCAAACAACAATCGAAAGGCCTCGGTCCAGCCATCGGCGACTAAATCTTCTTTGACCACGGCACCGGTCATAATCGATTCGAAATTCCTGCGGCGATCATCCTGCCAGCCCGGTTTTTGAGCCGTCATCCAAGCCGGATCCGTTGGTTGGTTGTTGCGAACATCGATCGAGGAAGGCGTGCGCTGAAAGACATACAGCGCCTCTGCCGCCGCCCCTAAGTGCGGCACGCACTGCACCGCGGTGGCGCCCGTGCCAATCACGGCAACCCGCTTATCGGCAAGATTCGCCAGATTACCTAGGGCATTGCCGCCCGTGTAATCGTAGTCCCAGCGACTAGTGTGAAAAGTATGACCTTTGAAATCGTTAATGCCTTTGATCGCAGGCAGCTTCGGGCGATTGAGCGGCCCATTGGAATGCACTACAAACCGCGCTTTGAGCGCGTCGTGCCGATGGGTTGAAACGATCCAACGCCCCGACGTTTCATCCCAATCCGTCGCACGGACTTCCGTCTGCAGCAGCGCGTTGTCATACAGATCATAGTGCGTCGCGATTTCGCGGCAGTATTCCAGCGTTTCAGGCGCATTGGTGTATTTTTGCTTGGGCACAAACTGGGTCTTTTCCAGCAATGGGAAATACACATACGACTCGATATCACACGACGCCCCAGGATACCGATTCCAGTACCAGGTGCCGCCAAAATCACCGCCCTTTTCAATAATTCGAAAATCATGGATGCCCGCTTCTCGCAACCGCGCCGCGGCCAGAAGCCCACCGAATCCGCCGCCGATGATCACAACCTCAACCTCATCCACCAAGGGATCTCGTTGCAGAGTTTCGTCAATGTAGGGGTCTTCAACAAAGTAAGCGAACTCACCAACCACTTCTTGGTATTGATCGTTGCCATCAACGCGCACACGCTTATCGCGTTCCTGTCGGTATTTCAGCGCCAGCGCGTCTGGGTCAAAGCTCAGGGTTTCTGTTTGAATCGACATCGATCTCTCCGTTTGGATCTACAAGGACCTTTTTAGATCCTTGACCATACAAAACTGTTGGGCTTTGAACAATCGTCTTAATATTACCAATAACGAAAAAAGGCCCCGCGATCAAACGATCAACCTTTGCAGCTCAGTCCCTGAACGCGCCCGAGACCGAGCAAGCCCTAGTTGCTGTTGCGATGTATGCCTTCAAAGGCTTGGTAAACCGACAAGTAAGGATCCTGTTCAAGCGCGCTGAGATGTGACTTGATCGTCTGAGTGTCTCCTCGGGAGAAAGGTCCGGTAATGGTCAGGGCTGGATCGATCAACACCGCCTCGGCAGATTGCCGCAGAAGGGGCGCCGCAATCGTTGGATCCAACCCGCAGGCTTCAAAGCCGGTTTGAATTTTCTGCCAAAGCATTTGCGTACCACTGCACGCCAAGACGCATAAGGCATGATAGTAGGGTTTGTCGGATTTTTTGATGCGCGCAACCGGGTTAGGAAACCCGGGAAACAGCTCGAGTATGGTCGCCGCCTCCGCATCAACAACAAACGGGATCCGGTCATAGTCAGCGGGCGTCATCAAGACATCACCAAAGGTTTGAAGCAGATGAACCCCAATTGCATATTCACTCACCAGTGCGCCGGAACAATGCACCAACGCTGCCGCCTGTAAATCTGGATGCATCACAATAAAATCATCAATGGCATCATCACTAATCGCGAGCAGAATCACATCGGCCGATGCAAGATACGCCTCAACAGACGCGCCGCGCCCTGCCCCCGCCCTAGACCAGTTCAGAACCCGCAACCCTTTGCTACCAAACCAGTGCACAAGATGTCTGGCTAATCGGCCATTGCCGATCACGCCATATTGCAGTTCGTTATTCATCCCGTTCGTCCCTTGAATGATTATTTCAGCCTGACACCGCTTGTCTTGCGCCGCATCAAAACAAGGTCCTCCACAACCCTATTTAAACGGCCGCGCACAGCCACCCCATTGTAGATTGCCGTCAAGCGATGATGCCAGCACGCTCAAGCAAACAATCTGTCATCGCAAAAATTGATGGTAAGATTTTGATGATCTCACGAGGATGCAAACATGCGACGATTCATCAGAAGCAGCCATAAGTACGTCAGTTTGGCGGTTTCGATTCAACTCTTGCTTTGGACCCTCTCTGGGCTCTTTTTTGCTTTCAATAAAATTCAAGATGTTCGCGGTGAGCATGTGATGACGCGGGGTGTTTTTGAGGCCAACGTCGGTGATTTTGATGTCGAGGTCGCCGACGCGAAAAGCATTCGCATTGTGTCCAGACTCAACATGCCGATCCTCATCCTCCAAGCGGCCAATGGGACGCAATACCTCGATCAAACTGGCGCGCCCCTCGCACAAATGTCCAGCGATGAGGCCAAGGCCGTGATTACCTCGCAAACCCGGTTACAAGCCTTGCGCGTAGAGACCGTGACAGCGGTCGAGCCCGGTGATGAATTCAGAGGTCGTCCACTCCCGCTCTATCGGGTGATCAGCGAAGATCTCGACGGAACCCCCTTCAACGTTTACGTCAATCCATTTTCAGGCGAGATTACCGCTGTTCGATCTATGCGCTGGCGAATCTGGGATCTAATGTGGGGCCTACACATCATGGACTGGCAGGAACGTGACAATATCGACAACCTTCCAATGAAGCTGTTCTCCATCCTGGCCCTTATCAGTGCGATTTCAGGCATCTGGTTGTTTTTCGCCACTTGGAAGACCCGCCAGCGGGTTTGAACGGTTACCACAACAACCGATTTTTGATCTGAACCGGGGCGCGGCAGGCGAGCGCACGACTGCAGGCAAGAAACCGCGCGAAGGACCAAAGGGTAACGCCCAATCCCGGCGAGCTTTAAAATCTCGGCAGTCAACCCGCTCTAAGCCAACCCCACGGTTTAACCTACTTGGGGCAGTAGTATCCGCTGGGGCCCCTTTAACGAAGGCAATTTTTATTTCGACAACGCCAAGGCCTTTCCTTTCCAAAGATAAAAAACGACCGGCAATACGAACAAGGACAACAGCAGTGCGCTCAACATGCCGCCCACCATCGGCGCCGCCAAGCGTTGCATCACTTCAGAACCCGTGCCCGTACTCCAGAGAATCGGTAACAACCCCGCAATCGTGGCGCAGGTCGTCATCACGACGGGTCGAACCCGTCGTACCGCGCCAGTCAGTACGACCTGCTTGAGGTCCGCGCGCGACAGCGAGACTTGATCTGATACCTTCGACGCCAACCCGCGCGCGAGCGCCTGATTTAAGTAAACCAGCATAATCACACCCAGTTCGGCGGCAACGCCCGCAAGCGCAATCAGGCCCACCCCCACCGCGACCGAAAAATCAAATCCGAGCCAAAAAATAAGCCAGAGACTGCCAACCAACGACAGCGGCAGCGTTGCCATCAAGATCAAGACCGCCATCACACTTCGAAAATTGAGATAGATCAAGAACGCAATCAACAGCAACGTGACAGGCACCATGACCTGAAGCTGCGCTTTGGATCGTTCTAGGGACTCATATTGACCCGACCAACTCACCGCATACCCAGGCGGCAGCACCAAGGCCTCATCAAGAAGCGCTTGTGCACTGGCAACATACGCGCCCAGGTCAACACCATCAGCTTCTACATAAGTCCATCCGCTGATTCGGCCGTTTTCACTTTTGATGCCCGCTGGGCCATCGGTTATTCGAATATTCGCCACATCAGACAGCACAATTTGATTACCATTACCTAAGACCAAGGGCAGTGCGCGCAAATGCTCCGGGGAATCCCGTGAGCTTTGCGGGTAGCGCAGACTGATTGGATACCGCGCCTGCCCCTCAACCGTTTCGGCCACAACCGCGCCTCCGACCGCGCTGCCAACAATTGCATGGATATCCGCAATGTTGAGGCCATAGCGCGCCGCCTTGACCCGATCAATATCGATCATCAGATACCGTCCGCTCAACACCCGCTCAGCATAAACCGACGTTGTCCCGGCAAGCCCTGCGAGCAAAGACTCTAGTTCTGCGCCCAGGCTTTGAATAACGGATAATTCCGGGCCTGAAATTTTGATCCCAATGGGCGTTTTGACGCCTGTGCTCAACATGTCGATCCGAGTTTTGATCGGCATCACCCAGGCATTCGAGACGCCCGGAAATTGAACCCGTTCATCCAGTTCTTTTTTGAGCGCCGTAAGTGTCAAGCCTTCACGCCACTGATCTTTCGGTTTGAGCCGAATAAAGCTTTCGATCATTGTAAGCGGCGCCGGATCGGTTGCAGTTTCAGCGCGCCCGGCCTTGCCATAGACCGAGACCACTTCTGGGACTTCTCGAATCAACTTATGGGACTGCTGCAATAACGCACGTGCTTTGCCGATTGAAATACCCGGGAAGGTGGTTGGCATATACATTAAATCGCCCTCATCGAGCGGCGGCATGAATTCACTTCCAATGTGTTGCAGCGGCACCAGAATGCTGCCCAGTAAGAGAACTGCCCCGAGCAGAACCGAAATGGGAAACCTCAATGCCGTTTTTAATAACGGCATATACCCTGCCGCCATCCAGCGATTAATCGGGTTATCCTGCTCACGCCGAATGCGACCTCGAACAAAATAGCCCATCAGCACCGGCACCAACGTCACAGTCAAAGCGGCCGCTGCCGCCATTGCATAGGTCTTGGTGTACGCCAACGGGCCAAATAACTTCCCCTCCTCGGCCCCCAGGGTAAACACCGGAACAAAACTCACCGTGATAATGAGCAGACTGAAGAACAAAGCGGGGCCGACTTCACTGGCGGCCTTGGTGACAATCGACCAATGATCTTCCGTAGAAGGGGCTTGGTCTTCCAAGTGCTTGTTCAAATTTTCAATCATCACGATCGCGCCATCAATCATCGCACCCACAGCGATCGCAATGCCGCCGAGGGACATAATGTTGGCATTCAACCCTTGGGCTTTCAGGATCAACAGCGCGATGACAATGCCAAGTGGCAAACTAATGACCGCGACTAAGGACGATCGCAAATGGAACAAGAAGGCCAAACACACGAGCGCAACGATGATCAGTTCTTCAACCAAGGTCTCGGACAAGTTGGCGATGGCGCGATCAATTAAATCGGAGCGATCGTAGACCGTCACCACCTCAACGCCCTCTGGTAAACCTTGTTTCAGCGCCGCCAGTCGGGTTTTAACGCCTGCAATGGTGGCTAGGGCGTTCTCCCCCGCGCGCATCACCACAATGCCGCCCACCGCTTCGCCCTCGCCATTCCAATCGGTCACTGCGCGACGCGGCCCCGGCCCCAATCGTACGCTTGCGACATCCTTTAAACGCTGAGGCGTGCCTTGATCATTGACCCCAAGGGCAATATTCTCCAAATCCTCAATGCTTGCGATATAACCCGTGACCCGCACCATGTACTCTGCTTCAGCCATCTCAATAACCGAGGCCCCGATCTCCTGATTCGAGCGTTTGATCGCGGTTTCAATATGCGACAGCGGCATCCCGTAGGCCTGCAGCTTTTCAGGCGAAACCACGACCTGATACTGCTTTACCATACCCCCAACCGTGGCCACTTCTGACACACCGGGTAGGCTCTGCAACTCAAACTTTAAAAACCAATCTTGCAGATCTCGAAGTTCGCTTAAATTGTGTTGCCCGGTGCGATCAATCAGCGCATACAGGTAGACCCAGCCAACGCCTGTCGCGTCCGGGCCGAGCTGCGGCGTCGCCCCAGTTGGCAAGCGGGCGGCTGCCTGACTGAGCGACTCCTGTACTCGGCTTCTTGCCCAATACAGATCGGTTTCTTCGTCAAACAAGACATAAACGTAAGAGTCGCCAAAGAAGGAATATCCGCGCACCACGGTGGCGCCCGGCACGGACATCAACGCGGTGGTTAAAGGATAAGTGATCTGATCCTGGACCACTTCCGGCGCCTGCCCCGGATAGGCCGTCTTTACAATCACTTGTACATCAGACAGATCCGGGATGGCATCAATCGGCAGATCTTTCAGGGTCACGAGGCCAAGCACGGCAACCAACAAAGCGCCCAGCACCACCAACCCACGGTTAAAAATTGACCAGCGAATAATCGCGACAATCATGAGCGCAAGCCCGTTCGCGCGCGTGCAACCGATGTTTGACCCAAAAGGCCCACGTCAGCCAGAGACGATTTAACGGCCGAGCCCGCGGACGCTATCGGCGGAGAATGGGTGCTGTGATCCTGTTTGCTTGCATCTTGGGATGTATCAGTATGCCCACCGGGCGCCTTTAACCCATCATGGTCCGGGTGCGCAGGCTCCGCCTGTTTTTCGCGTGGAGGGTGATGCGACTCAGGCAACTGCGGTGCAGTCGGTGCATCCTGTGTACCCTGCCCCTGGTGTGGGGCATGACCGGCATGACCGGCAGCATCAAGATCCTTTGGCTCCGAGGTCGTCTCTCCTTCACGCTGTGCCGCGCGCCCGGCGTTTGTTGATTTTGATACCTCTGGCAACATCAAGTGATCACCATGCTGTGCGCCATGAGGATTTGAAGGCTGTTGAGGCGTGTCCGGCAACGCGCCATCCATCCGGGCAAATTCGGCACCCTTGTTCGATTCCGAGTCAATCAGGAACTGGGCATGGGTCACGACCTCATCGCCAAGACTTAAACCATTTAAGATTTCTGCGCCCTGATCATCCACTTGACCGACCGTTACCACGACCGACTGAAACCGACCGCCACCCAACGCCAGAACCGCTCGATCCATCTGACCCGTTCGAATCAGAGCATTTTTGGGAATGACGATTGACGCGGCCTCGCTGCGCTGATGAATCACGACTTTGGCAAACATATTGGGTTTGAGTTTCAAGTCGCGATTGTCCAACACCACCCGAGCACGAAGCGAGCGAGTCTCACGGTCAAGCGCCGGATAGATAAAGCTCACCGTACCCTGCCAAACCCGACCTGGGAAATAGTCAAGCGTCATCGTGATGTCATCGCCCGTCTTGACCAAAGCCGCCTGTCGTTCGGGTATATCAACACCCACCCAAACCGACTCAAGCTGGCCAATGCTCATCAGCGTCGTTGCGGGGTCGACAAAAAACCCTTCGCGAATATTCAGCGTATCGACAACGCCGGATTGCGCGGCATAAAACGCAACGGTCTGGCGAACCGACAGGGTTTTTTTCAAGCTTTGAATCGCGCTATCCGGCACTTGTAGCGCTTGAAGCCGCGCTTCTGCCGCCTTGATTAAGGGCGGGTTCGCGCGCTTTATGGCAATCACCAACTCTTCCTGCGCATTCACCAGTTCAGGCGCATACAACGTGTACAGCGGCATATCGGCTTCTACCGGATCACCTGCAGCCGTTACATACAGTTTTTCGACCCAGCCCGAGACGCGTGGATGGATGTGTGCGAGCTTGGTCTCGTCATATTGGACAAAGCCGGTTGTCACCAAATCCGTTTGCAGTTGTCGCCGTGACACCGGAGCGGTGCGGACCCCCAATTGGTTAATCACCTCTGGCGAGATCCGAACCAAGGCAAGACCGGATGACGTTTTCACGGCATCTTCGTAAACCGGCACCAGCGCCATACCCATCGGCGAGCGACCCGGTTGGTCGCGCCGATAACTGGGATCCATGGGCGCCACCCAGTACAAGGGGGCCGTTGATTCAGGCGCCACCGAACCCTGCGACAGACGCTTTGAGGCACTCTGCGAGGCATTCTGCGAGGCATTCTGCGAGGCATCCTGCCCAGCCAACGTCCCGCCTATGAGCCAATGATTTACGCCGGCACCCAATGCCGCCGAAACCATAATGATTAAGCCCATTACAACCGGATAACGACGTATTAGGTTCATTTGACTGTCCTCTGCAAGCGCGCCTCAACGGACGCCTCACCTTGCGTTATTTCGCTGAATGCATTTGTAGCCACCAAGTAGTAACTCAGATCTATGATCGATTGATACAGATCAACCTCAACATTCAACGCATCCGTTTTAATTTTAAGACCGCTCATATTGGCCTGTAGCACATCTGAAAAAGAGCCGGACTCGGTCGTGTAGGCCGCAAGGCTTGCCGCGGCTTCTTCCGAGACCTGCAGCAATAACTGCGTTTTGAAGTGCTGCTGACGAACGAGCAAATGCTCGTAATTTATCGCCGCTTGGTCATAGCCGGCTTTAATTTGACGGAGCATCAGCGCGCGGTCGGTTTTAACGCTTTCTCGATCCGCAATGGCCGCTGCGACCTGACTATTCTGCTGCCGTCGGTTCAGCATCGGCAGATCAAAACTCACGCCAAGGGATAGGAAATCCGCGCGCGATGCACCCAGGGCGCTATCTGGCCGCTGACCAAAGCGCGCATTGATACCCCATTGCGGCTTTGAGCGCTCTGCCGCGAGATCTGTTTCGGTATCCGCCGCGTTGACCCCTTGATCAAGGCTTCGAACGACTGGATGCGCGGCAAACGCCTCGGTTAGGGCTTGCGCCTTTAGGGCCGGGTTTTGGATCAGGACAACAGCTGGAACCGGAAACCATTGCGACAACGCACCCTCGATGTGCATTCGACCGCCTGCTGCGCCAGGGTCAAGCCAGGCCGAGAGCGCAGCGTAGCCTTGGTCTTGCTGCTGTCGGGCAAGGTTCAGCCGGTCGATCAAACGGCTGCGTTCGGTTTGCGCTTGAATCACCTCTTGCTGATGAAAGCCCAAGGCGCCCGTTGTGTATTGAGACAGCGCATTCTCGATTAACTGATCGAACAGCGTCAGATCATTTTCAATCAGTGCCGCTGTTTGCTGATACCGAAAAATCTCCAAATACAATTGCGAGACCTGACGCACAATGTCTGCTTTTCGTGCGGCCCGCGCGTGAGTCTGAATCAGGCCTGTCTGATCGAATTTCTGGCGAGTCAAGGCGACCGTGCGCCCTCTTGGCAGCATCTGTTGAACCCCGAGTTGGAACTGCGTCATGGGTTCCTGATTCAGGTTAAAGCTATTGGTCGGCACATTGTTTAGCCCCAAGGTTACCGTCGGCGCTGCTAACCCGACGGCGCCATCGCGAAAGGCTTCCTCACGGGCTTGTCGGTAGCGACTGCCCGCAAGCCAGGGATCCTGGGCTTGTGCGGTTTCGATGAGCGTTTTTAAGGTGATGTGGGTCAACTCTGTTGCGCCGGAATTACCGGCTGAGGCAAACAATACAAGCCCCCATAACCAGGCCTCCTGCCCCAACATTCTTTTGTTCCGTTTTATGACCGTGACGAGAGACTCGGCCGATCGGGCAGCAAGACGACTTGCTTGCCTTAATGCAAGCGCGACACGCAGCCTTTGAGGCTTGCGCGGGTTGATCTGAAGAGACATTTTAATCCCCTGATTAAAGTTTGATTCGAATACTCGAGACTCAATCAGGCTGATTTTGGTGGTGGCGGCACAATATCAAAAATAAAGTCAGAGACTTTTGGTGACCGCTGCGGCATGACACTGTGCAGCGGTGGTGTCTCATTCGACGCGCCAAGAAATTGTGGAATGGCACTGCAATGGCAGGAGGCTTGATCCTGGCAGCAGGACTCATCAGCATCCGTTGGGGCCATCATCGCAAGGCGCATCTCATGCCCATCATGGTGGGACATGCCGGGCATCTCGTTATGATGATCCTCGAAGCCCCCTGAATCGGTCACCGCGATCATTGCGTGGACATGCCCGCCCATACCGGAAAGACTCAAGCACAGGATCAACAGCGCTGTCAGCGAAGACCGTCCGCGCGTGCTGTCGACTTGATCGATGTTTCTTTTCATGTGCCGCGTCTGCCTTCTATGACGTTAAGTCCTTTCCCCAGGAATTTTACGCTGCCGCTTGCCGCAATGTTTTAAGGTGACCGATGCTTAGTGACAGGCTTTACCCAAGGCCTTTAATCGCCAATAGTTGTACGGAAGCGGGGTTATAAAACCAGCCGCCAACATAAACGGGATCACCGTCAGCGATAAACGCGCCCCACCCGTCATAGCAACATCCACCACATTCATTGCAACTTCCATCGACACCATAGAGATCAGCGACATGCCAATCGCCGTTTTAAAGGCCATCGCTAGCGCCATTTGACGGCTTAAAATCACGGTTTCCAAGGCGATCGAGGTGAGCAGGCCGTTGACAATGGCCAGACTCATAATGGCCATCACGGGCCAGGCAATACCGCTGAGTTGGAAAAATAAAATCGTGCCCATGTCCCCGATCGAACAACCCAAAAGACACCAAAGCGTATTATACGAGGCCGTCCGCCATGTGTGCCGGCAGCGCCAGTTAAGCTCGAGCAGCCCAGGTGTTTTTTCAGTTGTCGTTGCCGTTTGCATCATGCGACTATAAAGCCTCCAGTAACAGGAGGGTCAACCGCCGTGCTCACCATTAATGATGCATCAAAGCGAACCAATTTGCCGGTAAAGACCATTCGTTACTATGACGAAGTTGGATTGGTTTTGGCAACCGGCAGAACCCCCGCGGGCTACAGACTTTATGATGACCGAAGCTGTCAGAAGCTTGGCTTTGTTCAACGCGCAAGACAATTCAATTTTTCGATCGAGGAATGTCGGGAGCTGCTTTCCTTGTACGAGGACCATGGTCGCCCGAGCCGAGACGTCAAAAAGATTACCCTGTCAAAGCTCGCGCTCTTACAAAAACAACTGGATGACCTAACCACGCTGACCTTGGAGCTCCAAACGCTGGCTAATCAGTGTACAGGAGATGACCGACCGGACTGCCCGATTCTAAACGCCTTCTCCGCAGGCCCCATGGACGCCGAAGCTTAAGCCTTATGCCACCTGAGCAAAAACCTTCGCCCAATCTTCCAGCGCCGCCTCGTGATCATGGACGAGTTGAATCGTTACTTCTGTATAGCCTGCCGCTTTGAGCGCACTTAACGATGTAATGAGTTCACTTTCGGTCCCGCTTAAGGTCGTGCTGCGCACCAACTCCGGACTGATATGGGTCTCTTCGGGCCGAACAAACATTAAATGTCCACGGTGATTGGTAAGGTATTTGGCATCCTCTGGCGCATACTGATCATGAGCAGACAAATAGTCCCCGAGCAAGTTACTTAAGGGACCCATCGGCAGATTACGCCCGCCCATTGCGCCAACCTCGTCAGCAAGGTTATGGAACATCACCGCGGTGAGCGGCCCGCCCTGAGCCATTAACTTGGCCTCATCTTCGGCCTCGTCACCGGTTAGGACCGCGCCGAGAAAAAACAGATTCGATTTCAGTTCATTCGGCGCTCGCCCAGCGTCCAGCCAAGCCTGCTGCATACTCTCGAGCGCTTTATCCGCGCCATTGATACCGAAATTCAGCCAGCCTGCATCCAATTCTGCGGCGAGTTTCATGGCCTTGGGACCAAAGGCCGAAACCCATAACGGGATCTCGTCTTCAAGGTTAATGAGCCCTAAATCCGGGTTCAGGAACTTGATTTTTCGGCGCTGGGATTCAAAGTCCCATTCAACGGTCTCGCCTGCCAACAACTGCTGAACCCGCTCGATATACACCTTTGTTCGAGCAAGCGGTATGGCGCCGAGCCCCATCGTACGCCTCGCCGTAAATCCGGTGCCCACGCCAAAATCAATTCGACCTGGCGCCAGACGATTTAGGCTCGCAAACGCATTGGCCGTCACCGGCTCAATGCGATTCGAAGGCACCAAGACCCCGGTGCCCAATCGAATCGTTGTTGTTTCATGCGCAGCGAGCGCCATGCAGATAAAGACGTCCGGATTCAGCAGCTGCGTGTCGTAAAACCAAGCTGCGTGAAAGCCCAGTGCTTCGGCCCGTTTTGCCCATTTCCAAGAATCAACTTCCGAGGCAAATGCGACTGAATACTTCATGGTTCGTCTCCTAGCGTGCGCTCGTTTTGAATCATCCGCCCTGGGGCATTATTGGACACAGCCGAATGGCATCTATCAGCGTTAGGTTTTGGCGCGGCTTTTTGGGCGAGCCAGCGGTCTGGATAAGGAAGGCGCCTTCAACCTGTGCTTACAGCGCCGACCGCCTTGCCCTATCGATCCCAAGAATGGCATGATCCGCAGGACTAGGTAAATGACTAAGTTTAACGATTAAAAGGATACACCATGTTCAGTCACATTATGGTCGGCACCAACGATATGGCCGCTTCAAAACAATTTTACGATGCAACTTTGGGGGCATTGGGCCACCCACCAGGGAACATGGACGATAAAGGTCGCTGCTTTTATTTTACGCCAACGGGTATTTTCTCGTTGTCGACGCCTATAAATGGTGAGCCTGCCTGCGGCGCGAACGGCGGCACAGTGGGTTTCGCAGCTGCAACCCCGGCAGAGGCGGATGCTTGGCATCAAGCAGGCCTTGATAACGGCGGGGAAACCTTAGAAGACCCACCCGGTGAGCGACCCGGCTCTGGTATTTACTTAGCCTACTTGCGGGATCCCGCCGGCAACAAGATTTGCGCCCTGCACCGATTGGGTTAAATTGAAACGGGGGTTTTTAAACATCGGATCCAGTCTTTGGCGGTGCTCGGCAGCATCCTGGCAATGTGCCGGCAAAGCCGGATCCACCTCTTAACGCCCAAACCTCGGGCGGTTTTCCCTTGATCTAATAAAATAAGCAACTCGCTTTCACCAAAGGCTAAGTTATCCCGACGCGCACCGATTGAAAACGACGCCCTGACCGCTTGGGCCTTTGCCTCAACCGCGTTCTGTTTGACACCCTGGATGACAAATTAGGGCGCCGAGCTAGATAGCGAGCGGTTGCCGGCTAGACCGCAACCGCCAATTTTCGAGCCGGTTGGGCCATGACGGTTTGTTTAATTTGCGTGGAGGAGGTTCGTAAATCGTATTGCACCTTCACGATTTCGCTGCCTTGGTCCAGCAAATACGCCTCAACAGCGAGGTTGTGCGCTTTTGTACCCCAATCCTCACCCACGACGAAGATATCGGCTGCCACCGTCCGACAACCCGATACATATTCAAGATCATAATAAGGGATGACGATATCAACACAGCGCAATGCGCGAAGCATTTGCATTCGTTGTTCAAGCGGAATCACCGGCTTGTTTGGCTTATAAGAGTGAACCACCCGATCGGAGGCGACCCCAACCGCCACGACACTGCCTAATTTTTGACAATGCTCAAGCAACCTAAGATGCCCGACATGCAACATATCAAAGGTGCCTACGGTATAAACAATCATGCTGTTTCCCTAAGTGAGTCTTAAGCAGTGCAGGCCTTAAGCGTTTGCGCGATCGCGCTCGAATAACATGCCTAGTAAAGGCGCCACAGATAAAAACCAGTGGTGCTTAACGTGTACACCCCAAGCCCATAAACACTAATGGGGTTACCTGACAATTTTGGCGTCTTGATTTCCGACACATTTAAGCCGGCAAGGATTAAACACGTGACAAGCAGAACAATTGAGAACTGATCCACGCTAAAAAACCCAGCAAACAAAAACACAAAAACGAGCGCAAGGCTGTTGTTATCCATTGCAAGCCCCGTGTACTTCGCATCCGTTGACAGGCCGAAAGTGCTAAAGTAACTGAGCCGAATGGCGCTGGCCGCAAGCACTATGAAGGCGCCTATTAAAAAGATCGGCGCAAACTGGCCGTAACACATCAGCAACACAGCAGGCGTGACGCCGTAACTCACAATATCGATTAAGACATCGAGCTGCCCACCAAATTGCCGGTCATCCCCGGTACGATTTTTCAGTCGCCGGGCAATCAATCCATCAGCCCAGTCAAAGGCAACGGCCCAGACCATGCCAATCATGGCCGCGTCAAAATGACCGCGCAAAATAAAATATAAGGCCAATACCGTGCACGCCAGGCCAGACAGTGAGCATAGGTTTGGAATGTCGAGGACATAGGATAAAATTTTGGGCTGCGCGCGCACGCGATCCGAGCCGTCAGGGGCCATAACCACTCCAAGAAATAGATTCAGGAACCTGCTTGCGTTTCGTTTCTACCAGAGCGGCAAACGAGACATCAAACTCTAGCTACAGTCTAGAGACAGGCTAATTTAGGCTGAAGAAATCGAACAAACCATCTTCATTAACATAGGGCAGCTCGCATCGATGTTCAGAGTCATCAATGCGCGGGAAATCTTGCGGACTTACAAAGAGATGCCGCAGTGTAACGAGATTACCCACAGACTGATAGCAGCTTCTCAACTTTCGAGGACGTAGCGCGCGTTAAGGCAAAGCTGTGCCAGCCTTCGGCGCCTAGTCGGAACCGTCTGCAGCCCAGGCTATCGTAAAATGATGGCGCGCAAATTTGAAAATAGCCGAACTGAGCACTGAGCGAACCGCTTCCGGGCGAACCTCTAAGCCGAGTAAACGCCTTAGATTCCTGTTTACATCAATCCTATGCCCGCTGACCCGACCGGGCCTTAGCATTTTCGTTTCACTTCATTTCATTTTTACATGGCATTAAAGCGTTGAATCATTGCTGCTGCCTCATTCTGAGATTTTTCGACGCGCCTTGGCTTGTCTGGGTTGCAAAACGCTGAAAAAACCGAATGGAACCACTTATAAGACCATCGAGGCCGCTATAAAAGCCCGCATTGACAAGAACCTATTCTGTATACCACGTATCGTCAATTTCACATTTAGCGCCATCTAAGGCCTTGCGGTCTAGGCCTTCGAACAAATGGAAGGGAAAAGCAACGATGAACCAAGCTCAAGAAAGCCGTCTAATGATGCAAAAAGCACAAAATAGGTGCCCAGAAGGCTCAATTGAACAAAGCGATTTTAGCTTTGAAATCGAACTATTAGGCACTATTTATCGGAGCGATCAATTTACGGGTGACATTAGTCCTTTGACCCGGCAATTGTACAAAGAACGCAGAAACATACAGTCACTAGAACAATCGCTTGCGTGCCTGAAGCAAACCCATGAAATGATCGAGCAGCAGATTTTGAAGGCGCTCAAGACCTAATCCGGCTGCAATTCCGCCCTCGTCGTGTTAGCGTCAATTTTCAAGGTGAAATCCCAAAAAATTGGCGGCAACATTTCTTGTCAGAAAACGCACGTAGGTTAGGACTCGAGAGCGAAAAGGCCGCAGGGTTTTACCTCGGGGGCTACGCTGTTACGATTATTAATAACTGTAGGGCCACAGGCGCGTTCGAAGGCCAAAGTTTTAAGCAAGAATTAGATGACGCCTTGCTCGAAGCAGAGAAATGGGCTTTTCCACGTCTTGACTTGACGCTCACGACAAAAGCTTTACAACATCTTGTGAAGACATCAGGACTCTCCTTCAAAGACGCCATGGCGAGCATGAAGGCCGCTGGCCCAGCGCTCGGTGTCAGGAGCCTATTGATTGCGACCGCGCCAACCCTACTTGACGCGCTTTACGCAACGATGGACATGGCCTCGCTTACAACCAACGTTTACGCCAACGTCCTCACCGAGACCGCCAAAAAAATTTTTATTACACTCTACTTCAACACGCCAGTCGCCAGAGAGATTAGGCACTACTTACTAGGGCTTACTGGAGACGGAAGCTTCTACATGGCACAACGTGAAAACCTAGGGCTTGCCCCAACAACGACTACGCACTTATATTCTAGCGCACATCCTTTGAGTTCAGCACTTTCACCCTCGGTACTAAATCAATTGCCGATCCAAATTGCCATATCGCGTGAAACCCTAAAAGGCGTGATGCCAACAGCTAATGCCACTGAGTACGCCCTGATTCAGACACTGTTTGAACCCTATTTTAACGAATCAGTAAGACCAACCGTTTTTAAAAGACAGCTGCTCACCCAACTCGCGCATCGACGTCGGGCCCAACAATCGATGAGCCTAGTAGACCTTGCCAAAGAAAATAACCTTTCCCAGACGTCATTTAAACGTCGACTCAGTGAACAGGGTTCTAGTTTTAACGAAATTAAAACTGCTTTTTTAGCCGCCGAGGCCTCATTACTATTGCGTGCAGGGGAAGCATCCGTTCCTTCTGATGACCTAGAGACCGTATCGAACCAGTTGGGTTACGGTTCGCTTTCTGCATTCAGTCGCGCTTTCAAACAATGGTATGGCATCAGCCCGTTAAAATTCCGACAAATCAGCAGTGCCGCTAAGCCCTGACCCCTGAATTGGGTCACCAAAGACGCAAGCTGTATCTAATCAGGGCTTTCGGGCCCGCCTCAACCCTCGACGGTTACCGCTAAGCCGCTTTACGTTTGATTTGGCGCCTAATTGCAGCCTTACCCCAGGCGCATCACCGTGCCGAATGCATTGATTCTCAAAACAGTCATGCAAAATTAACCATTGCAGTGCAGCCCAAAACATTCTTGACCACCATCATCTTCTATTTTTTGCGACAGTATTCTGAGAGTGAGCGGTTGGATAGGCCCCTTTTCTTTGACCGCCCTGAAATCCAGTTGGGATTCAAAGGCTCGCGATGCGCTCTATCCCCCCCAAGATATAAGCCACCGCGAGTTCCATAGCTTCGTTTCGGTCAAGGCTCGCGCTCGCCGCAAGTTCCGCCGCCGCGATGGACGCACCTGATGACATGCTGACCACCATGCCGGCTTGGCGTGGACTCAACTGGTATTGCTCGGCTGCCGCTCGAACCAAAAAGCGTCCATTTTGACGACTGTGACGGCGTCGTTCGACTTTTAGGCAATCCGATATTTCGGGTTGGGACAGCAGCAAAGGTAGAACGTGGCCCGGCGCTTGATGATCAAAATTGGTGGTGACCGAGATGCGGACAATCTCTTCAAAATTTTGGGCATCCCGTGCTAGCGAACTGAATTCCTCGACAAACCGTTGGTACTCCCGCTTGAGGAGTGCTTGCAGCAACTCGATCCGGTTGGCGAAATAGTTGTAGACCAAGGGCGCCGACACCCCCGCAGCTTTGGCAAGGCCTTCCATCGTGAACGCCTGTAAGCCCTTGCTGATCAGCATCGCTTGGGTCGTGTCCAGCAGCTGTTGACGGCGAGCATCAGGTGAGAGTCGGGTTCTTGATCGAGGGGAAACCATAATGGAATTCTATCGGTATTATTGACATTCTAAAATAGGGCCGTTACTTTATACTGCCTAAAATAAAAAAATTCAGGAACCCGCCATGACCTACGCCGCTCATCGACGCATTATCGACGTGGACTCGCATCTCTTTGAACTCGACGATTTTCTACACAACGCGGCGCGCCCAGAGCACCTTGATCTTGTCCCCTCAATGCATGCGCAAAAAGGCTTGGCCGTGCCGCAAGCAGGCTTGGATCGAGGACGTGAGCTACTCGCGCGCAGGCAAAGTGACCCGGCAACAATGGCCAAGTTTGAAGCGGCGCTCATGGACAACACCAAAAGTGGGTGGAGTCGGCTCGGCGCGTTTGACCCTAAAGAGCGCTCGCACACGCTGGATTTATTAGGCTTTGAGATGCAGTGGGTTCTGCCAACCTACGCCTTTCATCAAACGCTGCACGCCGCCCATGGCGATGCCCTCGCCGCGACCGCAATAACCCTGAACCGCGCCATGGCAAATTTCTGCGCCCATGATCCCCGCTTAAAAGCGGTTGGCTATATTCCACTGAACCTGGGACCCGAGCGCGCCAAAGCAATCATGGACCAGGGCTTCGAGGAGGGCTGTTATACCTTTTTAGTGCCCACGAACGAGCCCAACCCCGAGAACAAATCCTATACGCACCCTGATTTTGATCCGATCTGGGCCGGTTTTGCTGAGCGCGGCATCCCAGCTGGAATACATGTTGCGGCCAATGGGGATTACAACCCCGTGTCGCCCAGCTTCAAGAACAACGGCAAAAGTGAACTTGCGCTGGGCGGCGATGCCCCGGTGGGCGAGCTTGCCCTACTGAACATCGGCGCCAGCGCGCAGTTATTTCTATCCGCGATGATTTTTGACGACGTCTTTACGCGCCACCCCGATCTGCGCGTGATGAGCATGGAGCATGCCGCTTACTGGTTACCCTCCTGGCTGCACCAACTGGACTTCACAGCAAACTTACTGAAGCGCAGCCGTAAATTTGCGGAGGCGCCCTCGGTAACGGCAAAACGGCACATAAAGGTCTCGCCCTTCGCGGGCGAACCCGTCGGTTGGATTATCGATAACGTCGGACCCGACATGCTGGTTTTCGCGTCCGACTACCCGCACCCAGAAGGCACGAACGACCCCATCGGAAAGTTTGAGCGCACCATGTCCGACTGTGATGCCGAAACAATGGATAAGTTTTACTTCGGTAACATGTTGGACTTGATGGGCTTGTCTTAGCCCAATTGGGGTAAGGCTTACGGTCTAGCGGCCCCAACCGCGCAAGCCGTGCTGTTTCGAAATTGAAGTATCAAGGTTAAATCGCGAGCTCAGTGAGATCCTTGAATTGCGCCAAGGCCTCGGGATTGGCCAGCGCATCAGTATTGGTCACGGCCTCGCCATGCACGACGTTGCGCACGGCCAGCTCCACAATCTTGCCGCTAATCGTTCTTGGAACATCCGTCACCGCAATTATTTTTGCCGGCACGTGCCTGGGCGTGGTCTCGCGCCGGATCGTGCTGCGAATCCGCGCTTGCAGCGCCTCATCGAGCGCGAGGCCTGCCCGCAACACCACAAATAGTACGACCCGGACATCACCCTCCCAATTTTGACCGATACAAATGCTGTCGAGGACCTCATTTAACTTTTCCACCTGACGATAAATCTCCGCCGTACCGATTCGAACGCCGCCGGGATTTAACACCGCATCCGATCGGCCGTGAATGATCATCCCCTCATTCGCGGTGATCTCACCATAATCGCCCTGCGCCCAGATACCGGGATAGGTTTCAAAATAGGCGGCTCGATATTTTTTATGGTCTGGATCACCCCAGAAGTAAATGGGCGCATTCGGAAACGGCCTGATGCAGACCAGCTCGCCCTTTTGTTGCCGAACCGCGCGGCCCTGGTCATCCCAGATTTCAACCGCCATACCGAGCCCGCGACATTGAATCTCGCCCTCCCATACCGGTAACCAGGGATTGCCCAAGACAAAGCAGGCAATAATATCCGTGCCACCAGAAATCGATGCCAAGCAGAGATCCGCTTTAATATCGCGATACACATACCGAAAGCTTTCTTGTGAGAGCGGCGAGCCTGTGGACAGCAGGGTGCGCAATTGAGCCAAATCATGCGTCTTGTTCGGGTTAACGCCTGCTTTTTCTAGCGCACTGAGGTATTTTGCGCTGGTGCCAAAGATGCTGACCTGCTCGGCCTCAACCAGATCGATCAGGGACTTGGCTTCTGGGTAAAACGGCGAGCCGTCATACAACACTAAGGTGGCGCCTGAAGCCAAGCCGCTGACCAACCAGTTCCACATCATCCAGCCGCAGGTTGTGAAATAAAACAGTCGGTCAGAGGGCTTTAGATCGACATGCAGCTGGTGCTCTTTCAAATGCTGAATGAGCGTGCCGCCAGCGCTGTGGACAATGCACTTGGGCGCGCCGGTGGTCCCGGAGGAATACATAATATACAGCGGATGATTGAACGGCAGCTGCTCGCAGAAAAGCGCAGCACCGCGATGCGCTGACAAGAAATCGTGAAATAAAACGGCATTGCCAAAGCCGTCGATTGCCACAGCATCTTGGATGACCGGCACCACCACCAGCTGTTCAATACTCTCAATTTTGCTGCAAATCGCTTTAAGGCGCGGTAGCGTATCGATGGTTTTGCCGTTATAAAAATAGCCATCGCAACCAAACAATACCTTAGGTTCAATCTGTCCAAAGCGGTCCATCACACCGTTAATTCCAAAATCCGGTGAACACGAAGACCAAATTGCGCCGACGCTGGCCGTTGCCAGCATTGCGACAATCGTCTCGGGAATATTCGGCATGAAGCCCGCGACCCGATCGCCACTGACGACACCCAGTTGGCGCAAACCAGCTGCGCATTCCGAGACTTGATCAAAGAGCTCGTTATAAGTCAGCGATTTGCGCGCGCCATTTTCTAGCCGAGCGATCAGTGCTAGCTTGTCACTGCGATGGCGCAAAAGATTTTCAGCGAAATTCAATCGCGCGCCCTCGAACCACCGTGCGCCCGGAAACTGATCTGCATCACTCAGCACCGCATCCCACTGGCGCGATGAACGAATCTCTGTGAATTGCCAGATCTGCGCCCAAAAAACGTCGGACGCCTCACAAGACCAAGCATGCAGGGATTCATAATCGTCGAAGCGTTTGCCGAGCTTGCGCTCAAGGCGTTCAGCAAACCGGTTTAGGTTGCTGGCTTTGATTCGCTCAAGGCTCGGTTGCCAAAGAGGTTGTGTACGATTGTTGTTCATGAAGTAAACCTGACGGCGGATTAACCCGCATCGTTTGCGGTGCTTGAAGCCTCACCCTATTTTAATCCACTCGTGATTGATAACGTTACGTCAACCCATTTTGATGGAAAGGACCGTCGTTCGATAGGGTTGGGTTTCGTTATGGTAAGCCCCTAGTATCGTAGATACCTGATAGCGTTACATTTCATCCCTTGCTACCCACATTCGACCAGGGCCTAGATTGCTTAAAGCGCATCTGCTCTTTATCATTACCGGAACATTCTCACCTACAACTAACGTCCAGATCGCGCAGCAGGCTCATCAACAAGCTCTTTAGGAATTCTCCAGCACGTCTTAAAACCGGGATAACGCCCAATGTCAGGACTTAATTAGACAATTCTTCATGCCAAAAACCGACCAAATCTTAACCGTTGACTTGGATGGCACCCTCATCCGCTCCGACATGTTGCACGAAACGTTTTGGTCAGCATTCTCTCGAGACTGGAGAACACCTTTCAGGGCACTCCGAGCACTTTTTTCTGGGAAAGCCGCGCTAAAAGCATTTTTAAGCGGCGCTTCTGAAATCGACGTAACACGGCTTCCTTACAACGACGCGGTTCTTGACTATATCAAAACATTTCGCGCAAGCGGCGGTCGAACGATCTTAGCGACCGCCTGTAATCAAGATATCGCTCAAGATATTGCCGGGCACCTAACCTTATTTGATGAGGTGCATGGTTCAGACGCCTCCCATAATTTAAAGGGGCAAAACAAAGCACTATTTTTGTCCTCTCGCTTCGGAGAAAAATCGTTTATTTATATTGGGGACGCTCATGCTGACCTCCCCGTTTGGGAACAAGCATCAAAAGCCATCACAATTAATGCAGGCCCTAACCTCAGGAAATCGGTCGAACGCATCAATCCAGAATTTGAGCATTTAGGCACTCCCAAAGAACGGCTGACGAGTTATTTGAAAGCAGTACGCCCTCACCAATGGCTCAAGAACAGTTTGGTGTTCGCGCCCGCGCTTGCAGCACATCAGTTAGAGAGCGCAACCCTCATCCAAAGTTTAATCGCCTTCTTTGCTTTTAGTTTGATTGCGTCGAGCGTGTACATCACCAATGACCTGCTGGATTTAAGTGCTGACCGAGCGCACCCTCGCAAGCGTCAGCGCCCGTTTGCCAGCGGCGCGATCCCAATACAACACGGCGCACTGCTTGCGCTTGGCCTTTTCTTGGCAGGCATTCTCACCGCTTTTTTACTCAAGCCAGTATTTTTATTAGCGCTACTAACCTACTACGTCCTAACGTCCGTTTATTCACTGTTACTTAAGCGGAAGACCATCATTGATATCTGCACCCTAGCAGGGCTCTATACGATGCGCATCATTGGCGGCGGCGCGGCGACCGACATTACGCTGTCATTCTGGCTGCTCGCATTTTCGATCTTCATCTTTCTTTCTCTTGCTGCCATAAAACGTCAAGCGGAGTTAGTGGACTTAAAAGAACAAGGCTCTTTGCAAGCCAAAGGGCGCGGCTATCATGTTGATGACTTACCACTAATGACGATGATCGTTATCAGCGCTGGGTTCATGGCAATATTGGTTCTAATGCTCTACGTCAATTCAGCTTCGGTCATTGCACTTTACCCAACGCCTTCGGCTCTTTGGGGTGTTTGTTGCATTTTGCTTTACTGGCTTGCCCGTATGGCCTTCATAACTCACAGAGGTCGGATGCATGACGACCCAATTATTTTCTCTATCAAAGACAAAGTCAGCCAACTCTGCTTTGCACTGATTACTGCACTTGTCGTGATTGGCGCAGCATCGTGACCTTAAAGCAACTCATCACCCGGTATATTTTCTTTGCCAGCATTGCAACCGTTGTCAACCTGCTTACCCAAAGAATGGTTCTGAGTGTTGGCCAAAACCAGACCTTATTTTTAAGCGCCGTTCTTCTCGGGACCTTAACGGGCTTGGCAACAAAGTATCTACTCGATAAACGCTGGATCTTCTATGACGCGCGCACTGGATTAGAGGGAGAGAGTCGGAAATTCGCTCTCTATACTATGATGGGGCTCGCAACGACGGCAATTTTCTGGTCTATGGAAACCGTTTTTTGGATCATTTGGGAAACAGACTTTATGCGCGAAGTTGGCGCCATTATCGGCCTCGCAATTGGCTACACAATCAAATTTAACTTGGACAGACGCTTTGTTTTTACCGATTCCAAATTAGGTGTTTCGGAATGAAGTTGGCAGGCTGGGGCCAATATCCGATCTTTGATGCAACCGTGGTCGCACCCCGCTCTTTAGAAGCAGTGATCAAACGCATTCAGCTCGGCAATGCGATTCCTCGTGGTAATGGTCGCGCCTATGGCGATAGTGCCATTAGCTTGAGTAACACCATCGATATGAAACACTTTAACAAGCTCCTCGCGTTCGATGCGGATACCGGGCAGCTCGTCGCAGAATCCGGGGTGTTACTCGCAGACGTGATCGATACTTTTCTGCCCAAAGGCTGGTTTCCAAGCGTTACCCCAGGGACGAAGTTTGTAACGATTGGCGGTATGGTTGCTGCTGACGTTCACGGAAAAAATCACCACAAACACGGCAGTTTCGGTCGTTTTATTGATTGGCTTGACGTTATTACAGCAGATGGTGACGTAAAACGTTGTTCGCGTGAGCAAGATTCGGAACTTTTCGATTGGACCATCGGCGGAATGGGACTTACCGGGATCGTACTCAAAGTTGCCTTTCGCTTAGCGCCCGTTTCAACTGCCTGGATCAAACAAAAAACAATCCCTGCCAAAAACATAGAGCATGCGATGGCGATCTTTGAATCCATGGAGGAAGCCACCTACTCTGTTGCCTGGATCGATTGCTTGTCAAAAGGCAATGATCTTGGGCGATCTCTTATTATGACCGGCGAGCATGCGGAAACCACTGACTTATCAGAAGCAGCGCAAAAGACGCCTTTACGTGCCCCAAACAAGAAAAAAATTACAGTCCCATTTAACTTTCCATCATTTATCCTCAACGGATTTACCGTCAAAGTCTTTAACGCTCTGTATTACTGGATCGGTAAACAACGCTCAAAGCCCTCACTGGTAACCTGGGATCACTACTTCTATCCGTTAGACGGAATTTTAGGTTGGAACAAAATCTATGGCCGACGTGGGTTCGCTCAGTTTCAGTGCGTCATTCCGCTGGATCAGGCTGGCAAGGGGATCAACGCATTGCTGCAGGCAATCTCGCAGGCAAGCACTGGCTCCTTTCTTGCTGTTCTTAAACGGTTTGGCGATCAAAACAGCCGGTTCTCTTTTCCAATGAAGGGCTACACACTGGCACTGGATTTTCCAATAACGGCACCCAACTTAAAGTTAATGTCACAGCTCGACAACATTACGATTCAGTACGGCGGCCGATTTTATTTGGCCAAGGACAGTCGAATGACCGCCTCCACATTCAAGCAGTCAGAGCCTCGACTTGCGCAATTTAAAGCGTTTCAATTGCAACGTGACGCCAATAAAGCATTCAGCTCAGAACAGGCTATAAGGCTCGATCTATGAAGAAGGGTTCTGTACTGATTTTGGGCGCTCGAAGCGATATTGGGATGGCAGTTGCACACCGGTTTGCGCAAGCAGGCTATGACATTCAGCTTGCCGCGAGACAGGCCTTCTCCCTGGATGACGCCCGCTCCGATCTTCAAGTTCGAAATAGCGTCATGGTAACCCTGCATGAATTTGACGCGCTGAATAGCCAATCTCATGAAGCCTTCGTGACGACATTACCGGCATTGCCATTGATCGTGGTTTGCACAGTCGGTTTTATGGGCGCGCAAAAAGAAAATGCGGGCAACATGGCGTCTGCATCACTGGTTATGCGCAGTAATTTTGAAGGCCCCGCCAGCATACTCGGAATTCTTGCCAACCATTTCGAGCATCGTGGGTCTGGTACCTTGGTCGGGGTTAGTTCTGTTGCTGGAGAACGTGGCAGGGCTTCAAATTATGTCTATGGCGCCGCAAAAGCTGGATATACTGCGTTTCTTTCCGGTCTGAGAAATCGCCTATCTCGTCACAACATCAATGTAGTAACGGTCCTACCAGGATTTGTCGACACCAAAATGACCGCTGGAATGCAGCTTCCTAAATTATTAACGGCGCAGCCTGCGCACGTCGCAGACGCAATTTTTGTCGCGGTCACCCAAGGCAAAAATACGATTTACATCAAGTCTATTTGGCGCCTCATCATGGCCGTTATTCGCATCATTCCTGAAACGCTGTTCAAGAGAATGACGTTGTGAATTTCTTCGCGACCAAGGTCTGAACAAACCAAAACGGCGTCTCAGCGAGGCCTGAACTCCCCAATCTATTGCTGTTTGAGAAGCGTTGTAAAACTGAGCCCTACTGTTACAGCGAACGCCCCATGCTACCTGAAGCTATTGCCACTCAACAGAAGGGTTAGAAAAAACTTTCAAGAACAGTGTTTTAAAAAGGGCTTTCTGTAGTTTCTACCTACTTTATAACTCTTTCCTATTTTTCTTACTTTCATCCTCTCTAAAAACCCTAATAATATCAAAACTATAGAATATTCTGAGTTACAAGCAATGTAACCTTAATACTTAACAGCGCCCCCACCCTCTTCAACTCAGTAACCTTGCTAACCAATCAAATGTTAAAACTGTTGTGAAAACCTTTAATCCGACTAACCCTAAAAATAGAAATATAAGAATAACTTTTACTTTTGTGTTTTTAATGTTTTTCCAAAGCAATAATTTAGCTTTAACGTCATTTTTTACGTCATCTATCGCTTCTTTCATAAAGCCCTCTTTTAATTGACTGCTAATGAATCGCAATAGTCGAGTTAGCTTGTAACAAAGTTTGTAACTGCTACGAAGGAATGGAGTCTACAGAGGCGTTTGTAACGAGTTTATAACGAGTTTATAACGAGTTTATAACTATTTTTAGAGTGCTAAACCCTTTAAAAATAGGGGTTTTCGAGGAACACGCTCATTCCCACTCCAAATTGGAGCTGTATTTTTTCATTATAAAACAGGAGGTTACGCTCGTGAAAATGATGTTTGTAACTTCTTTGCAAATCAAGGTGGATTTAATTGCCTTACCCAGAATAAAGGCTGCCATGTAAATCAACTACATATCTCTTAGCCTCTTACAAACACTGTAACCAGGCCTTCCGCTGTCACCTGTTTGGTCGGCGTCCATTGTTCCAACTCGGCCTGGTATCTGACCAGTGTGTGATTGGCTTGCATCGCCATCCAACTCTCGGCCGAGCGTCCCAGTACCTTGCTTACCTTCACTGCCAGGGCCGGAGACAAGTCGATCTTTTCATGAACCAGACGGCTCAAGGTGGACTCTGACACTTCCAGCGCATCCGCTAATTCGGTGGCCGTGAGGCCCAACTCATCTATATAGTTGCGCTTGATGAATCCGCCCGGGTGTACAGTGATTTTAGCCATCAGTGATAATCCTCATAATCCACGACATACGCATCGCCGTTCTCAAACTCGAAGGTCATTCGCCAGTTGCCACTGACCCAGATAGCGTGCCGCGCTTTATCCTTTCCCTTCAACGGGTGTAGGCGCCACCCCGGCAGACCCATATCCGCAATATCTGTAGCGGAGTCCAAGGCAGCCAACTGGTCACGCAACTTGTACTCATGGTCGGTATTGATGCCCTGGGTATCCTTGCCACCGCTGTTGAAGAATTTCTTCAGCCCTTTGTGCCTGATGCTTTTGATCAATTCCCAGTTTTCCTTCTGAGTACATCAGTAGTGTATGGCGATATTGCATATTGCGCAAGATGCAAGATGCAGAGGAAAGCTGCGCTCGATACGTCGTAAAGCACTCTGGACGCTGCAGCAATTTCATTAATGATGCTTGAGATGCCCCTAGTTTCTTAGACAGCTGTGGCCAACCCAATTCACGTCACCACTTAAAATCAATGATGTAGTAAATCAGTAGCTAAAAACATTGTAACTCTGCACCGCATTCAAACTGGGCTTTTCAACTACCTGTGGGTTGCGCTCTCACAACGCCTTCAAGTCTACAAAATACGCAATCCTGATAGGTGAACCAAAACTGATTCGTCATTTATCCACTCGAGCACCAAGTAGCATCTTCGGCACATCGCCATTCGTTAGGTAAGAGAGATACAACAAGTAGAGGGCAAGATAAGGCGCACCTAACAGGACACCTCCAAGTCCAAGCACAAATCCTAGTGGCGAGAACTGATTCCTCCACACCAGCCAAAAGCCAGACAACAAGAGAAAAGTGAAGAAGTCTAAATTGAATTGTCCCTGCCAACTCAATTGCCTAATCTCTCCGAAAAAATTTGGGAATAAACTCAGTAATCCGTAGTCCATCACAACAGGAAACGTGTAAGCCCCTACGACGAAAATTATTGCGAAGAGAAAGATTCTAAAAAACAACATAGGTATCCTCACTCCCACTCAATAGTAGTGCTATATAATTTCTTTACAAAACAGCAGTTTAAGCTCGGTAAAATGAGGTTTGTAACTTCTTTGTAAGTCGTGGCCATTTTGAACCCAAAATGTGTTTGTATAAACCTATTGGCAATCAAACGCATACAGTATCTGCACTTACAAGCTTTGTAACTACGGCTAATCCAGCACTGTCGCATGATGCGACAAATGCCATTGCCTCGCCGAAGGCACCATTCTCACGAATCCACTACCCTGTAGCTTGTATCCAC
>ENA-OQVM01000498-OQVM01000498.1-marine-metagenome-genome-assembly--contig:-NODE-498-length-61199-cov-5.107866_pt1 | contig 61199 bp, 45 predicted proteins | sample MGYA00237776_ERZ505498 | MGnify/ENA primary metagenome ERZ505498 (study PRJEB26159, sample SAMN06265151) | marine metagenome | isolation source: Helgoland LTER site | place: Germany:Helgoland, sampling... | reverse complement strand
TAAAACAGTGTGCGATGGTCCTATTGTCACTGCGAGTTCAATAGGACAAGAAAATGACAAACCGTTGAGCGAAGTGCGGTGGCACTGAAGGCAGCGAAAAATACGTTGAAAAACAACGAAATATGTTATGCAAGGGAACCCAGCCATGATCACGGACTCACTCAACAAAGACGCACGATTTAATCGTTCAGCCATTGCGGCAGGTGTTGCTGCTGCGGTTGGAGCTACGGCTCCTGGCATGACCTTTAGTGCCGAACTGGAAGAAGTTGTTGTAACCGCACGTCAACGGGCAGAATCTTCCCAAGACATCCCAATGATGGTGCAGTCAATCTCCGGCGAAGACATTCAGAAGCAGGGTATTACCACCCTTGAAGACTTTTCCCGACAAGTCGCGGGCTTAAACATTCAGACCACTTCCCCCGGCCAGAACACCATTGTTTTCCGCGGTGTGAGTGATGGTGGCGGCTTCCTTGTTGATCCTACCGCGGCGATCTACCTCGACGAACAGCCCATGTCGATGACCTCGATGGCGCCCGATATTTACCCCGTCGATCTTGCCCGTATTGAGGCATTGGCAGGGCCACAGTCCACACTCTATGGCGCATCATCACAAAGTGGTGCTATTCGAGTGATCACCAACAAGCCCGATCCCGATGCCTTTAGTGCGAATATCGGTGCCGGTGTTTCCAGCACTTCAGATGGCGGAACCGGCTATGAATTAGATGGCGCCGTCAACATTCCACTGAGCGACTCTGTGGCAATTAGGCTGGCGGGTTTCAGTGCCCGGGATGCCGGATTTATTGATAATGTTTTGGGCAGCACCGTTGTCGATGATGTCTTTGGTTCAGGCCTGGGTGGCCAGAAAGACAACAGCGGTATGGTTGGCGAAGATATCAATGAGGTGAACTGGCTCGGGGCTCGCGCGTCGATTCGCTGGCTGGTTAACGATAACTGGAGCGTCACTGCGACGGCAAACTACCAGGATCTCGAGTCTGACGGCTTCAATGATTACGACCCCACCGTCGGTGACCTTGAGACCATCAAATTTGTCCAAGAAACCCGCACCGATGAGTGGCTGCAGACCAGTTTGATCATTGAAGGCGATCTGGGCTTTGCTCAATTGGTTTCGGCAACGTCTTACTACGACCGGGATACGCTATATGTGCACGATACCCAGTCTTACGCGGCTTACTTCCATTATGCTTTCGGCCTTTATTACGGCTACGCAACCTATGATTTTGGTTTGGACCCCACGGGCTACCTCATCAATGATCAAAACAATGAAAGCCTGACTCAGGAAATACGCCTGTCGGGTAGTACTGATCGCATTAACTGGACGCTGGGTGGTTTTTGGCAAGAGTCTGAAGAGTTCTGGGACTTCTATACCTACGTAGATGATTACCGCAACTCCCCGGCGTTTGAAGCCTGGAGCTACTACTACCCGGGCATTGCTCCAACAGATGTCTGGTGGAACTCTTTCCAAGCGACCGATAGGACAGACAAAGCCGTCTTCGGTGAAATGGATATTGTTCTTCTTGAAGACCGATTAACGGCCATATTGGGAGGCCGTTGGTACGAGGTGGATCGTGAGTTGAGTTATACGGTGGAGCGCCCCGACGCTCGGGTTGACCAGCAATTGCCCGATAGAAGCGCGTCGGATGACGGCTTCATTCCCAAATACGGTTTGGAACTCCAGGTGCTCGAAGACGTGATGGTCTATGGTGTTTATTCCGAGGGCTTCCGGGTAGGTGGTACTAACCGGGGTCGCGGTCTGGACCGAGGCGGCCCAACCCTGCCAGTAGATTACGAGTCAGATATTCTCGAGAACACCGAGTTTGGTCTGAAGTCATCGTTCTTCGACGGTCGTGTTGTGTTTAACGCCGTTTATTACACCATGAAGTGGAATGACATGCAGATTGAGGTGGTGGACCCCAGTAACGCGCTGGGCACCTTCAGTGTGCAAGACGACAATGGTGATGCGCTATACGGCAATATTCCCTTCCAAATTGTGGTGGGTAACGTGGGTAACGCGACGGTTAAGGGCTTCGATTTTGAGCTCAAGGCACTGGTCACTGAGAATTTGGAAGTGGGTGTGAACCTGACTGATATTCAAGATGCCTATGTTGACGGTCAGGAATTTTACGACGAACCTCGTGCTCAGGGCGGTAAAGTACCCTCGGGCTTACAAGCTCGATCTAACCTGCCGTTGTTTGCCGATACCAGCTACTACCTCTACGCCGACTACTCAGGCATTAACATTTTTGGCGGTGAAGCGGGTATTCGCTTGCAACACAGCTATGTGGGCGATTCGCTGAACCAGTTGACCGATGGCTTTACATCACCCCAGCGTGTGCAGGGCGATTACGATATAACCGACGCCATACTGTCCTTTGAGAGTGGCGATTGGCAGGCCCAGCTCCGCTTTAGCAACTTGACCGATGAGCGTGGTATTACCTATCAGGACACGACTGACTTCGACACCGTCTGGGGTCGCAACAGTTCTTCGGTTATTCGGCCTAGGAATTACTCACTTACGGTCAGAAAGGCCTTCTAAGCTGTAACGACTGATAGAAGAAGGGCGCCATTGGCGCCCTTTTTTATGCCCTGCGATTATTCATGACCAACGACTTGGCCAGCATTCCAAACCATGAATGGCGTTGCGAATATCGAGAGTCAGGTTGACTGCGGTTAAACGTTTGCCAGCGTTGATATCAATAATGGCAACGGTAGAGGGTGATGAGCCTGCCGCAATCAAGTGGTCGCTGACCACGCACAGCCCTCGGCCAAAACCTTGTCGGGCAATGCGGCTGTCATCGACGCCGCGATGTTCGAGTGTTTCAGGGTCAAAACCGGGTACGGGTACTGCGCAGCCGGTTTTACTGGGCGAGACATAGCGCACTACGTCGGCCCCGGTATCGTTAAACAGCACCCCATCGCCAAAGGTTTGGGCGTTGTGGCAGCCCTTGGGAAGATTACAAAATTCGGTAACCGTTAGGTCGGCAGATAACGCCAACAGTGCTTGGGTATTGAGGCCGCTCAGGTATATGCCATCCTGATCCACTTTCACCATATTGATATGGTACGAGTTGGTGAAAGCAGGCCCCCCTTGGGCTCTTGGATCAAACGCTTGGGCCACCCATTGGCGGCCGTCTTTTGAAAAGTAGACGCCCCAGACGAATTCCCGGGTGTTGAGATTGAACGCCAACAGGGAATCAAAACCGGTAGAGGTGAGAAATAGCAGATGATCTCTTCTGCTGATCTCATGACAATGGCGCAAATACGGATTGCGGTATGAGCCAACCAGCTGGAAGTCGGGGGTGTAACAAAACAGTTCGTCACTGGCCGCAATCCAAAGCTCATCGTCAGTAAATTCAATGCCTCGAAGACCGCGATCCCAGCCCCGACCGGAAAAATCAATATCACCGCTATTCCAGTCTATTTTTTGGTCGACTTGCCGGTTGTCAAAGTCGATTAGGTAAACGCCGCCATGGCTCTGGCCCTTTTCCGAGCCTCGAACGACCGATGTGGCAATAAACTTGGGTAATGTGGGCATCAGTTTTTTAGTCTGTCTTCTTCAGGAAGCAGGGGGCTCAGTATTTCCCGAAGCTCATCGAGGTGGGACCCAAAGCGCTTCCAGGTCGCGACTGCGCCTTTGTAAATGGGTTGGCGCACTTGCTCTGAGCTTGCCGTTCTAACGGCGCGCTCAGTTTCATGAAAATTCACGCAGCCCTCCTCGAAGGGCAGCTCGCAAAAGGCCAGAATGCGTTTTACCTCGTCCTCGAGGTTCTCCACCACATTCTCATATTGAACCCGTAATACCTGCCCCGGTAGCACCTTGTTCCAATGGGCCATCATAAGGTCGTACTCCAGGTAAAACTCACCCAGTTCAAAAAGGTCATAGGTAAAGGTCTGCCCTTTGGCAAAGTGCTGCTTGAAAGATCCGAAGCAGCTATCCATGGGGTGGCGTCGGGCGTCAATAATTTTAGCGTTGGGCAAAATGGCTTTGATAAAACCGGTGTAGGCAAAGTTGTTGGGCATTTTATCGGTGAAGAAAGGGCGGCTACCCCGATGTCTCTCGGTCTGCGTCAGGTATTGCTGGCCCAGCTGCGCTAGCTCCTCGGGTCCCATATCGGTCATACAGCCGGGGAACACCCGACCCGTTTTAGGCTCGGTTAGGCCTTGAGCGATCATCGATATATCGGGTAGCTCACTGGTACCGTCCACCTGTGAGTGGCTGGCGAGAATCTGTTCTAGCAATGTCGACCCAGAGCGAGGCAGGCCCACAATGAATATGGGGTCGGGTCTTTCGCAGCCATAGCCACCCGCGCGATGGCGAGCAAAAAACGCATCGTCAAAAATCTCGCACATACGCCGGTGGGCAACTTCGGTCTGAACCGGGTCATAGGCAATGCTATCCCGGTGCAGTTGATTGGCGAGCCTGTAGTGTTCGAAGGCGTTGTCATACTGTTTCTGGTCTTCAAAGGCCTTACCGATTGAGAAAGCAAAATGCACCCGGCAGTCAACGGGTAACTTGTCATTGGCTAAGCGCGCCTGCATATTCTCAATCTCGCTATCGTTAAAGCGAAACGTTTTCAGGTTGGAGAGGCTGTAATAGGTCTCGCCAAAATTGGGCCTAAGCTCAATAGCTTGTCGGTAGGCTTCAATACCCCCTTCTTGGTCCCCCACTGTTTTAAGCACGTGGCCAAGGCCAATATGCGCGCCAGGTATCTTCGGGTCGAGGGTGACCGCAGTGCGGTAGGCATCAACGGCGTCTTCAGGTCTGGCGGCCATCGCCAGCGCCGCACCGTAATAATAATGAGTCAGGGCATTGTTAGGCTCAATATCGACAGCGCTTTCCAGTATCGAAACCGCTTCTTCGTAATGATGCAGCTCTTTAAGTACGGTAGCCAGATCGTGCCAGGCTGCCACGAAACGCGGTTTGGTCTGGGTGATGCGTTCAAGAATAACCCGGGCATCTTCGAAGCATTTCGCCATGATGGCAATTCTTGCCAGCAGCAGTGCGGCATTGACGTTATCGGGGTTTTCACGAACCAGAGCTTGAGTGAGTTTTTCTGACTCTCTGAATTTTCCAGCAATGAAAAGGCGGGTCGCTTCTTCGAGCTTGGCTTGCACGGGCGACAGTGAAGCGGCCTGCTTGAGGACGGCATCGGCTTCTTGATGTCGGCCAAGTTTTTGGTAGGCGCCCCCCAATTTACTCAATAAAGGGGCATGCGGTGGCCGCAAGTCTCGGGCGCGTTCAAGGTGCGGCAACGCCTCCTCGGGACGATTGAGGTTCAATAGCACGGTGCCTAAGTCTTCCTGAGCTTTGGCATGGCCGGGTGTGGTGCGTACTGCTTGCTGCAGCAGTTCCGCCGCCTCTTCGAGCTTGTTGCTCTCGGCCAGAATCCAGCCCAATAACGCGACAAAGTTGATGTCACCGGGGTTTTGCTCAAGTGCTTGGCGGCACAGTGCCTCTGCTTCTGGTCTGGCACCACCTTTGACCAACTCGACCGCGCGGTCAAAAATGCGTTTTGGGTGTTGCGATACCATGATGAAGCGAGCTCCTGAACAGCAGATTAAGACTGGGTGTAGTGTGCCAGATTTCTGCGTCAGCGGCATGATCTGCGGTTGCTATACGTTGATGTCAGTGCCAGAGTAACTGACATCTAACTCACAGCACCGTGCTAAGGATAGGCGTTAATGCCCACAGCAGAGAGCTCGACAGCGAGTCAAAATCCTTTTGACAGTAAAGGTTCCTTTTTACTGAGCCTTTACATGACGCTGGTGGGCTATAGCGTTTTAGTGGCCCTGCCTGCCATTAACAGCGCCTGGGTAGACCAGCTGGGTTTTAGCGACGTGGAGGTTAATCGTGTGGCTTCCTCCGATCTGCTGGGTCTCTTTTTAGGCTCGGTGGCGGTCAGCTTCCTGATCAGTCGATTGGGTCGGCGTGCGTTGATCTATGCCGGTATTGTCATTGCCATAGCGGCTAACTGGCTGTGCATTTACTTTACCGACTACTCGGCGATGCTGATTCTGCGAACGCTGGCAGGTTTTGGTGCCGGGCTCTATACCGCTGTCGCTGTCGCCGGTTTGGGAGCCCGCTCAAAGCCTCGAGAAGCCTTTAACTGGATGCTGTTGGCTTTTGCGTTTTCCCAGTTCATTGAGTTGCAGCTGATTCCACATTTGAGCATGACCGGCATTTACCTGTTCTTTATTGCAACCTACGTCGTGACGCTACCGTTTGTCGGTTACATGCCGTCTCAGAAACAGGCGAAACCCGAGTTTGCTGTGGCTAGTGGCGAGCAGCGACCCGGTGCACTGGCGTGGATCGGGATTTTTGCGATCGTCGTCGCGTACATCAACATTGGTGCTTATTGGTCCAATATTGAACTCGCAGCGGAGGCCGGTGGACTGGATGGTGATTGGGCCGCTCAGGTGATTTCCTGGAGTGTCTTGCTCTCCTTTGTGGGCTGTTTTGGCGCGATGTATGCGCTGCGACACTTTGACTACGATCGACCGATTTTGGTGACCTTTGTCTTGATGGTCTTTGCGGTAGGGCTACTTGCCGTCGACATTTCTGCCGGCTTTTTTGTTTTTAGCGTGGCAATGTTTAATTTTCTCTGGATATTCATCGACGTCTATCAAATGGGTGGGGTGTCTGCAGCCGATCGAACAGGTAGCGCCGCCGCCTTTATCCCCGGCGCCCAGGGTCTCGGCCAGATGCTCGGTCCCCTTGTGGCCTCCTTTTTGTTGGAAACGGGTACCGGGTTTGACGGCATTTTTATTCTTTGTGCGGGTGCCTCAGCAACAGCTCTGCTGATCTACACTCTGAGCTATTTAGCCACCCGTGTGAGTGCTAAAGCGTCGCCCCAATAATTGATGGCTGCTCTTATGTGGCCGCCAGCGCAGCTCTAGGGATACGATGCCCCTTGTTGTGGCGCCTTATCCCAGCGAACGATTTCTCCACCTTTCATTACAAACGCTGGATCCTCAAGTAATGAAAGGTCAGTGAGCGGGTTTCCGGAAACAGCAATAAGATCGGCCCAGCGGCCCGCCTGTACCGAGCCCACCTGCCCACTCCAATCCAGCATATCCGCCGCGACCGAGGTTGCGGCTTTAATCGCAGCCATCGGTGATAAGCCAGCTTCCGTGAGGACTGCAATCTCTCGAGCATAGGCTCGGGGGTCAATGTTGTATCCGCCCAGGTCTGAGCCCACCACCACCTTCACTCCTGCCCGGTGGGCTTGGCCTATTAAACCCAGCCATTCATCGCGGTAGTTGAGGTAGACGTCGTCGTTTTTTTCTTGCGCCAGCAATTTGTCCGTGCCGGCGTAGTAATCGCCCACGTAAATGGTCGGCACCAAAAAAGTCCCGTGCTTGACCATAAGCTCTATCGAATGCGCGTCGAGATAAGTTCCGTGTTCTATGGAGCGCACCCCCGCTTCAATCGCCTGATTAATGCCGGCATTGGCATGGGCGTGTGCGGCTACGGGTACGCCGTGACGGCTGGCCTCTGCAACAGCTTCCGCCAGCTCGTCTGGGCTGAATGCGACGTTTTTGGGATCATCACCCACCGAGTGAAAGGCTCCGGTGACTAAAATCTTGATCCAGTCAGAACCGAACTTGATTTCTCGCCGCACGGCGCGACGCACTTCCATAGCGCCATCGACAATATAACCGTCGCTGATCATGGCCTGCTCGGGGGAGAGGTAATTGATATCGCCGCCACCGCCGGTGATCGATAAATAATGCCCGGCGCCGGTGATACGTGGCGCTTGATGTACCCCTTCACTGACCGCTCTGGCGATATCCTGATTACCGAAATAGACGTCGGCGTCACCCATTACTCTTACCGTTGTCCAGCCGTGTTGCAGCATGCCTTGCAGCGCCGCTAGCCCGAGCAGGGTTTTATAAGCAGAGGAGCCCGATAAATGGACGTTCTGATAATTATCACCATAAATTAGCGGATGTTCGTGTCCATTAATTAAGCCCGGCATCAAAGTTTGCCCCGGCAGTGTTATCTGGCGAATATCGGGAGTCAGTGTGTCAACGTCAACCACATCGACGATTGTTTCTCCCTCGATCAAGACGGCCCGCTTTTTTTGGACGTTATCACTGAGCCCGTCGATGAGGGCATCAGGTATCAGAGCTAATCGCTCTGCAATGACTGTTGGGGCCAGTAACAGCAACACAAGAGAAAAGAGAATAGGTCGTTGCACGGTAACTCCTTGGTTGCTAGTGGGGCATTGAGCCAAGTTAGTATTAGCGTCTAAATGAGCTCGGGCGTCATCTAACTTGGTTGTTACTTAACTTGATCGTCACTTAAATAGTCGCCATCATCGCAATTTACCTAAACTATTGGTGACCATGGACATCGGCGTACCTATAAAAGACTTAGGGTCTTATAACATTGACCCTCTGCGGGACAAAATACTGTCCTTGCCAGAGGAGGCTTGGGCTGGCAACGAATTTCGTCAACTCGAGTACGAGGTGCATGCCCACACCCAGTCGGTGGTGCTGGTATTCACCGACGGGCACGGCTGGCCTAATATCGAAGTAGCCAAAGAAGTAGGCTGGGATTTACTTGCCGAAGAGGCGGTCCCCCTGATGCACAAAATTTTAGAGGATCATTACCCCCCCGGCGGCACGATTATTCGGGCTATGGCGGCAAGGCTACAAGCTAATGGGGTCATTAAACCTCACAACGACAAGCATCCGTCCTTTCATCATGGTCACCGTATTCATATTCCGATATCCAGCAACCCCCGGGTGCGCTTTATGATTGATGGACGCCCCCAGCGTATGCAAATTGGCAATGTTTACGAGATTAATAATCAGAAGCAGCACAGCGTGATGAACAAGGGTAGTGAGGGCCGCGTTAATTTTATTTTTGACTACGTTCCGCCGGCGAACATCAGTCGTTAAAACACGCTACTGCTAGACGTTTATTGCTGCTGTCCTTTGTGTCTGCGGCGAGGCTTCGGGACAGCGCATTAGCGTGTACACCCCTCAGGGTTGGTGCTTGGGTGCTAGCTGAGGTGTCTGGGGAACGCCTGCTGTAGATAGGCCCTTGCCACGTCCTTGCCTCTGGCCTTGCTCAGCACACGTGGTGCCACCAACAGGCTGAGCCACAAGCCATCGATCAACGCCAAATAACCAGTAGCCAGCTGTCGCGGGTCTCGCTCTTGATACTGGCCCTCGTGAATAATGGCAGCAAATAGCTCTTCAACTTTTTGCATGGACAGGCGGTCGCTGCTGGAGCAGATTTTTTGATAGATCGGGCGGGCACTGGCCTCGCCGTAATAAGCAAACCACACCGCCATCTTTTGCCGTTGGGTGACGCCATGGCTCAGCTGGAAGTCCAGCAGGCTTTCGAGACTGCTGGCAAGGGTCTCCTCAGACCTTCCACTCTCGGGAGTCAGAATTGCCAGTAACCCATCGTTATATTCCCGGGTGACGTGGCGCAGGGTTTCAGCGAGTAGATTTTCTTTGCTTTGGAAGTGCAAATTGGCAATGCCCAGGCTGAGTCCCGCTTCACGGGTGACCAGCTGCATGGTAGTGGCCGACAGCCCGTGTTGTGCAATGCAGCGAATGGTGGCGTCAATTAACTGCAGTCGTCGCTCTGACCGTGGACGCATCTGCCGACGCTTCTTTTCGATCTGTACAGGTGCTGTGGGCGGCGAAGTTGACGTCACTGGGAAACTATAGAGTGGCCTGATTCACTTTTACTCTAACAACATTGCACTAAATGGCAATCTATAAATGAACGTTCATTCATAGTGGACGGCAAAAGAGGAGCATGGCAGACTCCACCTAACAGACTGTAAGACGGAGAATGCCTTGAATAAGTACGACGCTATTGTTATTGGTGCCGGCCACAATGGCCTAACCAATGGCGCCTACCTCGCGAAAGCGGGACTCAAGGTTGCCGTGTTAGAGCGCAATCCCTACATTGGTGGCGCCACAGTGAGTCGTGAGCTGCACAAGGGTTGGTATTACTCCAACTGCTCTTATGTTGCCAGTTTGCTTCGACCCGAGATCACCCGTGATCTAGAGTTGCCGCGCCACGGATTGCAGGTTGTTCCTTTTGGGGGCGGCGCTACGTTTATGCAAAACGGCGATCACTTGGGCAGCTATAGCGATCATGATCGCCACTATCGGGAGATCGCACGTCACTCGAAACGTGATGCCAACGCCTACGATCGGTACGTGGCCGATACCAGTCGCCAAACTAAATTAATCCGGCCTTACCTATTAAAGACGGCCCCCGATCCCACGTCCCTCAAACTGAGGGATTTACGCGATCTGATTGAGTTCGCCAAATCCTTTACCTCAATGGGTGAGGAGGGCTTGCTGGACACCATTAAGTTCTGGACAGCAAGTGTTGGCGATTATCTTAACGAATACTTTGAGACCGATGTTTTAAAGGCCCACCTCGCCGGTAGCGGCATTATCGGTACGGCGTTGGGAGTGTACTCACCGGGTACGGCCTATGTACTGCTGCACCATTACATGGGCGATGTTGATGGCAACGTTGGCGCCTGGGGTTTTGCCCGGGGCGGTATGGGTGCTGTAGCCGATGCCTTGTCCAAGGCCTTTCTGTCTTACGGGGGCGAGATCATTTGTGACGCCAACGTCGATGAAATTATTGTGCGTGACGGTCAGGCCAAGGGCGTGGCCTTGAAGGACGGCACTGAATACTACGCCGATATTGTGGTTTCTAACCTCGACCCCAAGCGCACTTTCCTTGATATTACCAACCCCAAAGATCTGCCCGATGACGTTATTCAGAAGGCTCAAAACTTCAAGATTAGAGGCTCCTCGGGCAAGCTCAATATTGCCCTCGATGGTCTACCCATTTTTGACGGCCTCGATCCCCGCAGCAAGCTTATGGCGGGGGATCTGCACTTCAGTGACTCCCTTGAGCGCCAGGAACGCGCCTACGACGACTGGAAAAACGGCACCTGGTCTAAGGACCCTTACTTGGACATGATGATTCCGTCGTTAACGGACCCCACAATGGCGCCCCCCGGGAAACACATGATGTCGGTCTTTGTGCAGTACGCACCACCCAAGGTTGAAGGGCGCGACTGGACTGACGAAGATAAAGACGGCTTCGAAAAATCGGTGATCGACCAAATCGCTAAGTACAGCCCCAACTTTAAAGATCTTATTCTTCACTGTGAGACGCGCACGCCACGGGAGATCGAGGCAGAGGTGGGCCTTACCGAAGGTAATATTTTCATGGGCGAGCTGACCTTCGATCAATTGCTATTCAACCGGCCCTTCCCAGGGTATGCCCAATACCGCGCTCCTATTAAGGGAATGTACATGTGCAGTTCCGGAACTCATCCGGGAGGCGGCGTGATGGCCGCGCCCGGCGCCAACGCGGCTAGGGAAATTCTCATGGACCTCAAACGACCCAACACTGTGCCCGGAGGTTACGCTGATGACTGATTACGATGCGATCATCATAGGTGCTGGCCACAACGGGTTGATCTGTGGGTCTTATTTGGCCAAGGCTGGCCAGCGCGTTCTTATTTTAGACGCCCGGGATCAGGCCGGCGGCTGCGCGAGCACCCGAGAAGTGGCACCCGGTTTTCGAATGTCTGATTGTGCCCAGTGGCTCTACCAGTTTGACGATGCCATTGTTCGGGATCTGGGGCTTGAAGCGGCAGGTCTGAAAGTGGGCGCCCGTAAGCGCACGGTTGCCCTGCAAGCCGATGGCGACCATTTGAGTATCGATGGTGACTTTCTGCGCGGTGCAGGTATTGGCACCAAGGACCAGGCCGCTTTTCAGGCATTCCGTGAGCAAATGGATGTTTTTGGCAAGCTAATGCTAAAACTCTATCGCGGCCGAGCGCCCAAGCTGGTCGATGCCAACTGGCCCGACCGTCTGACCCTCATGAAGCTGGGCCTGGGTCTTAAGCTCATGGGCAAGACCAACATGCAGGACCTCATGCGCATTGTGTTGATCAATATCTACGATGTAATGAATGAAAATTTTGATCATGAAGGCCTCAAGGCGGCGCTGGCTTTAGATGCGATTACCGGTACCAACATGGGGCCACGTTCGCCCAACACCGTTTACACCTACTTGCATCGAGCCCTGGGCAACCAGCTGCAATCCAAGGGGGTTGTACAGGTTATGGGGGGAATGGGTGCGCTGGGTGATGTGCTCCAGAAGGTGGCTGAGACCCACGGCGCGACTGTTCGCTTAGGCAGCACCGTACAGGCGATTGTTAAAGAGGAAGACCGTGTTTGTGGCGTGACCTTGGCTGACGGTACAACACTGCGCGCCAAGGCAGTGATCTCCAGTGCCGATCCGACGACCACGTTCCGAGACTTGCTGGGTTACCAGCACCTTGAAACGGGCACGGCGCGGCGCGCGGCTCAATACCGCACTCGCAGTGGCACAGCCAAGCTGCATCTGGCGTTATCGGAGTTGCCGGCGTTTTCGGGGCTTGATACTGCAGCCCTGTCTCAGCGATTGGTGATCGCGCCGACCATGGATGCGATTGAGAGTGCCTTCAACCCGATGAAGTACGCCGAGTGTGGGCCCAAGCAGGTTTTTGATATCAGTATCCCCAGTATTGAAGACCCTAGCCTTGCCCCCAGCGGCCAGCATGTTCTAACGGCCCTGGTGCACTACTTACCCTTCGCGCCCAAGGGCGGATGGGAAGGGCAGCGTCAGGCGGTGCTCGATAACCTGATCGAGCAACTCGAAGCCTACGCACCGGGTATTAAAGGTCAGATTGTGGCTTCTGAATTGCTTGTCCCACCCGATTTTGAAGCCGCCTACGGTATGACCGGAGGCAACTGGCATCACGGCGAGCTGTCGATTGATCAGGCACTCATGATGCGGCCATTCCCGGGGTCCACCCAGTACAAGACCACCATTGATGGCCTGTTCTTATGCGGTGCTGGTGCCCACCCGGGGGGCAGCCTCATGGGTTTGCCGGGTCGCAACGCGGCCAAGGAAATGATTAAGCAAGGAGCCTTCGCATGATTACCTCAAGCCGAGACATTATGCTCCTGCCCACCCCGTTTCACTCCCGGGTTGAGGCGATGTGTGACATGAATGACTGGGGCAATTGGATGGGTTACACCACCCCCAATGCCTACTTTGACGTGGAGCTCGAATACTTCGCTATTCGCAGCACTACGGGCGTTTTCGATTTATCGCCCATGAACAAATACCGTATTACGGGCCCCGATGCCGAGGCATATCTTAATCGCATGGTCACGCGCAACGTTAGCAAGCTCGGGATCAATCGTGTGGGCTATGCGGTGTGGTGCAATGATGCGGGTCAGGTCATGGACGATGGCACCATCTTTCGTCTGGGGGAGCAGGATTTCAGGCTGTGCTCCTATCAGCGCGCTGACGACTGGCTCGCTTGGTGCACTCTGGGTTTTGACGTCACCATTACCAACGAAAGCGAAGACCTTGCCGGGTTGGCGGTGCAGGGCCCAACCTCATGTACGATTCTGACGCTCCTGGGCTGCGAGGGGTTGGACCAGTTAAAGCCTTTCGGTATTGCGCATTTCACCTTTGAAGGTGCGCCCATGATGGTGAGCCGAACTGGGTTCACCGGAGATTTGGGGTATGAAGTTTGGGTGGCACCGGCTCAGGCCGAAGCCCTATGGGATCAGCTCTTTGAGCACGGCCGCGAATATTTAATTAAGCCCATTGGCTCTTATGCCTTGGATATGGCCCGAATTGAAGCGGGGTTTATTCAGGCCCACGTCGATTTTGTCCCTTCGGAAGAAGTGGTTCGTAATGGGCGTACCCGAAGTCCCTTTGAGTTGGGTCTCGAGTGGTTGGTCGACTTTTCTAAGCCCCTCTTTAACGGGCGTTCGGCGCTGCTTGCTGAAAAAGCTAACGGCTCACGCTACCGCTTTGCCATGCTCGATATTGAGGGCAATAAGCCTGCGGAACACTCGTTCATTATGAAGGGCGACAAAGTGGTGGGAACAGTCACTTCCGCCGCTTGGTGTCCTACGGTCAAGTCCAATATTGCCTATGCCCAGCTTGAAATGCCGCACGGGGCCGTTGGTGATGAATTGGTTGCTGAGATTTATTACCAACGGGAGCTTCACTGGACGCGAATGCTCGCGCCTTGCCGCGTGATTGACGGGCCCTTGTTTAACCCCAAGCGAAGGCGGCAAACACCAGCCCCTCCTTTCTAGATAGCGGCTCCTTCGGGAGTCAGCCCGGGTAATTGTTATGTCTGTTATTGCCACACACGTTGACGACTCAACCGATCAGGTTCGTGAAAAGCTAGCTGCCGAGCAGTTACGCCCTGATTACGCAATCGATCCTTATTTCTATCGATCTCACCTCGTACATGAGCTCGAGTTGGAGCACTTGGTCTTTAAAAGCTGGATTTACGCATTGCATGCCAGTGAAATTCCCAATGTTGGTGACTACCAGCTGATTGAGATTGGCGAGGATGCCATTATCGTCGTGCGAACCGCTGATGATTCAATCAAGGCGATGCACAATATTTGTCGCCACCGCGGTTCGCGGGTTTGTGAAGCGACAACAGGGAACCGTAAAACCTTTGTCTGCCCCTATCACGGTTGGGTCTACGATTTAGATGGCTCGCTCAAGGCAGCCCGCGAAACCCATATCATGCCCGATTTCGATAAAACTCAGCTGGGTTTGAAGGCGGTTCGCTGTGTCGAATATATGGGCATGGTTTTTATTAACTGCGACCCCGATGCCGCTGACCTGGTGGCCTCCCTCGATAAAATGCGCGTTCCCCTGGGCGCCTATGATTTAGCCAATGCCAAGGTGGCCCATCGGCAGACCTATCGCGTTCAAGCTAACTGGAAGCTCGCCATTGAAAATTATTTAGAGTGCTACCACTGCGCGACTTCCCATAGGGCATACGCGCGGCTGCACACGCTTAAAGATCTGGAAGAGAAGTCGGCGCCCGTAGTGGCCAAGCTGTTGGAAAATGCCGATGCCAAAACCGGGATTGAAGGGATTGCCCAAACCCATACGAAAATTTATCTCGATGCCGATAACTTTGGCACCTGTGCTCATACCATGCGTTACGGGTTGTACGAGGGTTTTGTAACGGGAAGCCAGGATGGGCAGCCGGTCGCGCCGTTGATGGGCCACTTTAAAGATTACGACGGTGGTGCGGGTGACTTCCAGATGGGCCCCCTCAGCTTTATGCTCAACTACCCTGATCATTGTGTGCTGTACCGCTTCTTACCGCGCTCACTGACCGAGTCCGATATGGAGCTGGTTTGGTTTGTGCGTGGTGATGCGGTTGAAGGTAAAGACTACGACTTAGAAAAGCTGACTTGGCTTTGGCATCACACAACCCTGGAAGATGAGTACATCATTACGCGCAACAGTTTGGGTGTGAATTCGCGCTTCTTTGAGCCCGGGCCTTACCACAGCGAGTTTGAGGAAACCCTGCAGCAGTTTATTCACTGGTATCTGCATACGCTCTCCGAGGTGGTGTAAAACTGCCGGGTCAGTCAGTTTTTAGCGGGTGGCGCTGGCTCCCCAAGAGTTGCTGAATACGGTATCGCCACGTTGATAGGTTGGCCTCAATCATGGCAAAGCCACCGAGCCAAAGCAGGCTGTCGTAGGTGTAAAGATATTTACCATACCAACCCCAGGTTAGCGCGCAGCTAATAATCAGACAGTAGCTGATGTGGGGTACACGGCGCACCCAGATCACAACGTTGCCCGTGTCGGTCTGTCTGCGCTTTAAAAAAGCGGAGGTCGCGAAGGCCGCACCCGCCGCAAGCCAAGACGCGCACTCGACAAGGGAAACCAGCGCTTGGGTGCGCGCAATACGCCAACCTTCTTCAGTCATTGCGGTCGTGGCGTTCAATAAAAACGCTAACTCCCCTGTGACCAGCTGTTCGTTACAGCCTTGGTGACTCAGTGTTGTGTAGACTTGGTTGTGAAGCGCATAAAGCGTGGTATTGGCTTGGCTACAAAACCCATCGACCAGAAGCATTTTTGTCGGTTCAAGCACATTCAGAAATTCACCGGTGTATACCACCAAGGTATGCACCAGCACACCAAAGCACGCTAAACGAATGAGATTCAAAGGCCAACGCACCCGGCGGATCGCATAAATATGCTGCCAATACGTCTCGATCTCAAAGACCAGCAATAAGCCAAACCAGGCCGCCACATCCAGTGAGTTGGCATAGGCTGAGGTAATGTCCCATAGGGATTCGAAACCCTGTCGTGACAGCGTCCGGGAGTCTTCAAGCACGTACAGGAGGAAGTTTAAAAATAGCAGGCCATAAATGGGCCACTTTATGTATTGCTGATACCGCGACTGCCAGTTTAGCGGGCCACCAGAGGATGGGCGTGCAGGGGGTGATGATTCCACCAAGGGGTTAGGACTCAAACCACTTACCGTCTGGATCTTGCGGCCAGACGCCAAGATTTGCGCCGTGGACTTGAAAGCCTAGCAGCCTTTTAACGTCATCGGATTGTTTGTCGACGGCGTCACTGGGCAGTGTCAGATACTGATTTTCTTCCTGTCGCAACCAGCCTAGGGCGTAGGTATTGACCAGTGCTCTTCGGGGTTTATCACTGCGATTGGCACCGCCGCCGTGAAGTGTGGATCCCAAATAAACAACGATCGAGCCCCGGGGCATTTCAGCAGGGTAGCTCGGCTGCTCGGCATCATCAGGATGAGGGCCCTTGAGATGTGATCCGGGAATGACCCGGGTTGCACCATTTTCTTCAGTGAAGTCATCAAGCGCCCAAAGCACAGAAATCTGGACCTCGAAAGGGAGGTATTCTTTGGGGTAAATGGTGTCATCGGCGTGGAGAATCTGTGCCTCCTCACCGGGTAAAATCTCAATGGCCGTCGTGCTGCCAACACGAATGTTTTCGCAGCGAGGGCCCAGAACCCCGTTCGCTAGGGCCAAAACATCGGGGTGCGTAAACAGCGTTTTAAACGCTTTGGAATGCTCGGCGATACCCCCAACACGGCGCGTTCGGTAGCCATTAAAATCATTTTGAAACCCTGCCCCCACGCGTTCGTATTCCGGTTGGAGGTCACGATTAAAAGCTGCAATGCTGCCGGGGGGCGCCACGTCTTCAATAATAATAGCGCCCACCTCGAGTAGGGCATCAATCCACTGATGCCGTTCCTGATCAGCTTTAAATCTTGGAATCATGGTGGCTCCTAACCGACCTATTTGTCAGGTCGATGCTATTACGTCGCGTTCAGAGTGGTTGGGCGTTCTGATCATGGTAAACAGGGCTTCAACAGGTCACAAGCGGGTTATCAGCGATCTTTATGCTCCGGGTTTGACGCTGCTTGAGGGCGACGATGATGGCGTTATGGCCATCGTCTGTGGCTTAAACCGTCTGGGGTTGAAAAGGACGATCGACGCGAACAAATAGCCAAAGTAGCGCGCCCGCAAAAGCCACAACCGTCCCGGTCGAAAGTGCAGCGACCCACCCTATGTGCTGCGCTAGAAAAGGCATGAGGGGTGCCACAACAATGCCCGCTGCGTTACCACCGGTATTCATTAAGCCACAGGCGGGTGCGGTATAAGGGCCGGCAACAAAGGTTTGTGCCGACCAAAAGGCGCCCTCAGCAAATTGCGTTGAGGCAAAACACAATGACAATAAGGCAACGGCCATATAAGGCGAGGTGGAGTAAAGGCCGGCGTAGAGCAAACAGCCTGCGCCTATCAGACCCATCATGGCAGGAATCCGGCAACCCAAACGCGGCCCCAGTCGTCGACACAAAGCGTCGCAAGTGAGGCCTCCCAGTGTGGCCACAAAGGCACCCGTGACCCAGGGTAATGCCGCAAGAAATCCGGTCTCGAGAATACTGAACCCCAACTCTTTCACTAAGTAGTGAAAAAACCAGGTGAAGAATAGGTAGAACACGTAGTTGAGGGAAAAGTAAGAGAAGGCCAATAGCAGTGTTTCGCGATTACGAACGAGCTGTTTCCAGGCGTCAAATCCGACCTCCCGGGTGAGGTGGTCCCGGTTGGCCTGAATCGTAGTCAGCTCTTCTTCGCTCATCGCCGGGTGCTCTGCGGGATTGTCCCGGGCGTACCACCACCACAAACCAAACAAGCCGAGTCCTAGGGGAATAAAAACATAGAAGGAGGCGCGCCAGCCCCAGTACACCATGACTACGGCGACCAGCGGCTGTGCCGCTGCAGCGCCCAAGGTGAGCCCGGTGCTCGACACCGCATTGGGCAGTGCCCATTGGCCGACTGGAAACCAGCGCTCAACGACCGCGGCTTGAACGGGATACATGGGCGCATGGGCTATTCCCATAAGGAACCGCACCAGCGCTAATACGGCAATAACGCCCGTGGTCGATTGAAAAAGCAGCCCGGGCAGTAAGCCGGTTAGCCCAGAGGCCAAAATGCCAATTAAACCGACAACCAGTAGGGTTCGCCGGGGGCCAAAGCGATTTCCAGCAATGCCTCCTGGCAACTGAAACAGCGCGTAGCCCCATATGAAGCTCGCAAAAATCCACCCCATTTCGAGCTCACTCAGCTGCAGCTCGGGCATCATGAGCTCGCCGGCAACGTGAATATTTTGTCGCATGAGGTAAGAGAGGAAGCTCAGCAGAAACAACACGCCGAACAAGCGCCAGCGCACGGGTATCGGGTGCCGACTCATTTTGAGGCTTTCCAGCGGTTCGAGGGGGGCCTAGTCATTAAGGTCGCTACCGATGATCTGATCTTGTCGTTCAGGGGTTGTGTCGAATTTAGCGAGGCAGTCCGACACATAGCGACGCAAGTCTAAACTGTAATCTTCCATCGGTGCGTAGTAGCCATGTTCAAACACAGGGTTTTGCATGCCGCGCTGCACGCTTTCACAGATCTCCCAGTCCTGCTTGTTCACGAGGTCCCAAAACTCAACGGCATCGCTGGGGTCAAAGTCGGGCTTGTCGAGTTCACTGGCATGAAACAAAAAGTCACAGCGGATTTGCGTGACGCCAGCAGATTCGGGCCATACGTAAAACGCCGCCACATGGTCCATGGCCAGACTGAGCATTAGGTTGGGGTAAAACAACTCGCCTTTATGGTGGGTTTTTTCAGTATCACTGAGGCCGGGAAAAGGGCCGCGACGGGTATTACCGCTGGCGGTGAAAGTGTCGGCGCCTTCGCGGTGAGGTACGCCGATATCCCAGTCCAGTTCATGGCCGCCTCCCTGACGGAAGGCGGGCACAATTTGGCACAGCTCGGGATGTACGGGCCCGCAGTGATAGCACTCGTTGTAATTCTCTAAAATCACTTTCCAGTTGGCCTTCACGCGATAGTCGATGCTGGGTCCAAGGCGAAGATCTGCGAGAGGGTAGTTTTTGATCCGCTGGGTGCCGGGTCCCAGGGCGTCGGAGAGGGATTCTCCCCGGCGATCATTCAGGCAGATAAAGATGAAGCCGCCCCAATCGGCGACGGCCACGGGGTGTAATGCCGTGGCCCCGGGTTCGATCGCTAAATGCGGTGCGCCACGCAGCGTACCGTCGAGTCGATAGCTCCATGCGTGGTAAGGGCAGGTAATGCGTCGGTCGAAGTGACCCGTTCGTATTTGTGTGTCGGGCATGGGAATCAGCTCGGCACCGCGATGGCGGCAGACGTTGTAAAAGGCTTGTAACTCAAGGTCTTCACCGCGTATTACAACAATAGATTGGTCTCCAAAGCGTTGGGCTTGATAGTCACCGGGCGCCGACAGTGCCTCAGCCCGGCCCACGCAGACCCACCCACAGCTGAAGATGGCAGCAAACTCACGGTGATAAGGACCGCTGTCGAGATAATGCTCCCGAGATAATGTTTTCTCTAATGTATCGAGTGTTGCCCCAGCCATGCTCTGTTTTTTATTCCATCCAATGTTTTGAGGTGATCGGTTTCAGGTTTCAATAAATACGGGTTGCGGCTCTAGCAAATTAATAGGCTCATCTCTTAGATATTCGTCGTTACCCCCCAAGAGTGATCGAGCAAAACTATGACCACTGTGAACGGCATGGGCGATAGCACCTGGTGCAAGGGCGTCACCGACCAAAGTGATGGCGGTGTTTGCCAAGGTATTGCTGGCATCCGATTGCCGTTTCTGTAACGACTGGTATAGATCGAGGTTGGGTTGGCGAAGTCCCACTACAACAACGGCATCGATAGGGCGTTCCAGGGGTTGTGCATTGAACAGATTACTCAGTTGGGCCACACGCCCATCAAACTGGTCGAGGTTAGTGCTCGTTAAGATCTCCACCCGCTGCTCGCCCAGCGCCTTATAAACATAGGGCAATTCGTTGGTCATGAACGTCCAGGCTGAGGCATGCCCCGCAGGCGTTGCATAAACCACTTGCGCACCTTGGCGACCAAGATGCTCCGCAATCACGCCACCGAGGTAGTAATTGTCGTAGTCGAACACAAGCACCCGATCACCCGACACCCGACCGGCGAAAACATCTTCTGGGGTGAATACCTGAGCCCCGAGAAGCGGCTCTGAGGGAATCTCCAAGGGTGAATACAAATGCGTGGTCCAGTGTGCACCGGTGGCGACGGCAATGTGCTGGGAATCTAGGTCGCTTATTTCATCGATGCCCATAGGGCTGTCGGTATACATGGCGACATTGCCCAGCTGTGACAGGGCCCAAACCCGATAGTCACGGACTCGCCGCCACTCTGCCAGCCCCGGGAGCTGGCTCTCTGCCAGCACTCGGCCGCCCCAATCACTATTTTGTTCCGCAAGGGTCACTTCGTAACCCTGACGCGCGGCTACTAGGGCGGCTTCAAGGCCCGCCGGCCCGCCGCCTATTACCAAGACATTTTCCGGCTTTTGAGTACGCTGAAACTGTTCTGGATGCCAGTTTCGGCGCCACTCCTCACCCGCGGTCGCGTTTTGTGTGCAGCGCACCGGTACGCCGTCATGCCAACTCGCGATACACATATTGCAGCCAATACACTCGCGAATGGCGTCGGTTTCGCCCCGGCGAATTTTTTCGGGTAGGAAAGGGTCGGCAATGCTGGCCCGGGCTCCACCAATGAGATCGAGTACCCCGCGTTTGATCTGCGACACCATGGTGTCTGGCGAGGTAAATCGGCCCACGCCAACAACTGGGCGATCGGTCACCGTTCGGACAAAGTCGATGATGGGTTCGTGGGCGCCTTCGGGTCGGAACCGTGAGGCACCGCAGTCGTTGGGGCTGGAGTCCATTTTGACGTCCCATAAATCGGGCACATCTGATAGCAAACTAACAACGCCGTGAGCCTCACTTGCATAATGGTCACTGGGCTTGGCCCGCAGCTCTTCTAGGCTGATGCGCAGTGCAACGGCGGCGCGACCACCGGCTTCATCACGCGTTACTTCGAGCATTTCACGAACAAAGCGGGTTCTGTTTTCTAAGCTGCCCCCATAGCCATCTGTCCGCCAGTTGTATTCGGGCAGTAAAAACTCGTAACCGAGATAGCCCATACCGGCGTACACGTAAATGATGTCAAAGCCGGCATCGAGTGCTCGACGGGTGGCTGCGCGTTGCCAATTGAGCACGGCATCAATATCTCGGCCTTCCATAGGCTTGGGCCGCTGCTGCCCCATGAAGCCAATATGGGTGGCCGCCCAGGGAACACCCGAAGGTGATAAGGGGGGTAATCGTGACGTTCGATTCATAACCACCGCGCCGCCGTGCCAAAGCTCAACGGCTGCCAGACTTCCGTGTTTGTGGACGGCCTCAGTGGTGAGGGCATGGGAGGCAATATCGGCGTCGTTCCAAAGTCGGGCAAAGGGTAGGGGTGAATCATCAGAGCTGGGATGAATGGATACGGCCCCAGTACTGACTACGCCCCAGCCTCCCTCTGCTTTGGTACCCCGAAAAGCCGCCCGGACCCGAGGATTGGACTCGGTCATGCCACTGGCATGAGGTACCTGATAAAAACGGTTGGGTGCTACTACAGGGCCAATCTTAATAGGGTCAAAGAGGATGCGATGGTGCGGGTGGCAATTGCTTAGATCCGAACGCTTAGGCTCGACATGATCAGATTTGTCTTGCTGCATTATTTCCTCTCGATGCTGGACACTACCCAGTGCACATTCGAACAATGCGTCCTGCACCACGAGATTGCAATGGTTTCTGAAGGTGTGTCTGCAGGGCGTAATCGACGGCTTTCCCGTGGCGGCAGTCGTCAAATTACTCAGAGGTGTTAAGCTCGAGTTTCGTAAGGCTAAAGACTATAAAAACGACGCCATGGCTATGACTCCTCGGGTTGACCGGTTCAATTTCACACTCACTATTGCAGTGCTATTGGGAATCTCCCTACCGCTTCTGTTTTTTCCCGAGGGCAGTGCGCTACTACTGAAAACAGCCTACGCCTGGATTGGGGACACCTTCGGCTGGTTTTACATTCTTACCGGCGCGACGGCCCTTGGCGTATCGCTTTACCTCGCCTTTGGTCCTTATGCCGGCATTCGCCTTGGGGACGGTCCTCCGGAATTCAGCTTCCCCAGTTGGGCCTCTATGCTCTTTGCGGCTGGGATCGGCGCCGGGCTCATGTACTGGAGCGGCATTGAGTGGGCCCACTATGCGGCGGCGCCACCCTTTGGAGCCGAACCTAAGTCGCCTGAGGCCTACCAATGGGCCGCGTCCTACGGCATGCATCACTGGGGTGTTGTCGCTTGGGCACTTTATTGCCTGCCTACCCTCGCCATTGCCTACCCCTTTTACGTGCGACGGGTGCCTTACCTGAAGTACAGCACCGCGGCAGACTATTGGCTAAAAGGTCGGCAAAACAGCTGGGCGGCGAAACTCATGGATGGCATGTTTATGGTGGCGTTGATCGGGGGGGCGGGCAGTTCTCTGGGCTTTTCCACGCCGCTCATTGCGGCATTAATTTCCAGACTCACGGGCATACCTGAGAGCTTCGGGTTAGAAATGGCTGTGGTGATTCTCTGCGTGGCTATATTTTCAACCAGTGTGGCGATGGGGCTTGGCCGGGGCATTCGACGGCTTAGTGACCTCAACATGATTTTGGCCCTGGTGCTCCTTGTCGCGATCTTGTTTGCGGGGGACACTTTATTCTTATTGCGCATGGCGATTAACTCGCTTGGTCACATGCTGCAGAACACCATTGCCATGACGTTCTGGACAGACCCTATTGGTCGCTCAGGCTTTGTCGAGGACTGGACCATCTTTTACTGGGCGTGGTGGGTGTCTTACGGCCCTTTTGTGGGGTTGTTTGTCAGTCGAATATCTCGAGGTAGAACGATTCGTGAAGTGGTTCTTGGCATGCTGGTACTCGGGTCCCTGGGGTGCTGGTTGTTTTATATGTTGCTGGGTAACCACAGTTTGGGTTTACAAGTGCAGGGTGAGCTTGATGTCATGGCCGTTATGGAAAGCTCAGGGGGTAATGCCGCCATTATCGCTGGGCTCGATACGTTGCCCCTCGCGGGGCTCATCATTGGTTTGCTCTGCTTTGTCTCGGTGATCTTCTGCGCGACCACCTACGACAGCGCCTCTTACACCCTGGCCACCAGTGCGACTGAACAGTTACACCCTTCTGAAGATCCACCGCGCTGGCATCGCTTGTTTTGGGCGATTGCCGTTGCCATATTGCCCATAGCTCTGATGTACGCTGGGGGTATTCGTGAAGCGCAAACGGCGGTGCTGGTGGTATCACTGCCTCTGGTACTGACGCTGTGGCCAGCGGGTTACGGTTTACTGAAGTCTTTGCAGGTAGACCGTCAGAACCAAAGGGCCTCTGAAAGTCACGGCGAAGCCTAGTGACGATGGTGCTCGGTTGATGAATCCAGTTAGTGCGATTGTTCATTGACGGAGCAGGTGCAGGTGCAGTTGGGAGGTCTGCCTGTGATCACAGTGGCGTTTTTCATTCCATGGTTCATGGCTCAACACAGGAGCTGGCGTGTCCTCTGATCAATTAGTCGCGATTATTTCTGCGGGGGGATCGGGTATTGGCCTGTCGATCGCCCAGTCACTCCATGAATTGGGCTACCGATTATTTATCGTCGACATTGACCCCAACCATGTTGCCGAATTTCAGCGGGTTTACGGTGAGGGCAGTGCCCAGGTTTGTGACGTCTCAGACCCGCATCAGGTTGACACCGCCTTCGCTGCATTTCGCACTCAACATGAGCGCCTCGATGTACTGGTAAACAATGCGGGCATTGCTGGCCCGCAAGGGGCCCTTGAAGATATAGCCGTTGACGATTGGCAACGCACCATCGATACCGATCTCAATAGCCTGTTTTATATGACACGACATGCCATTCCCCTTATGAAGGCGCAGCGCAGTGGGGCCATTATCAATATGTCCTCCAATGCGGGTCTTTCAGGGTGCCCGTTGCGCTCGCCTTATGCGGCATCTAAGTGGGCGGCCATTGGTCTCGCCAAGACTTGGGCAATGGAGCTGGGCCCTTGGAATATTCGGGTGAACGCGCTGTGTCCTGGCAGCGTGTCGGGGCCGCGTATTGAAGGGGTGATTACGCGAGACGCCGAGGCAAGGGGTATGACACCGGATGCTATTCGCCGTGTTTATCAACGCCAAGGTTCGCTACGACAGTTTACTGATCCCGAGGACATTGCCGCCATGGTGGCTTTCCTAGCCGGCCCGGGGGGGAAGAAGGTCTCCGGGCAGGCCATTGCCATTGATGGCCATACCGAATCACTGGCTAATTGGCTCGACCCCTAAAGGTCGAGATTTATAAGGAATAAAGGAAGAATTCCATGCAGGCATTTTGGTTTGAGCAGTTCGGTCAGGCGGCGGCGGTATTACAACAGGGTGAACAACCCACGCCACAGCCGGCTGCGGGTGAGGTGTTGGTGCGGCTGCACGCCACCGGAGTTAACCCTTCTGATGTAAAAAAGCGGGCGGGTGCGTTCCCCAATTTACTCGACGCAGGGCCCGTGATTCCCCACAGCGATGGTGCTGGCGTGATTGAGTCGGTTGGTGAAGGGGTTTCCCCGAATCGGGTGGGTGAGCGCGTTTTTGTTTATCAGGCGCAGCACGACCGATCGGCGGGTACTGCCGCACAGTGGGTCTGTGTTGACAGCCACCGGGCACCGACGCTGCCGGATAATGCGTCCTTTGAAGTGGGTGCCTGTATCGGCATTCCTATGATGACAGCTCATCGCTGCGTCACTGCCGACGGCCCGGTGGCCGGCCAGTGGGTATTGGTTACCGGCGGTGCGGGTCGGGTGGGGTATTACGCCATTCAATGGGCTCGCCATTTTGGTGCGCGGGTTGTGGCGACGGCAGGAAACGCCGAGGACCAGGCACTGTGCCTTGATTTGGGCGCTGAGGTGGTGGTCGATCATCATCAGCCAGGGTGGGGTGCGCAGCTGTGTGAGCAGCTGCAAGGGCAGCGGGTGCAGCGTGTTGTTGATGTCGAGTTTGGCGCCAATCTTCCAGAGGTTATGGATTGCATTGCCATTGGTGGCGTGATTGCCACTTATGCGAGTACCCGCGTGCCCGAACCGACGCTACCTTTTCGAACGCTGATGTTTATGGATCTCACGCTGCGGCTGGTGATTGTGTATGACATGCCTGAGGCCGCTAAGCAGCAGGCGATCGAGGATACACAAGGGGCTTTGGCCGCCGATACACTGAGGCATCGGTTGAGTGCTGTCCTACCCTTTGAAGAAATGGCCCAAGCCCATGAACGCATTGAAGCGGGAGGAGCAAAGGGATGCGTTGTCGTTTCAGTTCCTTGAGTCGCGGCTACCGGCCCCTGTGGTGGCCACTGCTGATTGTGGTCGGTCTGGTTCTCCTCGGTTGTGGTGAACAACCGATGGATGCCGGTATTCAGGATCGTCGCCAAGAAGTCAGTGAGGCGATGGCGCCTCAGGTTCAAGTAGAACAAACGGTGATCACTGGCTCTCGAGATGCGCTGGGGACGGTAAGTTTTCTGGGCATTCCCTTTGCAGAGCCTCCTATCGGAAAGGCTCGATGGCAACGCCCCGAGCCCTATGCTTTTAACGCAGCCAGCTTGGACGCAACCGCGTTTGCGCCAGCCTGTATGCAATCAGGTAGTGGGCTTAACTGGTACCACGGCATGATGGAGCGGGTGGGGGTAGATCCGTCGTTGATGGCGGGCCCCGAGTACGCCGAGGATTGCCTGTACCTCAACGTCTGGACCGAGCTCCACGGCGCAAGGGATGCGACTTCAAGCCCTGCTCATGAACAGCCCGGGCACCCACCACACGGCGATCAGGGGCTGCGCCCGGTTCTTATTTTTATTCACGGCGGTTCAAATACCGGGGGCTGGAGTTATGAGCCCAATTATCACGGGGGACCACTGGCGAGGAAAGGCGCAGTAGTGGTGACGGTGGCTTATCGACTGGGCGTTTTTGGCTGGATGAACCATCCTGAGATGACGGCGCGCAACCTCGCACTGCACGATCTCACTCTCGCTCTAGACTGGGTGCACACTCACATTGCCAAGTTTGGCGGTGACCCTGAGCGGATCACGGTTTCGGGGGAATCAGCCGGTGCGGCGAACGCGTTACATCTCGCTATATCGCCCTTGAGTGACTCTAAAATTAGCGGGTTGATTCATCAAAGCGGTGGCTGGCCTGTGGTTGGGGGGCCAACACCCGCAGAGGCAGAGGCTAGAGCCTTGCAACTGCAGCAAACGCTGCTTGGCCCCGGGGGTAACCTGGAAGGTTTACGAAGCGTCTCTGCCCAGAAACTTATGGAAGTGTCCGGTGACATTTATGCCGGTATGCGCTTTGGCGCTATTCAAGATGCCGAGAGCTTGCCACGCACCCTGCAGCAACAGGTGGCCGACGGTGATTTGCCCGCACTCGACATTGTCATTGGCACCAATGCCAATGAGTCGCTCATGTACATCAAGCCCGGAGCGACGAACGCAACTTACCTAGAGGGCCGTGTCCCGACTGAGCGCTGGCCCGATGTGCTTGCTGCCGCGGGCGGTGACCTTGATCAGACAGCTTTGCTTGATCGACTGGGAACCGCCGTGACCTTTCTCTGTCCTTCACTCACCTTAGCCAACGCCGTGACGTCAGCAGGTGGCCGCGCCTTCGTCTATCGTTTTGATCGCGTGCGCCCCGGCTTTGACAGCATTGGCGCGTATCATGGTGCAGAATTACCGTACGTTTTTGATCGCCACGACAGCTGGCTGCCCACAGAGTCGGTTGATCGCACCCTGACCCGTCTGATGTTGGATTACTGGCAGGGTTTTATTACCGAAGGAGACCCCAACAGCAGCGATTTGATGGTGTGGCCTCCGTGGCAATCTGGAGATCACCAGGCCGTCATTTTTTCTGAAGAATCGAGTGTCATGCCACACCCAGATGTTGAGTTCTGTTCAGTATTTTCAGACTCGTAATCTTCGGGTGTTGCATCTGTCGTAGCCTCACTTGATCGAGGATCCTGCTGCAGAGCAATGGGTGCCATCGCCGATGTGGTACCCACAAACTCGCTTTGCTCTTCGGTAGCCACGGCGGTTTTGCCCCGTGGTTGCAGTGACATAAAGACACCAAACAATAAGCTTGCGAGCCCCACCGCAATAAAGAGCGATTCGTTGCCCAGCCACCGTATGGCGAAACCAAATACCAGGGCGCCCCCTGACGCTCCCAGGGCATTAAGCAGTAGCGCCGAGCTTCCCAACATAACGAACTCGTCGGGCTTTGAGTTATCTGCGGCCTTGGCCAGTGAGACGGCATACAACGAATTACCTGCAGCACCGAACGCGGCCGAGCACCAAAGCAGAGTCGCTTGCTCGGTGGCTTGGGACAGTGCCAGCGCCGTGCCACAACAAGCCACACATAAAAATGTCAGTACATAGCGACGATCGATACGATCCGATGCCACGCCAATAGGGTATTGGGCTAGTGCTCCCCCAACGATATTGGCGGCAATAAACCAGGGTACAAAGCTCGGGTCGTTGGTCAGCCCCAGTACATAGACGGCCCCGAGTGCCCAAAAACTGCCCATGATTAGCCCAGAACCCAAAGCCCCGGCAAAGGCCGTGTGAGAGCGACGATAAAGCTTGCTAAAACTAAAGCGTGTAGCCGGTACCGGTGCCGGCGCTGGAGAGCGCGTGAGGCTCACCGGAATAATGGCTAAGCCCACCATCAGCGACACCAAAATAAAAGGATGCAGGGGATTGCTGTCGGTGAGATTGAGTAAATACTGCCCCAGTGCCATGGAGGCCAATACGATGACCGTGTAAATCGATAGCACCCGCCCGTGGGCTTTGGGGTCGGTTTGTGCGGTAAGCCAGCTTTCGATCACGGTGTAGGCGCCGCACATTGCCGTGCCCAAGACGAACCGCACGACAATCCAAAGGACTCCGCCGTCACACAGGCTCAATACCAGAAAGCTGCAGATGAATGTAGCCATGAGCGCAGTGAAACTTCGAATGTGCCCAACGTTGGCAATAATGCGGGGTGTTATGAGGGCACCGGTGAGAAACCCGGCAAAGTAGGCGGAGCCGCTCAGGCCCACGAGTAATGTCGACATGCCCAGTTCTACCGCTCTCAGCGGCAGAAAGGTCATGTGCAAACCATGCCCCGCGAGCAAAAAGGCGGTGGTTAACAGCAGAGAAGATACGGAGCGCAGGCTACCCATGGTCGTGATTTCTAAGTGTGAAAATGAGACGCGCATTCTCGTCAGATTCGCGCGTAGAACAAGCACGATTTTTGGTAAGTTTTGGCAGGTTTTACGGGCGCCCTCTAGGCAAGGGTATTGAGCAGCTTTCGGTCTCGAGTCGGCGCGCTCAGATCACTCGCTGCGCCTTTATTTTTAGGTGTTTTTACCGCTTTTCAGCAACAAGCCCCTGAGCCAACGCCGGGCAACCCGGGGCCACCTTGCCGGCTGGTATGGCTACCTCACTCAAGGGGCTAGGTTTCAAGGTGATGCGGCAGCATTGGAACCCGCCAGTTCTTCCACCATGGATCGCCAAAAAATGAGGGATTGGGGAATGCTTATTTTGGGTATGCGTTCGTTCAAGCCGTGGGCAAAGGAGTCTTTAGGGTTGATGAAAATGCCAGTCAAGCTATAGCTTGGAATACCCGCTGCTCGAAAATAAGCGCCGTCGGTCGTGCCAGAGCCCATTTGAGGAATGACCGGTATACCCGGATAAATCGGTTCAAGGCTGGTTTTGACCGCCGTCATCACTTCACTGTTGAAGGGCGAAGCATCGCTGGAGACCGGTATGCCGACAATAGACCAGTCAAGTTCGGGGTTTTCCACCGCCAGCTGCAGCGTGCCCATAATATCGGCCACGGAATTGCCGGGGAAAATTCGGCAGTTAACGGTGGCGGTTGCCGACTGGGGCAGAGCGTTTTCCGCGTGCCCCCCGGCGAGCATGGTGGGGATGCAGGTCGTCCCAAGAGTTCCCACATATTCTGGTTTTTGACGCAGCACCTCAATGGCCTCTGCGTCTGAGGGGTCGGCGACAAGTCGAGCCATAGCATCCCCCACTTTCCCACCTAATAGGGGTGCCGTGCGCTCGAAGAAGGTCAGGGTAATTTCGTTGGTCTCTACCGGAAAACGAAAATCCTGCAAGCGTTTCAGGGCGTCAGAGAGATCGAAAATAGCGTTATCAGACCGGGGCATAGAGGAGTGACCTCCGGGATTGCGCGCCGTGACCGAGAAGGTCGCGTAGGTTTTTTCCGCGAAGCCCACTTTATATGAAATGGCTTCGCCTGCGTCATTGAGAACACCGCCGCCCCCGTCTACAACGAAGGCAAACTCGGCATCGATGGCTTCACGATAGTCCCGGGTCAGCTGTTGAACCGTTTCTTGAAAAGATTCTTCGTCTCCCGTAAAGGCAATGACCAGATCGCGGTTGGGTATATAGCCGTCTTCTTTGAGCCAAATAAAAAGGGTGGTGAGCATCGAGACGTCAAATTTGTTGTCAAGGACGCCCCGACCAAAATAAAAGGTCTCATCTTCCTGCAGCTCAAAGGGATTGCGTACCCAGTCGTTGGGGTCGGCGGGAACCACGTCCATATGGGAAGAGAACAGTATGGGACGGCGGTTGCTGCTGCCGTCTCCACGGTAGCGCACCAGCAGCGATGCGGTACCTTCATAGGGGACTATGGTGATGTCTTGGGCATCAAACCCTGCCGCCAAAAATTGTGTTTGCAAAAATTTTGCGTAGGCCGGGACTTGCCCCAGCCCATGAGCGGTCTCCCGCGCAATGCTGTCGCGCAGCAATTCCTCGGCCATGGTTTCGTAGCGCGCCGGTGCTGGGTCTTGTGCACAAAGCAGGGGGCTCATTAATCCCAGGCAGATAGCACTGAGTCGTATGAAGGATTGAGGAGACAGCATAGATTTTCCTTAACAACGGTGGCTGTTATTCAGGCGGCTAATGAGTCGCAGTATCCCGCGGTCGGCCGGTCAAAGCACCTGCTTTTTCGATGGGGTGCGCGGTAGTGTTTTGTGGTGAGACAGCCCCGGGAGATTTTGTCGAGGGCTGGATTTTTAGGCACTTCAAAAAAAACATCAAAATTTTGGCAATTGGGTCTTTTAAACACTGACGTACACAGCGCTCATGGGTTACCTTCATCACGCAATAACAGGGCGTTGTAAAGTTGAACGGTTGGCGGCTGTTAGGCGGGTCCATGGGCTGCTGGGCGGCCTTGTTGTTTGGCTAGGTTGTTTGGTTATGTTGTTTGGCGAGACGACGCCTGCGTGGATGGCGGCGTAAAAAATAACAAGTAATGAGTATTGCCATGGAGAGGGTATGACTCAGCGTCAGGAAATGAATAACGGGATCGACGTTCCCGATTTTTATACCTATGCAGCGGCACCTCTGGCCGGTGTAGAGCACCACGGAGATTTTATTCATCTCAGCTGGGGCGATGGACAACGGTTACATTGCCACCGATTTTGGCTGCGTGAAAACGCCTTGGGTCTTGGTGGCATTGATCCAGCAACCCGGGAAGGACTGCTCGATCCTGCTGACCTTTCTGACGACATGACCATTGCTGCGGCGGACGTGACTGATCAGGGCGATCTGTCGATTCTTTGGCAGCCTGAGGCGCAACGCTGTGTTTATCACGGGGGTTGGTTACGCCACATCGCCGACGGACAGCACTTACCCGAGAGCTGGCTGCCCAAACCCGAGGCCTGGGATGCCAAGATCTTGCCCCAACCCCCTCGTAGATCGACCTCTGGCGCCCTGGAAAGTGATCGGGACCTGTGCGAGGTTATGAATGATTTAATTCGTTACGGCGTTTGTGTACTTGAGAAGGCGCCTAGCGAGGAAGGGTTTCTCAATAAGCTCGCTGCCAGAATTGGGCCGGTCCGAGATAGCAATTTTGGTGCGTTATGGGATGTCGTGGCCGATGTCAGTTTGGCCGGTGATGCCAAAACGAATACCACTGCAAATACAGGCTTGCGGTTGGGCCCCCATACCGATTTACCGACTCGGGAAATTCCCCCGGGGTACCAGTTTCTCCATTGCCTGATTAACGAGGCCGATGGCGGCGAGTCCACGTTAACCGATGGTGCGGCTCTGGTTCAGGAGCTCAAAATCCATCACCCGGCAGATTACGAGCTGCTGTCCACGCGTCGCTGGGTCTTTTTCAATCGCGGCCCGGGAATTGACCATCGATGGTCGGCACCGATTATTGATACGTCGGGTGTTCACGCCCTGCCAACTCTGCGTGCTTTTTATCCGGTTCGCGCGTTTCCCGATATGCCCGAGGGTGACGTGGCCGAGGCCTACGAGGCGCTGCGGCGCTTTCACAAGCTCGCCGATGATCCACGGTTTGAACTCACCTTTCGGCTAGGTGCCGGGGATATTATGTGTTTCGATAATCGACGGGTGATGCACGGGCGCAAAGAGTTTTCAGGGTCGGGCAAACGGCACTTGCAGGGGGTTTACATTGACCGCGATGAAATTTTGTCCCGGGCGCGAGCTTTGAATCGAAGTCATGGGTCTGAAGTTAGCGGCGCAGGGCATTAAGTTGTCACAACGATCGGTCTGCGAAGCCATCTAATTTTTTTATTGATCAACAAAAGCGAAATTAACTATGCCATTGGCTATGCGAAAAAAAGTGTTTATTACGGCAGCCGTTACCGGCTCAGGCAGTACTCAGGAGCGCAGCGATAAGGTGCCACGCAGCCCTCAACAGATTGCTGAGTCGGCCATCGATGCCGCTCGCGCCGGTGCTGCCGTTGTCCATTGTCATGTCCGTGACCCAGATACCGGCGTTCCCTCAAGGGATGTCGCTTTGTACCGGGAAGTCGTAGAGCGCATTCGCGCCTCCGAGGTCGATGTTGTTGTGAACCTAACCGCGGGCATGGGCGGAGATTTGGTTTTTGGCCCTACCGATGCGCCCTTGCCTTTAAAGCCCGAGGGGACAGACATGGTTTCGGCGGCTGAGCGGGTGGCGCACCTAGAGGCGTGTCTCCCCGAAATCGCAACCCTCGACTGCGGCACCATGAATTTTGCTGAGGCCGATTACGTGATGACCAACACCCCGGGCATGCTTCGGGATATGGCTCAACGCATGACAGATTTAGGCATTCAAATTGAAATTGAGGCCTTCGATACGGGGCATTTGTGGTTTGCCAAGGAGCTGGTCAAGGAGGGCATTATTCCTGATCCGGTCATGGTGCAGCTGTGCATGGGCGTGCCCTGGGGTGCCCCGGATGACCTCAATACCTTTATGGCAATGGTCAATAATGTCCCCGGTGACTGGGTACATTCAGCCTTTGCCATCGGTCGCCATCAAATGGCCTACGTGGCGGCGGCGGTGCTCTCGGGGGGTAATGTTCGTGTAGGGCTCGAGGACAACCTGTGGCTGGACAAAGGCCGGCTTGCTACCAATGCCGAACTGGTAGAACGTGCTGCAGCGATCATTCGGGCCATGGGGGTAGAAATTATGACCCCCGCTGAAGTTCGCAGCGAATTAAACCTCACTGAGCGAGCGCTGCCCTGATGCCGGTTGCAGCGATTATTGGCGGGGGTGTTATTGGTTCGGGCTGGGCTGCCCGGTTTTTGCTTAACGGCTGGGAAGTCCGGTATTTTGACCCGGCACCTACCGCCGATGAAACGCTGGCGAGAACCCTGGAGAAAGCCCGCCGTTGGGTTCCAGAGATCTACGACGGACTTCCTGCCGAGGGGCAACTCACTACCGTTGCAACTATCGAAGAAGCGGTGGTTGGGGTTGATTGGGTGCAGGAATCTACCCCTGAACGGCTGCCCGTAAAGCATAAAGTCATCGCGACGATTCAGCAGGCCTGTCCGGCTTCGGCGGTGATTGGATCGTCTACGTCGGGCTTTATGCCCTCAGAACTACAAGCCCAGTCGCAGCGACCCGAACAGATACTGGTCACCCATCCCTACAACCCCGTGTATTTATTGCCCATTGTCGAGTGTGTGCCATCTCCGGCAACGTCGGCATCGACACTCGATAGCGCGATGGCAACTCTAGAGTCGATTGGCATGAAACCCGTGGCGGTAGGCGCAGAGGTGCCTGCACACATTGGTGATCGTCTGATGGAAGCCTTGTGGCGTGAAGCACTTTGGTTGGTCAAGGATGGGGTGGCCACGACCGAGCAAATTGACGACATTATGACCCACGGTTTTGGCCTGCGTTGGGCACAAAAAGGACTCTTTGAAACCTATCGCGTTGCCGGGGGTGAGGCGGGTATGCAGCATTTTCTCGAGCAGTTTGGACCCTGTCTCTCCTGGCCCTGGACCAAGCTCATGGATGTTCCTGATCTGGATGATGAGCTGATAGGGCGCATTGTTGAACAGTCTGACGCGCAAGCGGGTGATCGGTCGGTAAGCACATTGGAAGCCGAGCGCGATGCCAATCTGGTGGCGTTACTCAAAGTGCTTCGAGAGCAGGACACAGCGGCAGGAGCCTTCCTCAATCGAGTCGCAGCCAAACCTCAAACACGCTCACCCCAATAGGACGCGCACTTGTCTTAGTGATCGGGGCGGTAGCTTATGTCCGTGTTGTTCTGTTGTGCTGGTGCTATGCCGCAAAGTGCAGGCCTAGTCAGTGAGGGTGCCTAAATCAAAATTTTGGTCACCCGGCTGGGTATCCGGCCAATTGGTGCGCCACACCTCTCGAGATACCGAACCCACAGGCACGGGCTCGCGATTGAAACCCGCCTGAGGGGTGATTAAAGGTGCCACGCTGACATCGTGCCTAGGCACGGTGAAAAATGGAAAGCTGTAGCGCTCCTGCCCTGACTGGTTCACGACTTTATGGGGTGTTGAAACAAAGTAGCCCCCGGACCACAGCTCCAATAGGTCGCCAATATTCACAATCAGGGTATCTTCCCCAGCGACAACTTCTAACCAATTATCTTGTTCACGGGGACGCAGCCAAAGCCCGCCAACCGGATCAGGAAACAGTAGGGTCAAGGCGTCAGTATCTTTGTGGGGATGAATACCATAGCCCACCTCCTCGGGTGGCTTAGCTGGCGTCGACGGATAGTGCAGCAGGGTCATATTGGTGAGCGGTGAGTTAAACATTGACAAAAACCGGTGCTCATCGACGCCCATGATTTGTGCCACTAGGCCCAGTAGCCTATGGCTAACCCGGTCGCAGGCCTGCCAATAACTTAAAAGCGTGTCTTTGAAGTGGGCGGGCTCACTGGGCCAGCGGTTGGGGCCGTACAAGTCACACTGCTCAATAATCGGGTCGGCTGCAGCAACTTCATAATGAAGCTTATAGCCCTCGTAGTGATCGGTGAGGGTGCTGTTACTGTTCGCCGAAAAGAATCCCAGGGGGATATAGCCGCGATAATTTTCGGGGGTGATGGACTCGTGCAATTTTTCGGTGAGCGGACGGTTGAAGTATGTTTTAAGCAGCTCCCGCATCTCCGATATTTGCTGAGCTGCAATGCCGTGCCCGGTGATCAGCGCAAAGCCAATCTTGTTAAAAGCGCTTTCCAAAGCCGGCTTTACTGTCTCATCACTGGCTTGCAAATCAATTAGGGGTAAGTGGGTTAGGTTCATGAGCTCCCAATGGTTATCGCCATGCTATTTCTGGTGCGGTTCTACTCTTGGCATCATCACCTATGCGCACTTCTCGTGCAAAATGTGCTCACTTGATGCTTACTGCAAAGGCGATGCGACTTAACGCAACAGTTGCGCTATTTACTGTGGAAGCTTCTTACTGTGGAAGCTTCGCGATAGGGGATGCTGAGTGCAGTGGGGTTCAACCCTCAAGGGAGATTTAGCCATGACCATAAGGTGCAGTATTTTGGGTGACCGGTTGTCGAGGACCACCGTTATCTCGTGGTCCCCTACCACTGACGGCGCCAGCGCCAGCTTTTATCTCGTAAACTGTTTAGTGGCGCTGACGCTAATGATCCTCAATGTAACCACAGCTTCGGCTGCCGGGGCGGGTAGTGGGATGACAAACAACACAGCGGCGATGACTAACAAAGCAGTCTTTCTGATTGTCGACGGTATTCCAGCCGATGTTATCGAGCGCGTGGTCACTCCCAATCTCGATGCCATTGCCAAAGTGGGTGGCTATACTCGCGCCGAAGTAGGAGGTCCTTTGAACGGCCCTGCGGAGACCCCCACGGTGTCTGCACCGGGGTACATGAGTTTGGTGACCGGGACTTGGGCAAACAAGCACAACGTTTACGGTAACGCTGGTCTAACGCCCAATTACGACTACTGGAACCTATTTCGTCTCGCCAAATCGGTGGAGCCTCCGCTGCAGACCGGGATTTTTTCAACCTGGACCGATAATAGAACGGTGCTGCTCGGTGCCGGACTGGCGAATGCGGGCAGTGTAACGATCGATTTCGTTGCCGACGGCTTCGAGACCGACGCCCAGCTTTTTCCCCATGCCCCCCAAGATCGTCACATACAGGCGATCGATCGCCATGTCGCTGCCGAGGCGGCCCGGGTGATCGAGCAGGCAGGGCCTGATTTGTCCTGGGTGTATTTGCAGTACACCGACGATGTCGGTCACGCCCGGGGGGACAGCCCCGAGCTTGATGCGGCGGTTGAGGTCATGGATGAGTTGGTCGGCACCGTCTGGTCGGCTGTTCAGGCTCGAGCTACTGGCCATGATGAAGATTGGTTGATTTTAATCACGACTGATCACGGTCGAGACGTCGCCACGGGGAGAGATCATGGTGGTCAGAGCGAACGCGAACGGACAACCTGGATGGTGACCAACAGTCATCGACTCTCTCCGCGTTTTTACCAGCGACCCGCTATCGTCGATATTTACCCCTCCCTTGCACGTCACCTGGAGATCAGCCTGCCCGCGTCGGTGGCAGCCCACCTAGATGGCCGTTCATTTATTGAATAATGCGATTCCATGTTGAGCTCATAAGCGATCGCCGCCTAAACTGGCCAACCCGGTGTGGGTTGCCAAGGGGCACGGTGGCTGGCCTCATTGCCAAGTGAGGCGAGCATGACTGTGATATTGAGGCATTGATATTGGCTGTGGCAGCGGCGTGCTCGCACCCCAGTACCGTTATCCCAGTACCGTTATAAAGGAGCACTAAAGCATTGAGTGAGTTCGACTACATTATCGTGGGTGCCGGTTCGGCGGGTTGTGTGCTTGCCAATCGCCTGACGGAAGATGGGGTGCACTCGGTCTTGCTGATCGAAGCCGGCAAGGACGATAGAAGCCTTTTTATTCGTATGCCCACGGCACTGTCTATACCCATGAGCACGCCGCGCTTTAACTGGGGTTACTGGGGCGCAGCAGAACCGGGCCTTGAAGGTCGCAAGATGGATTGCGCCCGGGGCAAAGTGCTGGGCGGTTCCTCGGCCATTAATGGCATGGTTTACGTGCGGGGCCACGCTCAAGATTTTGACAGCTGGGTCGAGCAGGGTGCCGAGGGCTGGAGCTATGCTGACTGCTTGCCTTATTTTCGTCGAGCTGAGCGGTGGATGTCGGGGGCTGATGACTACCGCGGGGGCGAGGGGCCTCTCGATACCTGCAACGGTAACCGCATGCGCAATCCGCTTTATCAGGCCTTTGTCGATGCGGGTTGCGATGCCGGCTACGGCAGCACGCCAGATTACAACGGGTTTCGCCAGGAAGGTTTTGGCCCGATGCACATGACCGTTCGCCACGGTGAGCGCTGCTCAACCGATCTGGCCTATCTCAAACCTGCGCGTAAGCGCTCAAATTTAACCCTCGTGACTCGTGCCGAAGTCGAGCGGCTCGTTTTATCCGGCGATCGTGTCACCGGGGTGCAGTATCGCAGCAAGGGCAAGACTGTCACGGCGTCTGCGCGACGTGAGGTGGTGGTAAGTGCGGGATCAGTGGGTTCGCCGCTTCTGCTGCAACGCTCGGGTATTGGTCCGGCCGCTGTACTGAAGGCCGCCGGTGTCGAAGTGCGTCACGAGCTGCCGGGGGTGGGCGAGAACTTACAAGACCATCTGGAGGTGTATTTTCAGTATCGCTGCCGTCAACCGATTACGGTCAATGGGCACCTCGATTGGTTTTCCAAGCTGCGTATTGGGGTGCGTTGGATACTGACCAAGTCGGGTCTTGGCGCCACGAATCATTTTGAGTCCTGTGGTTTTATTCGTTCTCGAGCTGGATTGTCGGCCCCAGACATTCAGTATCATTTTATGCCCGCAGCCATTCGCTACGATGGCCGCGCCGCCTTTGACGGGCATGGCTTTCAGGTGCACGTGGGCCCCAATAAGCCGGAGAGCCGCGGGCATGTGCGAATAACGGGGCCGGGTGCCGGAGATGACCCGGAGATATTGTTTAATTATTTAGCGACGGAGCAGGATCGCCAGGATTGGCGCAATTGTCTGCGTTTAACCCGTGAAATACTGCAGCAGCCGGCCCTTGATGCCTATCGTGCTGAAGAAATTCAACCCGCCATTGATCTGGCTGACGACGCTGCGATTGATGCCTGGGTGCGGCAAAATGTTGAAACGGCCTATCACCCGTCGTGCTCTTGTCGCATGGGAGCCGCCGACGATCTTGGTGCCGTGGTGGATCCCCAGTGTCGTGTGCGGGGCTTGCAAGGTTTGCGGGTGGTCGATTCGTCAATCTTCCCGATCATTCCTAACGGCAATCTCAACGCGCCTACCATTATGGTGGCGGAGCGTGCGGCCGACTTGATACGGGGTAAAACCCCCGAGCGTCAGGAGGCTAGGGTTTGGGAAGCGCCTGACTGGCAAACACAGCAACGCATGGGACAACCCCTGCGTCCCGTTGCAGTGGGGCCGCCGCCTGCGACTCAATAGAGGTCATTGACCATGAATTTCATCTTGTCGACAGCGATTATCGTGACAACGCTGACCTCGCTATTTTTGGTGATCAGGTATCGCAACCTTCCGATTGAGGGCAGTGTGCCGGTGCCTCTGGTGACTTTCTTGGCGATTCTTTTCACCTCGGGCTTAGACGTGGGGCTGATCATGTTTCCCCTAGTCGACTTTCAATCCTTTGCCGCTGATCCCGAGTACGCCTTCGCCAATCCCCTGGCCCTTGAGTTCGGTTTTTGGGGTTTTCTAGTTTGGGGATTTTACTTTTTAACGACCTTCTACTTTTGCGTGGTCGAGCCCAAACTCAAATTGTTTGAAATACCTGTGATTAAGCTGGCTAATAACTTTTGCATTATTGGCACCTGCGCTTTTACCGGCTATTTATTCCTTCACTACCTCCCCGATTACATTGCCGGTATTTCAGATAGCCTCCGGTTCGGCGGGGTGGCGCTGGTGGTCTTATTGGCGGTGCTGTCGAGCACCCATTTACGTTTTGTTAAAGCCCTCAGCCTAACTTCAACCGCCTTGTTTTTTCTGCTCATTGCCGGGGCTTTCTTGGCCTCAGATATGGGTGTTGCTGGACTGGGCGAGTCCCTCGCGGGTTTGGGCGACTACTTTGGGCAGATTCATCGTTTCGTGTTGCCCCTCAACGACTACCATGCGTTTTATCTGTTTTGGTGGTTTGCCTGGAGCATTATGATTGGTCAATTCGTGTCGCGATTTGTGGGCGGGCTGACCGCTTGGCAACTGTTACTGGCGCTATTAATCGTGCCCTCTATTCCTATCGCTCTGTGGTTTGCGGTTTTGTACGGTTACTTCACGCAGGGCTTAAATGTTGCCGGCGGTTTGAGCTGGGCAATGATTGCCGTGGGCGTGCTGTTTGTTGTGAACTCCCTCGACTCACTGACGCGGTTGTACACGCAAAATGTGGGTTTAACGGTGGAGCGTTTGGGTATTGGCCGCTACGTGGCGCTTAACTGGTTTATTCTTTTTGCTTTGGTGCTGTCTTTTCAGTTCACGCCGTTCAAAATCGAGTGGGTAGGGCTTTTGGTCATTGGTATTTACGCCGCGGTGTACGCCCTGGTGTATCGGCACAGGGCGCTGCTTCGGGCTTAAGCCTCAGGGCGAAGGGCCCAGCTGGGTTAGGGCTTGGTAGGTCGCCACCTTTAAATCAAAGCGCAGGGCATCGCCGTAGGGTGCGCCCATCACCTGAGTCATGAGAATAACGACGAGGTCTTCTTTGGGGTCTATCCAGAACTTTGTGTTGGCGGCCCCGCCCCAGGAATAAGCCCCTTTCGATGAGATCACGCCAGTTTGGGCGGGATCGGTAATTACGCCTAAACCCAGCCCCGCAGACTGTCCGGGGTATAGATGCGAATCGGGGTATTCACTGGCCCCATGATTACGAACCTCGGGTGTGAGGTGATCTAAGGTCATAAATTCTACGGTCTTGGGGCCTAAAATTCGTGTTCCTTCGTAGTTGCCACCGCGACGCAGCATTTCGCAAAAAATCCAATAGTCTTTGGCGGTAGATACCAAACCACCGCCCCCCGAAAATGCAGTGACGCCGGTGAAGGGTTGTGCCATGGCTGCAGGTATTGGCGCAATACTGCCCCGCTGTGCATCCCAATAGTGATTGGGAGCAAAGCGATCCAGTTTGTCAGCGGGCACGTTGAAGAAGGTGTCCGTCATGCCCAAGGGCGCAAAAATGCGTGTTTGAAAAAATACTTCAAGGCTCATGCCCGACAAACGCTCAACAAGTACACCCAACACATCGGTGGCCACGCTGTAGTGGTAGCGGCTTCCCGGTTCAAAGCGCAAGGGTAGCTTTGCCAGACGGGCAATAAAGTCATCGCTATCTGTACTGTGGGTCAGGTCGGCCTCTTCATAAGCCTGATCGACGGGGTCGTTAGGGTGCCAGCCATAAGAAAGCCCGGCGGTGTGGGTCATTAGCTGTCCGATGGTCACGGGCTGCTTGGGTGCGACCAACTCCCCGTCACGGAGCAGCTGGACTGATTCCAATTCTGGAATATAACGACTGACCGGCTCACCGAGGTGAAATGCACCCTCTTCATACAGCATCATGGCCGCCACCGTGGTGATGGGTTTGGTCATGGAAAAAATGCGAAATAGCGTATCTTCTTTCAGCGGTCGTGGATCTTCACTGCCAAAGTTGCCCTGAGCAGAAAAATGCACCAGCTGACCGTGACGTGCCACCAGCGTGACGGCACCGGACACCTTCCCGGCCTCGATATCTCGCTGCACAAATTCATTGATTTTTTGCAGCCGCTCGGGGGCGAAGCCAGCTTGCTCAATGCGCTCGATTGGAATTTCAGCGTTGGCCTTGGCGGACAATAAGAGAAGGCAACCCATAGCTGCGCTAAACATGCGGTGACGTCGTTGCATCATAGCCTTTGATCCTGAAGTGCTGAGAACTTGGCTAGGCCATAGTCCGATAGCTGTTATTGGCAGAGGGTACACCGCGGTTCATACCTTGACCTAATATTGATCAGAGTAGATGGAACTGCCATGAGGCTACTGGGCGGATGAGTCCCCGCTGGTGGGTTAGCCCCGAGAGGCGCTCGGGTATTTATGGGTCGGTTCCCTGGTATGTCCATGCTCATGGGATGTCTGTCATCCCAGTAGCTTGTCTGCACAGCCCCTTGGGGTTGAGAGGCTGTTGCTGGGTTGCGATTCAATGAATGCGCACTTCCTGCTTCAGCAGCTCTTTTTGCACGGCCCCAACAGACAGATCCTTAAAGTCACGGTCCTCCTTCACTGCTAGGGCGGCCGCAACGCCGGCACCTTGGCCGGTGACCGTGCAACACATCATATTGCGCGTGGCCGCATGGCTCACGCGATCGCCACCGGTAATTCGGCCGGCACAAATCAGGTGTTTGACCCTATCGGGAAGCAGGGTGCGGTAGGGAATCTGAAAGTAGCGTCCGGTGGTGGGCAGAATGAGAATGCCATACCCGTCAATAAACTCGGGGAAGATGCCAATGCTGTCGTCAAAGCGCCCCTGCTCACGAACATCGTGCTCGGTCATGTTGTAGTGGGCATCAATCTTGCGCGTGTCGCGAATGCCCAGAGTCATACCAAAGTTGCGAAGTTTGGCACCCTCACAGCCGGGCATAAACTGCTTTAAGGCTTCAATAGCCATCATGGCCTGCTCGCGACCCTTCATCTCCCCACGGGTGAGATCGTCGGGGTTGGTGCCGTCATAGCCCAGCAGGTGCACGAGGTTGAGGTAGGTGAGGTCGCCGCTGTCATAAATAGCGCCCCAAGTGCCTGCGATGGTGTCGAGGTTGGCGGGAATCAGGCCCGCCTCCCGGGCCTGCTCGAAAGGCTTGCGTAAAAACGGCGAAAACATCTCGTCTTCCTTACCGGTGGTTTCTACCGTCCACTGACCGTAAGCCCAGTCCCGGTAAGTCTGGGGGTCAGCTTTTACCTGTTCAATAAAACGCTGCTTGTTAACCCCGGACATAGAAAACATGACCGACGTGCCTATCATGTCCTCGGGCGCTTGCTTAAGGGTGGTCGCGCCGGCTCTGTGGGCAACATCGGCATCCCCTGTGGCATCGATGACCCGCTTGGCCAAAATAGCCTCACGCCCTGCTTTGCTCTCAACAATGGCGCCCACAATACGGTCGCCCTCCATGAGGGGCGCGACAAACATGCGATGGAGCATAGGCGTAATGCCCGCTTCAGATACCAGGGTATCGGCCACCCACTTAAAGGCTTCGCCATCAATAGCATGGCTATTAGATTGGGGCTCTTCTACGGCTGCGCCGGCACTGACCGCGCGCTGCTCAAATTCAATGCCCAGGCCCTCACTGTCTACGGTCTGTTCGTGGCGATACCAGGCGAAGCCCTCGACACCCACGGCAGTGATGTTTCCGCCGAAGCAACCAAAGCGCTCCAAAAGGGTCACCTCAACGCCGCATCGCGCCGCCGCAATGGCAGCCGCGAGCCCTCCGGGTCCCGAGCCAATAACGAGCACGTCGGTTTGATGGATTACCGGAACGGTTCTGGCGGGTTCCTCGATGTGCATAACGCCTCCTATGGATCTCTATTCCCAGCGGATTGTGGTCGGAGCCGACCTTAGCGGCATCGTACAAGCTTTGGCGTTTAGAGGGGATATATAAGCCCACCTGATCACCAATAGTTGATACCAGTTTGCGGCACATTGGCAGTCGTGCTGCAAGGGCATAATCGGTTTGATTTTTTGGGTTCAATCGCGTTATGACTGGGCAAAATTCGTACAAAAACGAAACGGCTCAGTCCCATGAGTCAAATTGAGGAGCGCTGGAGCAGATTTTGAATTTGCTTCTAGCCACAGGGGGTCCCAATCTATGAGTTCTATCACTAAACCGTATTCCTATCGTCCAAGGCGGGCTAATCGACCACTGGCAATGGCCGTTGCGGCTGCCTGTGGCGCTGTTGGCGTGGCAGGAGGCGTTGCCATTCCTGGTGTTGCCCAGGCGCAAATTGAAGAGGTCGTTGTCACGGCGACACGTCGCTCTGAGAGCGTTCAAGAAGTACCGATGAGCGTATCGGTGCTGGGGGAGACCCAGCTTCAGGACCTCAACATCACAGATATGGAAGATTATCTGATGATGCTGCCCAACGTGAGCTACGTCACCCTAGGCCCAGGTTCGGGTAATATTTACATTCGCGGGGTATCCAGTGGCGGCGAGAGCACCCTGGGCGCCAACCCCAGTGTTGCGGTCTATCTCGATGAGCAGCCGGTGACATTGGTCGGTAACTACCTAAACCCCCACATTTATGACGTCAATCGTATTGAAGTATTGGCGGGGCCTCAGGGTACGACCTTTGGTGCCAATGCCCAGTCGGGTGCGATGCGTATCATCACCAATCAGCCTGAGCTTGGCGAATTTTCAGGCGGTTACAGCCTCGATACCAGCCAAGTGAAGAGCGGTGACCCGAGTTATCGCGCCGAAGGCTTTGTGAACATTCCTATCGGTGAGCGTGCTGCTTTGAGAGTCATGGGTTTTTACAAGCACGACGGCGGCTATATCGATAACGTGCAGGGCTCACATACCTTTAAGCGTGGTTACATTCGCGCGGGTCTTCCCGAGGGCAGTCCTCTGAGAGACATTGCCTCAGACTTTACGGCGAGTAACGCCGATATTGCCAAGGAGAATTTCAACGAGGCGACAACTTTTGGTGGCCGCGCGGCGCTTCGGGTTGACCTGAACGACTCTTGGACCTTTACCGCCACGGCCATGATGCAGGATCTTGATCGCGAAGGTGTTTGGGATCACGACCCCACGATTGGCGACCTTCAGGTAATGCAGTTGTTGCCCGAGTCCATGACCGACAAGTGGACCCAGTTCTCTGCGAAAATTGAAGGTGAGCTCTTTGGTGGCACCATCACCGCCACGGCAGCCGACCTAGATCGTGATATTGAGGTGTACGCCGATTACTCGTTGTACAGCGATTACTACGTGTCTCAGGGCTTTGTTGATCCCTATTACAACTGCTACGTCAGCTACTTTGGCACTTGTGGCGACCCACGAGAGCAGTTCACCCAAGAGAGTAATCAGGGGCGACAGACCTTTGAGATTCGCTATGCGTCAGACCCCGATAAGCGTTTCCGCTACATGGCGGGTTTTTACTACGTCGACGTAGAAGGCACGAATGACTACGAGTGGCACGTGCTGGGATTGGCCGAAACGCCACAAGCGGCCGTTGATGCCCCCGATATCTATTGGACTACCGACTTTGAACGGCTCTATGAAGAGACAGCCATTTTTGGTGAAGTGTCCTTTGATATTACTGACCGCTTAACGTTGACAGGCAGTGCACGTCAATTTGACTACGAGAGCTCACTAGACGGTTTCTCTGGCACGGTGTTCTGGCCTTGCGGTGGCTTTGGTCCACAGGGTGACCGGCCGGCTAGCAACTACGGTGATTCTTGTGCACCTGACAGCCGCGTGACCGAAAGCAAAGATGAGGTGTATCGCGTCTCTGCCGATTGGCAGGTGACCGACGATATCATGCTCTACACCACCTGGGGTGAGGGTTACAGGCCCGGTGGTCTGAACCGTTTCTGTCAGACTCGTATCCCCGATGGCCTTCCCGGTCAGGGCTCGATCAATATCGGTTGTGAATTCACATCAGACTTCCTGACCGCGGTTGAGGTGGGCTTTAAATCAGAGCTGTTTGACGGTCGACTCCGCTTGAATGCTGCGGCGTTCTGGCAAGACTGGGAGGACTTCCAGTTCTCGCGTCTCGATACGTCAATCTCGCCAATTACCCTCACCTATAACGTGGGCAATGCCGAGAGCAACGGCTTCGAATTTGATTTCGCAGCTATGATTACCGATAACTGGAGTGTCACGGGCGCGGCGAGTTTCCTCGACTCAACCCTGGCTTCAGATTATCGACGTAATCCCAGCAGCCCAGAACCCGATGCCGCTTCAGGCACTGATCTTCCCCGGGTACCCGACGTGAAGTTCAACCTGACAACGCGTTACAACTTTATGCAGGACTGGTTTGTACAGGCCTCTTATATGTATACCGGCAAGTCGACTAACACGCTGTTTGATGGCGGTTCGGCGCAGAACGAATTGCGTGAACAGCCTTCTTACGACGTTGTGAATACGTCGATGGGTCTGCAGAAGGAAACCTGGACTGCTGAACTTTATGTTCAGAACCTGACCGATGAGCGCGGTGTTGTCTGGATTAACGCGGTCAACTGGGATACCCGTGAACAGGTTAACCAGCCTCGCAGTATTGGTGTGCGCTGGCGTCAATCGTTCTAAGTCACGGCGATGCATGAAAACCGTAAAGGGCGTCTCTCGGGACGCCCTTTGCGTTAGTGCGATGTCCACCGCATACTCGTTGCGGTGTTTTAAACAAGTATTTATGACTTAACGTTTATGTCTTCTATTGAGCCCCTTTTCGAGCAGGCACGTGCTGCGCTGCGAAACAATGAACCTGAGCGCGCCCGGGATCTCTGTGCCGAGGCCCGTGCATTAGACCCTAATGACTTTCGGTTGATCCTAGTGCACGGCTTTGCTCTGCGGCGATCCGATGATTTTACGGCGGCAGAACCACTGCTGCGCCAGGTGATTGAGGCAGACCCGGGGTTGGAGTCGGCGCATCATGAGCTGGGTCTTGCCCTGCGGGGCATGGGTCGCCTGAGCGCTGCACGCCAAGCCCTTGAGCGTGCCGTGGGTTTAAAACCGGACTACGCCGCAGCCTGGCGTGACCTCTATGAGGTCTGTGCCGCAGAGGGTGATGACGCGGCAGCGGCGGAAGCGTATCGGCAAATGATTCGCCAAAAGGGCTTAGACCCCTTGCTGCAGAAAGCCCTAGACCTCGTGGGTGCCGGGCGCCTGGGCGCGGCGGAAGGCATTTGTCGCGAGTACTTAAAACGCCGCCCCCATGATGTCGATGCCATTCGTTTACTGGCGGAGATTGGCATTAACCTGGGCGTATTGGATGAATCCATCAACCTGCTGGAGCGCTGCCTAGAGCTGGCCCCTGATTTCCATATTGCCCGAGCTAACTTTGTCACGGCTTTGGCGCGGCATCAGGAGTTTGCCAAAGCCCTTGAGGCCTGCGCTCACCTGAGGTCTAAGGAGCCCGCAAAACTCACCCACAAAGTGCAGTACGCGTCAGTGTTGGCGATGGCCGGTCGCTTTCAAGACGCCCACGAACAGTACGCCGAGGTGCTCAAGGAGGTTCCGGATAACGCCGGTATTCTGACTAGTTACGGCCATGCTCTGCGTTACGGTGGAAAAGGTGAGGCGGCCGCAGAGGCCTATCGTCGCGCTATTGCGTCGGAGCCGGGTGCTGGTGAGGCGTATTGGAGTCTGGCTAATCTTAAGACCGTAGAATTTGATGATGCTGTACTCAATGCCATGGTCAGCGAGTATGCGGCCCTCGATCGTCCTGGCCCGAACAAATACCACCTCGCCTTTGCCTTGGGTAAAGCCCATGAAGACCGCGGCGATTATGACGCGTCCTTTCAAGCCTACGACGAAGGCAATGCCATCAAGAAGCAGTTTAGTGCCTATAAGCCGGAGGGAACTCGAGAGCGCGTCGATGCCATGATTGAGCATTGCGGCAGCTCTCTTCTGGAGTGCCCGGGCCACCCGTCTAATGCCCCTATTTTTATATTGGGATTGCCTCGGGCGGGATCCACGCTGTTGGAGCAAATCTTAGCCAGTCATTCTCAGGTTGAAGCGACTGCAGAGCTGCCCTTTATTGGTCGTATCGCCAGTGATATCTCTGGAGTTCGCAAACGTTCAGAGGAGAGTCTCTACCCCAGCAGCCTCAACGAGCTTTCTGCCGATGAGCGCAGGGCCATGGGTCAGCGATACTTGGATCGGGCGGCAGCGTACCGAACGGACAAACCGTATTTTGTCGACAAACTGCCCAATAACTGGGTGCACATTGGATTGATCAAAGCCATTTTACCCAACGCAACAATCATAGATGCACGACGTCATCCCATGGCGGCGTGTTTTGCCAACTTTAAGCAGCTCTTTGCTCGAGGTCAGGAATTTACCTACGGCCTTGAGGAGATTGGTCATTACTACGCCGATTATTTGCGTCTCATGGACCATTGGCACGGTGCGTTTCCCGAGGGCTTGCTCACCGTGCAGTACGAAGAGGTGGTTAAAGATCTCGATACACAGGTAGCGGGTTTACTGGCCCATTGCGGTTTGCCTTTTGAGGAGGCGTGTCTGCGCTATTACGAGAAAGATCGCGCGATTCGTACCGCCAGCTCAGAGCAGGTTCGCCAGCCCATCTATAGCACTGCGGTTAATGTCTGGGAGCATTACCGAGAGCACCTAGAGCCCCTTGAGACATTGCTTAAAGCTGAGGGTGTGGCTCTTTAGCGATGACGAGCTGCAATACCTGCCCATGAGGGTGATGTGATGCAGCGTAGGGGCGCAGTAGCCAATCGGTAGGGCATTGATACCGGCAAACAACCTGCGCCAACGACTGCGCAAAGATCATCCACTGTAGTGGCATAGCTGGCGCCGTTTGGCGGTCATGGCTGGGCGTTGGGTTGCTCGACTTCTTGAGTTTGACGGCCCACTTCAGCTGCAATGCTATTAGGAATGAGCATGGTCAGCGCATAGTGTGCAATGCGCCAGCCGGCCGGCGTACGGACCACAACGCCGGTGCCTCGACAGTGCCCCAGCTTGTCGTTGTGCAGTACCTCGTCAAACCACCGTGTTGCCCCTGACCCTTCCCAGTGCCGCTCAATCACATGATACGTCCAACCTCGTCCTTCAGCGAAAACAGGTTGGGCGTAGGCTTTAAATTCTGAAAGGGTCCAGCGTTCACTCTTATCGGTGCCCAAAAACACGGCATCGTCGGTGTAACGATTAAAGTAGCTGGCAAACTGTGCCTGGGCCGCATCGCGATGCAGACCATCGAGTAAGGCATTGATAGCCACCCGATCAGTGGCTGACTCATCGGCCTGGGCCGACAGCGATAAACCCAGCAGCAACAGCAGACACAGCGTCGAGGCCACGGCTTTGTCATAAAGGCGGGTCATGCGGTACCTCGGCGGTTTTTTCATGGGCGTATCTCATTGGTCGCGGTCTTGTTGTTGTTCTGCCATGGGCTGGGTCGGGTACTGCACTGGGTCGGTACACGGCGTTAGCCCCGCCCAAGCGTGTTAGTGCTGAAGTCTAGATCACGTCGTGGGCATCAAGAAGCACTTTTTAGCCCCTTGCTGAAGGCGCTCGTTAATCTTCTCACTGTACTGTCGCCATAGAACCTTCGACCGGGATTGTGGTTTTATCCCAAAAGATAGGCCGACAGCGTTTCCCAATATGCGTTGTTAAGGCACTGGCTGCAGATACAGGCGGGGGCCGCTGGGGCTGTCTAGGTGGGTGGTGTTGGGGTTGTCTAGGTTAGTGGTGCCGCGTTGAGCGCAGGTAAAACGCGCACCGTCTGTTACCGTGTATATCTGCCATACCACGAGGAGGTCACCAATGGGTAAGGTCACCAAGGTTCACGAGCAGGCACTCACTGCGTCGACCACCGAGGCGCTCATGGCCGTGTATGACGATTGGGCGGCAAATTATGATCACGACCTTATGGACAACTGGGGGTACAGCACGCCAGCCCGGGTGGCCGATTTCCTGAAGCGTTATTTGACGGTTGATGATGCCCTTATCCTCGATGCCGGCTGTGGTACGGGTTTGGTAGGGACGGCTCTGGTGGCGAATGGACTGTCCCGTCTCGAGGGGCTCGATGTTTCCCAGTCAATGCTCCATGAGGCTGCAAAGAAAGCGATTTATACCCAACTCCACTGCGCCGATATGAATCAGCCGCTGCCGCTTGCGAGTGCCAGCTTCGACGGTGTCACCTGTGTGGGTACCTTTACTTCGGCGCATGTTCGCCCCGAAGCGCTCAGGGAACTGGTGCGGCTCACCCGTCCTGGCGGCGTGGTCTGTTTTAGTGTGCGTACCGAGTATTGGGAAGCCACAAAATTCCGGGGCTTACTGACTGGTATGGACAGTGCTGGTGAGGTTATTTTAGAAGAGCTGAGAACCGAACCTTATGTAGATTCCGAAGCCTCTTGGTGCAAGCTGGTGGTGCTGCGTGTACCACTGCGATAATCGCTGGGGGTAGTGCCAGTCCAGCGCTTAAAGGCTCGGGTAAAGGCCGATGCATCTGAAAATCCGCAGGCCAGCCCAACTTCAGTCGCTGAGATGTCGGGGGAGGCGAGCAGCTGTTGGGCTAACTGCATGCGCGTTTGCTGCACCACTTCGCCATAAGAAGTATTTTCGGTCTTGAGCCGTCGTTGCAGCGTGCGCGGACTCATATGTAAAGCCTGGGCAACGTCCTCTTCCGTGGGCAATTGCTCATTGAGCGCATCGAGCAGCTGCCAGCGCACCTGGCCGGCAACATCTCCGGTTCTGAGTGACCGCAGCAAATTATCGAGCATGGGCTCGTTGCTTCGTACAATTTCCGTATTGTGCATCTGCCAGGGTTCCAGCAATTGCGCCTTGTTAAAAATCATAGCAGTTCGCCCCTGAGACCAGGCCACCTTGCAACCCATGGCTGTTTCAAACTGCTGGTTGTCGGGTTGAGGGAGTGCCATTGCTATCTTGAGGGGTTGCAGCGTTGCAGGCGCGGCCATTTTCATACAGCGCCAAAGCATGGCCAATAAATAAGTGCCCAGTACGTCTCTTGATTGCTCAAAAGTCTGGGGCACAAAAATAAGTTCCACCTGATCTTTGTGCTCCTCAAGGTACATGGGTGCCCCCGTGGACAGTAACTGCTGATACCGCAGCCCCCGCTCAAGGGCTTGCAGGCCATTGTCTGAGGCAAGCAAGGTAATGCCCAGGGCATGGGTGTCATTGAGCCGGTGAAATTCGGCGAGTTCAGTGCCCAAGCAAGGGCGTTGGAAATGGTCTCTGAGGTCGGCCAGTAGGGCATCGACAGCTGCTGCGGGGAGGCGCTCCCGCGGTTGGTTTAGGGTTGCGATATCGATGCCATGGCGCTGAAAGTGCGGACTTGGTTGCTCACCTTGCGCTTCCAGCCAGCGTAAAACCATACGCAAATGCGTGGCTAAAACTGAGTAGGTTCCCTGGGTCATAACGGCTATCCCTGCGGGCTTGATGTTGGCACTGGCCCTGATTGATTTGGCGCCTAAAGACAAAGGCTTGGCCGCAAAAGCACAGCCAAGGGAATCGCTAGGCGCCACTATATTTACCACTATAGAAACCTAACACAGCCGGTAAGGCGGGGTGTTGTCAAATACTGACTCTAAACCTTAAAGCGCAGTGACTAGATGCTACGTCGAGGAGATGTCGCTTCATGAGTACTTTTACAAAACCCATGCCGCTTGCCTGGCAAAATAAACCTGCGAGCAGTGACTATGCGGCAACCCAGGCCTTGGGCGTTAACGAAACAGATGCCGATCGCGTTTATGCCCGTGCCGTGCAGTTGGGTCGATTTCGGTTTGGTTGGTCGGTGAGACAATGTGATTTTTTAAAAACCGAAGCGGAACAGTGGACGGGGTCTGCCTGCTTGGCGCTCGGGGAAGATATTGTGGGTATTCGGGAGTCTATTCTCTGGGAGCTGCCACCCTTGGAGCAGGCGGCACAGTGCCGTTTTCGGCTAGAGCAAATTGAAGTGTTAAAACGGCAAGCCGGACTGAGCCCGGCGCTACGCCGATCACTCGCCCTTATGAAAACCCGCGAAGCACGACAGCAACAAGAGTACGAGCAGCTCGCGCTGGCTGTACAACACGTGGTTCAGGCCAAAGAACGGGAAATCAATAATCCCTGGTTTATTGACGTTCTACAGACCCAAGCGGCGAGCCGACTATCCCTTGAAACCCTCAGGTCAGGCTTGCTGCTTTTGGCCCATATTCTTGCTGATAGCCCTAGTGAGAGGCCCGACGACAGGCCCACAGATAAGCCGATCAACAGCCCCGACGATAGCCCATCCAACAGTTCTTAAACTCGCGGCTCTAATGACTGTGGGCACTCGTGTCTCGGGGTGATAGTGCTCACACAAGATCTCAAGGACGGCTTACACTGGCGGCTGTTTATGAATGAGGGCAAGCGATGCGTTGGTTTTGGGTAGCGGTACTGCTGGTGGTTGGCGGCGTCATGGTGGTGGCGCATTCGGCGGGCAAAATTGGCGTTGGTTACGCAGCGAAACAACTGTGTTCGGGTGTTTTTGTGAGTGAGTTACCGGCTAGGTTTGTGCTGGACCACGACATAGAGCCTCGCCTTGCTACGGTGCCACTGTTGTCTGAGTTTCTGACGACTCACGTTAACGGTGTGACGGCCTCTGCCCGGGTACTGACCGCCCAAGCTAGTGCTACCTTTCGTGCCGGCTATGGCTGTACCTTGCACGGCGAGGTCGATGAAAATCTGGCAGCCGACCCCTCCGCGGCTACGGAGGCTACCCCTGGGGTAGCGCTCATGAAGTCTCAAGCCGTTACCGAGCCGGTAGCACCCGTGCCAGATACCCTCGCCGCAATTTTCGACGGCGCCTTTGCCGAGCCTCCCGCCGGTGGGCGCAATACTCTGGCGATGGTCGTCATGCATCGAGGGCAGCTCGTGGCTGAGCGTTATGCCGCGCCAGTGACCCCTGCAACCCGATTACAGGGGTGGTCCATGAATAAAAGCCTGATGGCTTCGTTTGTGGGCATACAGGTTGCCAAAGGGAAAATGGCTCTCACCGACAACGTCGCCGCGCGCCTTGAAGCGTTGGGCGTGCAAGCTAAGACCTTTGCCGGGCTTTCTGAAGCTATGAGCCTCCAGCATTTAATGTCGATGACCAGCGGCCTCGATTTTGAAGAGCGCTACTTTCCCGGTGACGATGTGACCGAGATGCTCTATGGCCATGCGCCAATGTGGCAGGTGCCTGTGGGGTTGGGGCAGCGACACGAACCGGGCGAGGTGTTTTCTTATTCCAGCGGTGATACCAACGTTGTGTCGTTCCTTTGGCAGAATACGCTGGGAGACGAACCCTATATAGACTGGTTGCAGCGTGAAGTTTATGCGCCACTGGCCCTAACCGAACCCCTGCTGGAGCCCGATGTGGCGGGCTTTCAGGTGGGCTCAAGCTTTGCCAACCTGACGGCGCGTGATTGGGCGCGGGTGGGGCAATGGTGGCTCGATGCCTGGCAGGGTGGGGACGCGCTGTTGTCTCAAGACTGGCAGCGAACAGCCGTAACCCCCGGTGCGGGCGCGGGCGGTGCAAATTACGGCTTGGGATTTTGGTTAAATACCGGCCAGCGTATCTTCCCGGGCCTGCCGGAAAATACCTTTCACTCCGGGGGAAATTCAGGGCAGTTTGTTGTGGTGATTCCTGACGCTGAGCTCGTTGTCGTGCGGTTGGGATTGACCCTCGACGAATCGAAATCGGCCATGGCGCCGGTGCTGGTGGCCCTTAAAGATCACTTTGTCAGCCAGGCGCCAATGCCAAGGGTCGCGTCAGACGCGCGCACTAGAGTGGGGTTGGAGTAAAGGCTTGGGTCGTTAAAGTGACATTTATTGCCGAAGTATTTCGGTGGCAGTGACCCTGTCCCTGTGGATCAGCGTTGCTCAAGGGCGGCAGCTTGGCCAGGTTCCAACACCCAAAAGGTATCGCGGGCCAAGCCTCGATCACTGAGTGCCGATTCGAGGTCTTGTAACGGCTCGTCAATCCCTTCCCAGGTCAGTTGAAAAACCCCAAAGTGAATGCCCAGGCTCTGTTGGCTTTGGAGGTCGAGATGCGCTTGAACGGCCTCTTCGGGGTTCAGGTGTACGTCTTTCATAAACCAGCGGGGCTCATACGCACCAACCGGTAGCAGGGTCAGCGCAAAGGGTCCCCAGCGCTCGCCCTGCGCGCTGAAATGTGGCGAATAGCCGGTGTCACCAGCAAAATACACATTGCCCTGGGGGGTCTCCAAGACAAAGGATCCCCACAGTGTTTTCATTTGATCGAACACCCCCCGGCCTGACCGGTGCTGACACTCGACAAAATGGATCGTGGTTTCTCCCAATGTTCTTGATTCATTCCAGTCGAGCTCAACGGCGGTGTCATAACCCAGTTTGCGCAGCAGTTTTTGGTTGCCTAGCCCGCTAATAATGAGCGGCGCTTGGTCTTGTTGCGCCCGAATCGCTTTGAGGCTTTTTGTATCGAGATGATCGTAGTGGTTGTGGCTGATCAAAATTAGGTCGATTTCGGGTAAATCTGAAATCGGAATGCCGGGCGCTCTCACACGTTTAGGTCCGGCAAAAGCCACCGGACTCACGCGTTTAGACCACACCGGGTCGGTGAGTATGTTGAGACCGGCGACTTGAATGAGCACCGTGGCGTGGTTGATATAGGTGGCGCGCAGGCCCTCAGTGACCCGGGGGGCAATGATGTCAGCGGGAGGGTTCTCCAGCCATTTCGGCCAGGGCTTCTCATTAGACAGGCTGGTCCAAAGGAAACGGCTAACGTCACCCAGGTGTTTATCGCTGCCGTTGCTGTTGTGAAAGCGCTTTCCGTCGTAGTGCTTGCTCAAGATCCAATCCTCGTCGGCGGCTCGGCTGGTGTTAGGCAACAGCAGTTGGCAGAGCAACGCCAGTAGACCAAGGCATGTGTAAAAAGTGTGGGTAGTGGGCATTGCTGGAGTCTACCGTTAATGAGCTAAGGTTACGCACCCCCAGGGAACACCGATCAGTAGTCGGTAACAATAGCCCTGCCTTTTATCCAGCCAGACTGACGCCTACCGGCCGTTGGTGACAACCGTGCCAGTAGCTTCAGTAAGTCTGGTGTGCGCTTTGTATCACACGCTTAACGCCACAGTATTCACCGAACTGTTTTTCATGACGGCTTTGCCTTGGGGGCGCGTTGATTCGGCCCGCACCAAAAACTCGATGCATAGCCCTAAGGTGGCAATGAGCAAGAAAATGCATTAAAACATTCACGCTTGACGGTTTTTTATGAAGCGGTTAGCTTAGAGCCTAATCAGGAGCCTGAAAGCAGTGCCAAACGGTCTTAGACCGTAAACAGGGCCCCCTGACTTGGTACCTCACAATAATTTTAAACCCACAGAGGAGGGTGCGCGTGCCCATTCCAACACAAGCCCTGAGCAACGCTTATCGGTTAATGAAGACCATTCGTGAATTTGAAGAGCGGGTAAACGCCGAGATCATGAACGGACAGATCCCCGGATTTACCCACCTCTACACCGGTCAGGAAGCCAACGCTGTGGGTGTCTGCGCCCACCTCGATACGGGTGACACGATCATTTCTACCCACCGGGGACACGGGCACTGTATTGCCAAAGGCGCTGAAGTCTCGGGCATGATGAAAGAGCTTTTTGGTTCCTCCGAGGGGCTGTGCAAAGGTAAGGGCGGCTCAATGCACGTTGCCGATATTGATAAGGGCATTTTGGGTGCCAATGGCATTGTGGCGGGTGGACCGCCGATTTCTGTGGGTTCGGCACTGGCGGCAAAAATACGTAAAAACGGCAAGGTGGCGGTTTCTTTTTCGGGCGACGGATCGGTGAATCAGGGCACCTGTTTCGAGGCCATGAATATGGCGGTGGTGCTGCAGGCCCCGGCGGTGTTTGTCATTGAAAACAACTACTACTCTGAGCACACCAATATTAGTTATGCCGTGGGCTGCGACGACCTAAAAGCCCGAACCGAAGCCTTTGGTTTCCCCGTGTTTGTTGCCGATGGTGCAGATTTCTTTGCCGTCCACGAAGCGGCGGGCAAAGCGATTGCCCATGCCCGGGCTGGCAATGGACCGGCGGGTGTCTTTGCTGAGCAAGGGCGGTATCACGGTCACTTTGTGGGCGACCCCCAGCATTATCGCGGTGAGGGCGAGCTCGATGATCTGCGAGAAAACCACTGCTGTTTGAAAAACTTTCGCGCCCGCATGGTAGAGACGGGAGAGGTCGGTAACGACGTGCTCGATGCGATCGATGCCGAAGTGATGGCTGAGATCGAGCAGGCGGTGGTCGATGCCAAGGCGGCGGCCCGGCCAACCCCGGAACAAGTGACACAAGACGTTTACATTAATTACGGCGCAGGCGCCTGAGGAGAATAGAGCATGTCTCAGAAAACGATGCGCGATGCGATTAACGAAGCCCTGCACCAGGCCATGGAGCAGGATGAGTCGGTTTTCGTGATTGGTGAGGACGTCGCCGGCTGCCAGGGCAGTGCTGGAGAAGTGGGCTCTGTGGGTGGAGTGTTTGGCGTGACCACCGGCATTTACAACCGTTGGCCCGACCGCTGTATTGATACTCCGATTTCCGAATCGGCGATTGTGGGTGCCGCAGCAGGAGCGGCTTTGGTGGGCATGCGCCCCGTGGCCGAAATTATGTTTGCTGATTTTATTGGCGTCTGTATGGATCAGATCGTTAACCAAATGGCGAAATTCCGTTACATGTTTGGCGGCAAGAGCCGTTGCCCCGCAGTGATTCGTTTTTCAGCGGGCGGTGGTTTTAGCGCTGCGGGCCAGCATAGCCAGGCCATGTATCAGGTGATGACCTCGTTCCCCGGCATTAAAGTTGTCGTGCCTTCTAATGCCTACGACGCCAAAGGTTTGCTGTTGTCGGCCATTGCCGATGACGATCCGGTGCTGTTTTTTGAGCCCAAGGTGCTTTATCAGGAAGCCTGCGAAGTGCCCGATGAAATGTATACCATTCCCTTTGGCGAGGCGGCCTTTGTGCGCGAAGGTGACGACGTGACCGTGGTCGCCTTTGGTCAAATGGTGCCCAAAGCCGCGGCAGCGATCGACGAATTGGCTGCCGAGGGCATTAGTTGCGACCTGATTGACCCCCGAACCACGTCACCGCTGGATGAAAATGCCATCTTGGAATCGGTAGAGGCAACGGGTCGGTTGGTGGTTGTCGATGAAGCGCCACCACGCTGTGGACTCACCGCTGATATTGCCGGGCTTGCGGCTGACCGGGCTTTCTCCAGTTTGAAAGGTCCCATTAAGCAGGTCTGTGCGCCCCATAGCCCAACGCCATTCTCACCCGAGCTCGAAGCGGCGTACTTACCTGACATTCCTAAAATTAAAGCGGCTATTAAAGCCACTATGGCCTGAAGCTGTCTGACCTCGAGGATTAAAACGTTGAGCGATATTTATCCGATTGCGGTGCCCAAGTGGGGCATTGAAATGGTGGAAGGCACCATTACGACCTGGAACAAGTCTCAGGGTGATGCGGTTGCCAAGGGCGATGAAGTGTTTGAGATGGAATCGGACAAGATTGTCAATGTCTGGGAAGCGCCGGTAGAAGGCGTTTTGCGCCGTGTTCTTGCCGAGCCCGGTGACGCCCACCCCGTGGGTGCTCTGTTGGGCGTTATTGCACCTGCTGCGGTGAGTGATGCCGATATCGATGCCTTTATTGGCAGTTATGCCGGTGGGGAAACCAATGATTCGCCCGACCAGGCAGCCCCAGAGCCTGCCAAACCTGCGGTGCAAACGAGCGATGCCTATACCCGATCTTCACCTTCGGTACGCAAGCTTGCCGACGAGCTCAACGTAGATCTCAGTACGGTGACCGGTACCGGGCGACGGGGTCGAATTACCGATGAAGATGTGAGGGACGCAGCGGGTGGTAACAACGCCGCTGCGGGTGTGCAGGTGATTCCACTCTCGCCAACGCGCAAGACCATTGCGAGAAGGTTGACCGAGGCCAAACAGACCATCCCTCATTTTTACCTCAGTGCCGATTACGCCCTCGATGGTCTTATGGCCCATCGTAAAACGCTGAATGACAGTGGCGACACCAAGGTGTCGGTTAATGATTTATTGGTGTGGTGTGTTGGCCAGGCGCTGATGCGTGAGCCCCGGGTCAATGTGAATTTGGTGGGTGATGACATTCACCAATTTGAGGCCGCTCATATTGCCGTGGCGATTGCCACCGATGACGGCCTGTACCCCGCAACCATTCCAAGCGTTGAGGCCAAGTCGCCCGCTGAGGTGGCTCAGGCTACCGGCGCCCTGGCCGAGAAGGCACAGACTAATAGCCTGACCAAGGAAGATATTAGTGGCGGCTCGTTCACCGTGTCTAATTTGGGCATGTACGGTATTTCGGAATTCACCGCCATTATTAACCCCCCGATGGGAGCCATTCTTGCGTTGGGCAAGGCCGAGCCCAAGGTGGTAGTGAAAGACGGCGAGCAAGTGGTTGCTACCGTGCTTACGGCAACCCTGTCTTGCGACCATCGCGTGATCGATGGCGCCGTGGGTGCGCAGTTTATGGCTGCCCTGCGCGAGGTGATCGACGCTCTGTAACCAACGGCCTATAGGCCGCTTAATGACACCCCCGGGGAAGGCGTGCGCGCTGTGAGTCGACAGCGTAGGCGCCACCGCACAATCTCATTGGCGGTTTGCTTTTACTCGCATCGCTAATCCCTCAGCCCCAAGCTCTAGCAAGAACTGTGCTGCTGAAAGCCCATGTGTCGCCCAGTGGTTTACGGCTGATTGTGCAGGCGTGCGAAGTAATCCTTTGCGGCGATCATAACCTTAGGTGCCAACACTAAAGTGCTAATCATGGTGGGAATCGCCATAAGCCCATAGCTGCCCGAAATAAGATTAAAGACCACGTCGATACTCACTGTGGCGCCAAAGACAACCGCAGCAATGAAAAACCAGCGGAAATAGGGCTGCCATTGTGCGCCCACCAAAAACCCAAAACACTTGGCCCCGTAATACCAGCCGGTAAACATGGTCGTGGTACTCAGAATTAGGGCGACAAAGCTCAAGGCCAATATGCCGGGCAGCCCCATTTCGGCTCTGAAGGCGTTGGCGGTGAGTGTAATGCCCGACAGGTTGCCCGGTGCCTGCCAGTCGCCGGCGAGCAAAATAACCAGCGCGGTGCAGGTGCAAACAAGAAGGGTATCGATAATAGGCCCCAGTGCGGCGAGCAACCCTTCCCGAATTGGCTCGCCGGTGCGTGCGGCACCATGGGCCATAACTTCGGTACCCACCCCGGCCTCGTTGGAAAAAGCGCCGCGGCTGACACCAATTAATATGACCCCGAGCATGCCGCCACCCACGGCGGTGGGCTGAAAGGCCTCGCTGACAATGCTGGCCAATACAGCGGGCACCTCGGTGATATGGGTAGCTACAATCCATAGCGTCATAGCTAAATACACCATGACCATGGCGGGTAGCGCGGTCACCGCCACCCGGGCGACCCGGGGCAGGCCTCCAAAGATGACTTTGCCCACCACAACCGCGAGGACCAACCCCGTTGCGGGGGCGGCCCAGTTGGGGGGATTGCCTGAAAATACGGCATCGCTAATGAGAGCCGACAGTTGATTGGCCTGAAACAAAGGCAGCGTACCCACGAGCCCGGCTAGGGCAAACATAATGGCCAAGGGGTAGAAGCCCCGTGGCAGGGCCTCGCGAATAACGTACATGGGCCCCCCTTGCAGCTGCCCGAGACTGTCGGTGCCGCGGTACATAACCCCCAGTGAACAGGTAAAAAACTTGGTGGCAATGCCAATTACCGCCGACATCCACATCCAAAAAATCGCACCGGGCCCCCCGGCGACAATGGCCAGGGCGACACCGGCCACATTGCCCAGGCCCATGGTGTTAGACAGCGCTGCCGCGAGAGCCTGCTTATGGGTGAGTTCCCCGGGCTGATCCGGTGTCTCGTAGCGGCCCAGCATAATGCCCAAAGCGTGCCCCAAGTGACGGTAGGGCAGGGCACGGGACAGCACCAGAAAAAAACAGCCCCCGCCTAATAACAAAACGACCAGGGGCGTACCCCAAACCAGCTCAACAAAACGTTGTGAAAACACTTCCAGCGGGGTCATGGGGGCACAGCTTCCTTGGCAATAGGTAACCGCTACACCCTAACCCATAGTCTGGCTGGTGGTCGACGCTGGCTGGCATATTGAAAGGGCGCCAATTCTTGGGGTGCCGTCGTGGTTGCACCGGGCCCGGTGGCCGACTAATCTTAGCCCTGAGTGTTTGGCTACTGGGGGACAGGCACTCGTCGCTCCATCTCTGAGGGAACAGAGAGTTAATCCGAGAATGCCTAGTGACCGTCGTGACTACCTCCCTACGGAGGGTCATCCGGTAGATGCTTGGGTTGCGCCCATATCGATGCACCCTTGGAGGTGGAGCCCTCGTAAAAAACAACAAAAGAGGATAGTCGTGATAAATCAAACCAAATTGTTAATTGGAACGGTGGGCCTTGCCCTGCTCGTGGGTTGTGGTGACAAAGAAGCCACCGTAGCGGCTCCCACCGAAAATGCGGGCAGTGAGCCGGCAGCAGCAGCCGAAGCATCTCGGCCCATGGCAGAGGTGAGTCAGGCGCGGCTAGACAGTGCGGCAGAGCAGCCCGAGCAGTGGCTGACCTACGGCGGTTCCTACGATGAAACACGGCACTCGAGCTTAACCAAGGTTAATAAAGACACTTTGCCTGAGCTGGGTATTGGCTGGGTCTACGATATGAAAAAACCCCGGGGTGTTGAAGCGACCCCTATTGTGGTGGACGGCGTTATGTACGTGACCGGCTCGTGGTCGGTGGTTTATGCCCTCGACGCCCGCACCGGCGAAGAGATTTGGGTTTATGACCCTGAAGTTTCTGGAGAAGACGCGGCGAAAGGTTGTTGTGACGTGGTAAACCGCGGTCTAGCGGTTTACGAAGGCAAGGTCTTTGTCGGGGTCTTTGACGGTCGACTGGAAGCCCTCGACGCCAAGACCGGTGCTGTGATTTGGAGCAACGTCACCGTTGACCAAAGCAAGCCTTACACCATTACCGGCGCCCCTCGAGTGATTAAGGACAAAGTCATTATTGGTAATGGCGGCGCCGAGCTGGGTGTGCGCGGCTATGTGACGGCTTACGATACCAACACCGGTGATTTGGTCTGGCGTTTTTACACTGTGCCCAACCCCAATAAAGAACCCGATGGTGCCATCTCGGATGAGATTTTTGCCAAGTTGGCCAACGAGACCTGGGGCGATACCGGTGCCTGGACCACTGACGGTGGCGGCGGTACGGTTTGGGACGCGATTGTCTATGACCACGTCAACGATCAGGTGTTGCTGGGTGTAGGCAACGGCTCGCCTTGGAACGCGGCGATTCGCGACCCCGAGGGCAACGGCGACAACTTGTTCCTGTCTTCAATTTTGGCGGTCGACACCGATACCGGTGCCTACAAGTGGCACTACCAAACCACCCCGCGCGACATGTGGGACTACACCGCAACCCAACCCATGCTGCTGGCTGATCTGCCTTTAGGGGTCGATGGTGCCCCGCGACGGGTTGTGATGCAGGCCCCCAAGAACGGTTTCTTCTACGTGCTCGACGCTGCGACCGGTGAATTACTCTCGGCCGATGCCTTTACCGATATGACCTGGGCCACAGGCATTGATGAAAATGGCCGGCCTATTGAGGTGCCCGGAGCCCGCAGCCTCGACGAAGATTTTGTGGTACTGCCTGGCCCCACCGGTGCTCACAACTGGCACCCTATGTCGTACAACCCCGATACCGGGCTTGTTTATATTCCCACCAACGTTTGGCCCTTGGTGTATAGCCATCCAGACCCCGATGACCCCATTAAGAGCAACTGGAACATTGGTTACCGCGAAGACGCGGGCTGGCCTTTGGAGATTCCAGCCGGCGGTATTGAAGGGCTGCGCGAAATGGGTGGCGGTTCATTGCTGGCCTGGGACCCGGTTAAAGGTGAAGCCCGTTGGGCCGTACCCTTCCCGGTACCCTTTAACGGCGGCACGCTGTCAACGGCGAGCGGCTTAATTTTTCAAGCCAACAAAGCCGGTGAGCTGGTGGCTTACGATGCCGAAACCGGTGAACGGGTTTGGGCCCACGGTTTAGTGGGTGGACCCGGCGCGGCTCCCATGACCTACGAGGTCGACGGTGAGCAATACGTCACCATTCTCTCGGGCTGGGGCAGCACCATTGCCATGGTTTACGGCGTGGTCTTTGAAGAGGCCGTAGCGGCCGAGACCGGACGGGTCATTACCTTTAAAATTGGTGGTGACGGCGTGCTACCCAAACCTTTGGAGAACGGCATAGCCCGCACCCCCAAGAGCGCACCGATTGGTGACGAAGCGCTACACACCGAAGGGCTTAAGTTGTTTGCCGGTAACTGTCAGTGGTGCCACGGAGCCTTTGCGATCAGTTCAGGCGTGCTGCCTGATCTGCGTTGGTCGGCCTTGACCTCTAGCGATGCAGCCTGGGACACCGTCGTTCGCGATGGCGCCCTCAGTGCCCGGGGCATGGTGGGTGTGGGTGATCGCCTCACCAAAGAAGAGACCGATGCGATTCGGGCCTACGTGGTGAAACAGGCATGGGACGCCGTAGCTCGGGGCGAAGCGACAGCGCCGGCAGCGCCCAGCGTGTCGGCTAACTGAGTTCAGTAAAACGAGGGCCGGTACTTCGTGCCGGCCTTTTGTCTTTTTAGCCCTCTTGCAAATTTCGCCGTCTAATTTTTAGACCGATTTCCCTTCAGATACTACCGGCTGGCTTTCGGATACAGCTCGTCTTCGTCTTCGGTGCCACAGCAAAACGATAGGCTGGGGTCGA